>Ga0247781_1000333_pt1 | contig 14418 bp, 13 predicted proteins | sample UWRJL184509B5_FD_179922 | JGI IMG/M metagenome (GOLD analysis project Ga0247781, IMG submission 179922) | Plant litter microbial communities from Arlington Agricultural Research Station in Wisconsin, United States - UWRJ-L184-509B-5 | ecosystem: Environmental > Terrestrial > Plant litter >...
GGCGTTGTCGTCTTTTAGAACGATCTGTTGTCGGCGTTCACGAGGGACTTGCCGAGCATCATGAGCCGCCGAGAGAGAGTCAGGTGACGCCGCGAGAAGAGTGACGTAGTCGATATGCCCATCGAGTGACTTGGGGATGTGATAATGCTGGGAGGCAATGCGCTTTTGCCCAGTTTCTTGGTGTGTCTGGTGATACAGCTTGGTATCCAGAAGCAACGTAGCTTCTTGAACAGACAAACTCAGAGTCAAGCTATCGCCGCCGTGCGAGAGCTTGACGTGGCTCTTGTTGATACCTGATTGTTCAAGCCATTTCATCACGTCGGGGAGAGCGTTCGGGTCGGGCTCAAACATGCGAGCGACCTCTTTGGCTGAGAGATGTTGACCATAATCTGGTGAAGTTGGATCGGAGATGCGCAGCAAGGTTTCGACCCCAAGATCAGCGTTTTGGATGGCCAAGGCAATGGACACCTTAAGGGGGAGGTTTGCATCGGCTTCATGGCCCTGACTCCATAGACTCAGGTCCAGTGAGCTTTCTCGGCGCAAGAGACTTGCCTCAGCATGGCCGCTGACTAGGAGGAACAATGGTAACAAGAATCTCATGATGATCATGACGATCAATGATTGTGAACGAGTGCCGAAGGATATCCCACCAAGTGGTAGGAGTGCTTGCCAAACTGTCCAAGACTTCGCTCGGGGACAACGTTGCTCGGGGAGAAGAGAGGATGAAAAAGGTCAAACACGGCGTTCAACCCACGACCAGAGGAAGCGACACGGTTCGACAACGAAGCACCGACAACTTCCTCAGGGGGCTCACTCTCAGGGGTTCGATCGCGGGCTCACACGCACATTCAATTGTCGCCAAAGGGCTTCTCGCCACATGTGATAGACTCTTTCGTACTTCGTGTGATAAACAAGCATTATTGGGAATTCAGCTGGCTGAGTGAAATCTGATACGAAGTAGCGAGATTAACTTTTTTTTCGGACGAGATCCGGCCAGATATCAGCTACCAAGCAAGGACACAATTTCTTCAATATTGATACAATATTGAATCGAAAATGACTTGGTAAATGGAGGCTTCGAGACTCGTAAACTATTGATAATGGCAAGCCAAGAATTTGTTCCCAGCTCTCGATGAATTCGTCTCCGCGACGACGCTATACTGACAACAATGCGGCTGATATCGCGATGTTACATCCTCCGTCACTTCCATGACCATCAAGCTCTGACAACGTCCTGGTTCGGAAGGGTTGTGGAACTTGTGGTGGTGGCTTTGAGACTACTGAACTATTGACGATAATAGAAATTGCCCTGATGGAGCCCGATGGAGCCGAGACCAGCTGAATTACCGAACTATTGATGATGGCAAATATGAATCTGATAGTTAGAGCCTGGACAATCCGACAGACAGCTGAAGTATCAATACCGATGATAGTGGAAAGGAGTTTGGTACTTTGAGACTAGGTATCTGAATTATTGATCATCATCAACAGGGGCTCGGTCGAGACTTCAACAGTCGAGACCACCTCGTTACATTGTTGACTTGTTCATTCATTAGTGGCGTTCGAATGCAGCTTAGTAATTCGCTCTCGAGGCGTTCAGACTGAGCCAAACCCGCAATGATGGTAGAATGTGGTTTAGCCTCTCCATCTCCCCTGCAGCTGTCCCCTTAGTTCCGCGCCTGCAGTGCTCCCGAATTCTGGGGCCGTCCGAATGCGAGACATAATACTAGGGTAGTCGGGGCATCGGAAGGCTCCCGATGATTGAAATGACCGAAAGTGGGTTAGCGGAGGCTTCTAGACCAGCTGGGTTTTGACCGAAGTGCTTCGAGCCCTGTCATGATCTCGTAAAGTAGTTCCCGCTAGATCCCGCGATTGCAGCGGCTGAGCGATCCCTAGTTCCGAGGCCGTGGAATGTGATGGGGGCATCGGAATGTTTCCGCCGGAAGCTCGAGCCCAGTTGTCGATTGATAATCTGATCACATAATTACACCTCTGGAGGGGTTTGTTTTCCATAGTACGATACTTTCCCTACAGAAAACAAGGGGTAGAAGAGAGGAAATATCAGAATTTCTCGTAAGATTGAGAAGACCGATGTGGCTTTTCTGGGCGGAACCTACACGTGTACTGGAAAACATACCCCCTGGCCCAAAGTCACACGCTAGGGAAAACAAACTCCTCCAGAGACGTAATTGGCAACAACAGAAAGTGGCCTAGGGGAGGCCTTGAGACCAGCTGAACCTCAGTAGCGCCAACAAGCTGTAGGAACTTGCCGTTGATGGGTCTTGAAGACGAGTTGAACAAATGTGCCTCTGGGAAAACAGAGGAAAACAAGACAGTCTTGACGCTTATGAATTTGTATATATATCGTGGTCCATGACCACTTATGAGCAGACAGATACCCATCAACAATCAAACATCTGCTCCTCAGCTCAAGATATCACCATCAACCGCACACTCCTTCAACCTTGCCGCATTCAATCTCATCACTCTTCCAACCTCACCAACCTCACCACCGCAACAATGAAGTTCGCCGCTGCCCTCGTCCTCGCCGTCGGTGCCTACCGTGTCAATGCCGTTGTAAGTCACACCCACTGAAACAACCCCCCCAACAACAAATAACTAACACAAACCCACACAGATCGGCGCAGTAAGCTCCCCATCATCTTACCCACCCCACCCGTCACGGTACTAACCCAACCCCCAAACCAGCCCCTCTGCATGGCAGCCTGCACCCCCCTCCTGATCAACCCCATCGCCTTCGCGGCCTGCGCGGCCGGCTGCGCGGCCCTGGCTGTCGGAGACGGCGAGGAGTCCCACGGGAGCCCTCGTTTCCTGCCCGACGGAACCGTCGTCTTCGAGAAGGAGTCGCCCAAGTGCGCTGAGGCGTGCAGCCCGCTTTCCGGGGACGCGCTCGCCTACTCGGCTTGCCTGAGTGGATGCGCTGCTGTTGAGAAGAAGTAGAGGGGTTAGCTGCTTGGATGTGGGATACACTTGTGGAGGATCGGGCACGCTCATTGCTGTTTCCTTTGTTTGTTCGAATTGTTTGATGGGATGACAGGCTTCCTTAAGGGAGGTGGTATATAATTAGGTTGGAAGTATGTATCTTGTAATGTTACTTCTGTTTCTTCAATACAAAGGCACACCTGGGCAAGCAAAGGACTGAAGTCGGATCTGTGCATGTTTGACGATCTAGTTTCCGCCCATGCCACACGATTTCCATGCCTTGACTGGCGAGGGGGTGTAACGTATAGCTTAACTGCGGCATCTTAAACTCGTAGGAGACCGACAATGTGGCTTGATGCTTTATAGAACCGGTCATGTCATAGGGGCTGTTATGAGTATTGAGCGGCTCGCGTTCTCCCCCTCCTTTCTCCTCTTCTTTTGGCAGCTACAATTGTTATTCTCTATAGGGTTGGCGCCGTTAGCCTCCATAGAGATGATAATTAGTCCCTTGACTTGGAGCTGATGTTCTACAGTCCCGGGTTATTTGCATACGTCGTGAATTGCTACCTACCTATGGAGCACGACAAGTCAACAACTGAAACTGGTCCTGGCAAAGTTACCACAAGACGAGATAGATAGAGCGAAACTAGCACAAAGGGATCTATTCAAGACCACCATCTGTGACAACATAGGGAATCCTTATACCGAGTCTTCAGAAGAGGACCATCAGATGCCCGCCGTCCGGCCAATGTCCCAGTCAACGCCGGCCCGATGTGTACAACATATAACGAAACAACAGATGAAAAGGCTGGCTAGCGAGGTAGATTGTGCAAACAAAAGGAATTCAAGAACAAAACAGAACTGAGAGAGAGAAACAGGGAAACAGCCATCACAATGGGAGCCGACCAGTCCCATGGTGAGCAAATGTGGAAACAGAACAAAGATAGTACAGACGAAGCATAAGCAAGGAAAATAAACGACTTAAACCGGAATTGCAGTCTAGTCATCCCACTCCTCATCCAGCTGGTCAATCAACCGGTTTTCGTCATCACGATTGCGGCCCCTACTGTTTGGCGATATGGACAATGAGCGATATCCCCTCCGGCTTGGGAGCAATCGAGTACACGACGAAGTCAAGATGATGAAGATGTCCTGGAGAAGTGTCAGTGATTAGAGATCCCCTTTTAAACTGTTGAACACGTACCGAAAAAAAGGTCCATATTCCAGCCCAAAGACTGTAGTTGGGCAGCTGCCTCCACCCCCGAGCATGCGCCACCGTCCGCTGGTAAAAGATGCCGCCAAAGATGTAGACGAGCACTGCGATGAAGAAGATGATGACGAACACGCTCCCCGGTCCGACGCTCCCCGGTTTGTGAGGCTCTGCGGTGGCGCAGGCGTGCTGGGACCGCACCTCGAAGAAATACGCGCACTGGTCCGGGTCGGCGCTAACGAATGAGGCTGTGGTGGGAGTGTCTGGGTCGTGGTCGCAGAGGAACGAGATGGTGGCTGATTTCCGGCGAACAGGCTCCTTGTCCTTCTTCTTGTCACTGTCTTTCTTTTCCTCGTCCTCCTCGTCGTCCTTGTTGGTCATGTAATCGTCGTCCTCGTCCGAAAAGTCGTGGTATTTGTTTTCTGCCCCTGGGTGAACGCTGCCTAGCTCGATGCTTCGCTTCTTTTTGTCGTCGGGTTTGCCGCAGGGCGAGCCGCCAGAGTATTGGAGGACGAGTTTGCGACCTCTGGGAACGAGTGTTCCGGATTGTAGCCTGTTGGGTTATGGTTAACGACCTTTCTTTGGTGATATTCAAGGACAGAATGGGGGCAATTCCTTACCCTAAGGAGTAAACCTTGCCCTTCTCCTCATAGTAGGCGCTGATGTTCTTCCAGTCCGGCTTGTCTACACCGATAACATCCTCAAGCTCCTTGACGACCGGCCCGCAGATGTTCAGAGTAAAATTGTACCCAATATCGTATCCCCTCGCCAGGTAATCTTCTGTTAAGACTCCTCTGGATGGCTTCTCCCCTTCAGTCAGAATAACGGCCGTGTCGGGTCGCAGATCGAAGAAAGCGCCGCTGGTTGACGTTGCGACACACGCCGTCGCCGTCGCCGTGGCGGTCGTTGAGAATTTGCCCGTTTCCTTGTCTTCGGCGTATGCAACGCTCGCAAAAGCTGCGATTGCCGCTAACAGGCCGTGTGATGATTTGAGCTGCATTTTGGAGGATGGGGGGATGTCGACGAATCTCGGTCTCGAAAAGTTATCGATGCGCGCCGGGCGCGCGAAAGGGCGGTTGGGAAGGCGCTATCATGAACCGGCGCGCCGCTACGATTGACACGGATGGAGGGTTCTTCTTGGCCTTTGCTGGGTCAGTGTGCCGTGGATGGTCGACGAGATGTGTAGTTGCAAATAATGGGCAGTTTAACTTTGAACCCGCGATACGTAATACTAAAGTTGTCGACGACGTTGCAGTTGGCGTGGAAGTGGCGTGCGTTGCAGGAGATGATTGGATGACAGCTTGCGTGTGTTAGCCAGGGGCAGATGGGGAGCCGAATGACGCCAGTCGCAAGCCGTGCAACGGCATGCTTTCGCCTCGGAACTTCATATCAGTTCACTCATTTAGTGCTCAGTAACCTGCACCACGTAAACTACCGTCTGTGAGATTGTATGTTATCTTTAATTCTGCATGCATTTCTATCTTTACAGCTATTACTTAACTCCTCAACTTTCCAGGTTGTTTCATACAAGTTTGCCGGCTGTTATTCCGTACTGTAGGTAACCTGGAACTTTCAGCGTCAGTGTCAGCGTTCCACACACCCCGCCCGCGGGACGCGCGGGCCACCCAATCCCCGTGGGCCACACGAGACTAGTCCAAAACCGGGAAGCTCGATCTGGAAGAGCTGCAAGGGCTGATGGGAACTTTCTGGGAACTTTTGGTTCCGGCGATGGTTTTGTGGCGCGACTTTCAGGTTTTGGATCTTGATCGGTTTTCGTACAGGGCGTGGTCGTCTGTTCATTACCGACCCATATAAGGAAGAGTTGAACTGCACTTCTTTTTTTTTTCCATTCGAGGACTACTTCTCGCAACACCTACGATCAATCATGGCGCCAAAAACAAAACAAACGGCATCGTCGCCCACACCGCGAAAGGTGCACTATGAGTTTGGAGGACCGTGAGTATCTCTCTCTTCTATGGTCAATCGATCGCGAAAACATACGACGGATACGGTAGTCAATGCTAATGGTTCTTCTCCCCTAGTATCGGTGCAGCTGGCATCGTCTTCGGCTTGCCTGTCCTCCTCTACGCCATGAACTTCGCCTGCAACGACGTCACCGGATGTCCTGCTCCGTCCCTCCTTAGTCCCAAGACCCTCGACCTCGAGATACTGAAGCGGGAAGTCGGCTGGCCAGAAAATGGACTCGGCGGCTTTTACACATGGGATGCTATGGGCTGGACACTGGGATACTACCTGCTCAATGCCGTTTTGCACCGTGTCCTCCCCGGGACCGAAATGGAGGGCGTCGTGATGGCGAATGGCCGCCGGCTCCATTACAAGTTGAATTGTAGGTAGCACTGGAGGGATTGGTCACAAACAATTGCCCCTGATGCGAATGCTAATCCGATAATAGCTTTCTCATCGGCCTTGTTTACACTCGCCATCCTCGCCGCTGGCACTTTTGCACAAGGCGCCGAATTTCCCGTCTGGACCTACATTACCGACAACTACCTCCCCCTCCTGACGGCCAACATCATTGTTGCGTTCGCGCTTTCGACCTACGTCTACGTTCGCAGCTTCCAGGTGAAGCCCAATGATCCGAACCTTCGACTCCTGGCGGCTGGTGGGCACACTGGCAACATCATGTACGACTTTTACATCGGTCGCGAGCTGAATCCTCGTGTCACCATTCCCCTCCTGGGTGAGATCGATATCAAGGAGTTTATGGAGATTCGACCTGGCCTGTTGGGCTGGATTATCTTGAACTGCGCTTTCGTCGCCAAACAGTACCGCCTGTACGGCTTCCTCAGCGACAGCATCGTCTTTATCACCCTCATCCAGGGTCTATACGTCATGGATGGTCAATTCATGGAGCCCGCTCTCCTCACGACTATGGACATCACCCGCGATGGCTTTGGCTACATGCTGGCATTTGGCGATCTCGTGTGGGTACCATTCTTGTATACCCAGCAGACGCGCTATCTCGCCACTCACCCTCAACATTTGGGAACTCTCGGCCTCGTTCTTGTTGGCGCCGTGCTCGTCGCCGGATTTGCCATTTTCCGCCTGTCCAACCTTCAAAAGAATACCTTCCGCACAAACCCAGAAGATCCCAGGAACGCCAACGTCAAGTACATCAACACCAAGACGGGTTCCCGGCTCATGATCTCAGGCTGGTGGGGTGTTTCCAGACACATCAACTACTTTGGTGACTGGCTGCAAAGCTTCGGGTACAGCGTCCCGACCGGCCTTGCTGGATACACTATCTTGACAGCTGGCACAGGGGCTGAAGGCGCCTACAAGATGCTCGACGGGCGGGAGGTCGTGCAAGGAGATGCCAAGGGGTTCGGCATGCTGTTTACTTACTTTTACGTCCTGTACTTTGCTGTTCTGCTCGTCCATCGCGCAGGGAGAGATGATGACATGTGTGCGATGAAGTATGGCGAGGACTGGGAGAAGTACAAGAAGATTGTCCGGTGGAAGATCGTTCCGTACATCTATTAAGTGGGGGTTGGTGTGGGCAAGAGGCGTCCTTGCATGGTAGTTACAGTTGGGTAAGGAGAAAACGGGAGGAGGATGGGAGAGAAACATTTCAGCATTTTCATGGTATGAGTTGAGCGTCAGGGCACGGAATATGACAGGGAACGGTGATTTCACTGCTTGATAGCTTGGGATCGTTGAAACATAGTAATACATAATTTTTATTTAGCATGTCACTCATTGCACTTGACAAACCGCACGACCTCGCTATAACACGCAACATTGACGGTGCAATTATTCTCCCGATGCCCGACTTGCCAGCTCTGGCATGCATGATGTGAACGCGAGGGTGCCTCGTGGGCAGACATGGATTGAACGGGGTTCGCTCTGATCAAGCCATGATGCCCGAGGCACAGGCAAATAACATGAAGCCATGAATAATGCCAATTGAAGTTTCGCACAGCAACAGAAAAGCAACCTTGGTTTTGAGTCATCTTGTCGGGCTGATACGGGCTCTGGGCGTGGGTGATGGCTCCGGAACCCGTGCCATTCCCGTCCGTACAGATCACGCTACCTTAAAACGAGGACTTGGGTATCATTAGGATCGCTGCAAATGGATTGCTTACGGAATTATAACGTATAACTCCCAATGTGGTAGAATTAATTGGCGCATCTCGGAAGCCAAGATCTGGTTGTCACTAAAGGGCGTCCTATCACAGGGCTCCTCATGATACGACGTAAATGTCTTGTTACAACAGAATATATTTCACAACTCTATAAAACACCGCCCATTGTCGCCATCGTCAGCCTGATTGCTATGAATACCTCACCCTCCTGCTACAGAGTCCAGATTTGAACACTGCAATCTCAACCATGGCCTCTTTTGCATTCCCCAATCTCGCCAAAAAGGCCACCCTCAGCGATGGCACGACATATGGCTACATCCACGTCCCTGCGGCCCCATCCAAGCCGACCTTTCTGCTACTGCATGGAGCCCCGAGCTCGAGCTACATATGGCATCACCAGGTCGAGCTCCTGCCCAAGGCCGACTTCGGCGTCATTGCCCCTGACCTGCTTGGGTACGGTGACACGGATCGCCCTGAATCATATGAGCCCTATCAGCTTCACCGGATGGTACCCCACATCCACGAGCTTGTGTCTAAGGTGATTGGCGTTGATACGGTGATTGGTGTTGGTCATGACCTGTGAGTAATTCTCTCTCTATTTGTGTTGTTTGTATTTTTCTCCAGCTTCAGTGCAGGACTTTTGGCTAATATCCATATCATACACAAAACAGGGGCTCGCCACTTCTATCCCACGTCTACGTCCACCACAAAGACCTCTTCAGCGGTCTCATCTTCCTCGCCGTGGGCTTCACCCTTATCCAGGCGCGGTTTGATCCCGGTAAGTCTGCCTTCTTTGTCATCCCCAGACAAATAACCAACCAGGAATTCAAGCTAACCCAGAGAATTGAAAACCCACCAGAATTCATCATCGCCACCTCCAAGCAAATGCTCGGCTACTGCACCTCAGGCTACCTCCGCGTCTTCGTCTCCCCCGAAGGCGCATCCCTCGTCGAAAAACACGCCCAAGCCTTCGACTCGCTCATGTACACGCAAGACGTCGAAGCCTGGAAGGAACATCTCGGTGCCGAGGACGGCATGCTCAAATTCTTCGAATCCGGAAAGGTCCTCCCCGTAGCTGAGTGGATTTCGCCCGAGGAGCTGGACATGCACAGCCGGATTCTCAAGGCGGGCGGATACACGGGTCCATTTAATTGGTACAAGGCGGCGGTGCATCTTGATCCGCCTAGGGAGGATGTGGAGCTTACGGAGGAGGAAAAGAAGATTACTGTGCCTACGTTGTTGATTATTCCGGAGAAGGATTTTGCTATTGTTAGGGATATGCAGGTGGGGTTTACGAAGGCGGTTGCGGGGGATTTGAGGGTTGAGTCGATTGATGCTGGGCATTGGGCTATGTTGGAGGCTAAGGGGGAGGTGGAGAGGTTGTTTGAGGAGTTTGGGAGGGTTAATGGGGGGGAGTGAAAGTGTGCTTGGGTGTTTGGGAGAAGGTCGTGTTTTTGTCGTTGGTTTGTGATTTCAGGATTAGAGAGTCGAGGTAAACAATTTTAATTTTCATTTAGTTTCAACAAGCCAAAAAAAGGTCAGAACTTGAGGTAGTATGTTGTGTCGCATGGGGAAGAGATGAAAACTGAGTTTCAACTCGGTACTTAATGAGACAAAACCCAATCATGCAATGCTAATTAATAACGAGCACGAGAGAGGGATAGTAAAGGGATAGATAAGGAGACCCTATAGAGAACATAGGCTCTATGAGACAACACCCTCTACGCCCCTCAACAATGGAAGTATCGATGCAGCTATGTTGTCAGTGTTCTCGCCTGCCACTGGGTATGCAACCCATAAGCATCCTCTGGGCTGGAGAACCCAGTCAATGCAGCGGCGAGGCTCTATGGAACCAGATCTCCCCCAACGCGAGGGAGCTGTGGAATGGAGTCATGACTGAGGGGAATTGCCTGCTGTCCTGGGACGATGAGAGCCAATGCGCCCCAAAAGTAACCGAGTTACAGGCTATTCCTCTTATCCAACTGCATGGCCGCGATTCGGGCTTTAGCGGAACTTTAATACGGTGCTTGGTGGCGCGAAAAACGACACACAAGGCCAACGTAGCGTACGAGAGGATGGGTCATCTCCTTCTTGAGCTCGCCACCCCAGACCAGTGGCCCATTACACCAGAGAGCAAAAGAAAAAAAGTGCTGAGTGGACTGCCCGGCTGGACATGGGTGGATATTACCCTTGTATGACCAGATCTCACTGGAAGAGCCCGTGTTTCAGGGGCTGGGATTGTAATGGGGACAAATTCCTTCAAGTTAGACAAATCACGGTGGAGATAATGCAAAAATGAACAATGCCCCAGCAAAAAGAATGCCCAATAACAGAATTGAAGAGTGGAATGGCTATGGCTAATGGTGGTTGGAGTAGTACATGTAAGGCCGCGAGAGTTAAAGGAGATGTTAAAGAGAGTGTAATCCTAATCTGAGCTTCATGTTGCTATACTACCCATTTCCTACATACCTAGGTACCTACATGTACGTGTAGGCAGAGTTCACCAACGTCCTACCCACGTCTCGGACTCTTGACAACCCAAAAGTCGCCCGCACGAGGCTGAGTCTGGCCGTCCTTATTCACATACGTTCCCGTTGCTGGCTCGAACATTCGGTACGGCATGTAGAAGTAGCCGTTCTTACCAAACTCCTTGCCCCAAGAGTTCAGAATCAGAAACCGCCTCTTTGGCCTGTCAAACCCGACGCAGAGAACTGCGTGACCCCAGACTTTCTTCTCCCCATCCGCCACCTTCTCGGTCCAGTTAAAATCCTGATCAAGTCCAACATTCGTCTCCAACTTCTCAATCTTCGCGTTCCAGTAGCTTCCCAACTTGGCGCTGTTGTCTGAGCCATCGAACCCAAATACAATAGCATAGCCCTCGCTGATTGCCGCTTCCATGCTGGGGACGACATTGTTTGACAGGCTGTCGAAAAGATCGGGAATGCGCCAGTATGAAAGCTCCAGGGCAGGAAACTGCTTTGCTTCCTCGAATGCTCCCGGTGGGGCGATGTGGAAGTCTTTCGGGTCCTCGCGAGCGTTGGGATCGTACGGGGGATACTTCCAGGTATCCTCGGAGCAATAGCCGTACTTGATGACGGTCTTGAAGGCATTTTTGATCCAAGAACCGCTGTTGACCTTGACAGCTGCGAGGAGTTGGTCTCGCGTGACAGTCTTTGTCCCACCCTGGGGTAGGGCGACAGTGATCGCTTTGGGGCCATTGGCGTCGTAGAGAACCTTGTAAAGTTCGTCGACAGGAGGAGCGACGCCGTCAGTCTGACCAAGGATATGCGCATGATACCAAATCCACAATCTGGATGCGTTGTAATGGGCGGCCCGAGGACCCCAGCCTTCAGCATCTTTGGAGTACTGTATAGCGGCCACCACCGCGTGGGCGGTGCAGCTGCCCAGGCTTCCTTGCTGCAGGGCTTGGCCCATACGGTGACTCTCTCGTAGGTCCTTGAAAGCCGTTTCCTTGATGACCACGCCCGGAGGCGGGGTGTAAATCCAGTCGGAGGGGTCGGAGGGCTGTTTCTCCCAACCCTTTCCGTTGAGGGCGAGTCCCGGAATATTGACCATGTTTTCCAGGTTGAGCAGGATGTTTCAAGAAGAGCAAAGATGGGGAAAAGCCGCAGGCTGAGGTAGGTACCTAGGTACTGTAGGTATGAATTGGGCGTTGACTGGGTAGACTGGGGGTGTCATGTTGTTCCAATGTTGAAGATTAGACGGGGCTAGGGACCGGTTCTTATAGACGAGCTGCAATGGTGTTGGTCCCAAATAGCTACCAGTTCCCCCAGTCACAACAGGTTACATGTATGCAGCCTCATACCCTCGACGAGCATGACTTCACAGCTTCGCCACATTATCAAGAGGCTTGCTGAAATGCAAGACATCATCGAGTAATCAGTAGAGCCAGCTCACCCACGATCATGTTACCCACGCGTAAACGTGCCCATTCGTAAGAGCCTCGGCGTCTGTTGCAGACCTGAGGCTGGCTGGAATGTAACATAAAAGCTCATTTCGATAATAGGCACCTGGCACAAGCAGACAGATAAGTTTTCGAAGAGTCTAGACCCTCCTTTCTCTATCAATGCCCAATGAGCAATGATGTTGCCAGACCGAACCGCCGCCCGTGTGGTGGTCCAGCTGCCTATTATCACTGTGGCTTGTCCAATCGCCAAGGGTTTCTTGCGCCTTAAATGCAGAGAGCACATTGTCCAGTCATTTTCCTCGTGCGGAGATGTTGGTCCGCGAGAACTCCCTCTTTGTTGAGCGGGCATTTTGCCATTGGTTAGAATACGCGAAGCCAGAGCCAGAGGAAACGAAAGGAGGAGGAGAAAAGGCAGAATTGTGAGGAGGGACCGAGGGCATGAAAAGTATATATCGTCAAGAGTTGACTTCGCGATCCAGCAGCTGGTACGCGGGGCACCAGGAATGAGGGACAGATTTTGGGCCTGTGCGCTGCTCGGATCGACCCAATAATGGGGCATACTGCCCCTCATTAGCGGGCTTATGCCAGCTCGGCGCATATTTTCCACGCAATCCTATTCGTTAGACTCCAGTCCGTTCATGGAAGATATATCTGGGAGTAGCGTATCCAGAACAGTACCAAGAGCTGCCGTTTTAGCTACATCCGTTATGGCGACTTAACCCTAACCCTGAGATTACGATAATGTTATCTTTAAGGTCCATCCCATTTTCCGGAAGTTATCATCCCATTTCCTGGACTCCAGGGCTGCCAAATTCGGCATACTTTGCACCTACGACCACGACCCATAGGAAAACTCGGGATCCCGTCCGCTCTTCCATAGATAAGCCCCTAATCGCCAGACTAGTAGTTGGGTGGGGTGACCACCAGCGAATCCCTGGTGCTGTATGTTTCCCTTTTTTTTTCCCTTTTTTTTTGTCTCCACTTTTTTTTACCTCTTAATTCTCGACTGAAGACTCTAAGCTCAAAATGTTTCGATTGAAGACCTTGACTTACTCAAGTATTATCTATCGTATGCGTGGTTCTTTCCGCTCTGTTGGGAAGGCGTAGATGCCGCTTTTGCCACTCTCTAAACAATACTTACGCCAAGGGTGTCAAGAATATGTATGTGTCGAGGGTGCCGCGAATCTACTCCGCCTCTAGAGCTCGAGTTGGCGAGACCATGTTACCTCGCGGCCGCCAGGAGGAAATGCCAAGATGTGACCAAAGGTGTATACGTAATAGTGTAAGAAGCCTAGAATAAATAATGGCCGTTTACCAAGACTGGGGTTTTCATGCATGCGATACTCGGTTTTTAGGTAGGGCTAACCCGTAAGACATTTCCCAACAGAGTCATAACAAGTGTACCGGTCGGTGGCGTTAATTCCACCGTCTCCCCAACGGCTGGTGTGAAGCTACTGGTTACCGGCACCACCAAGTGATTTAGGAACCCGGCTCGCTCTGCTAACGCGCACCCGAAGAACCGAAGAAGGGCACTGGAAGGGTGAGGATCTCCCGAGAATGGAGCGATATCCATCATTCCCATATTGCATCCGACCGGGCCGAGGCGGCTCCACAACGCCATGCCATGAACCACGTGGTTCGTGATGGGGCAAAACGGGATATCCACCCCTGTAATTAGTTCCCCGGTAGAAGTTTGGTGAGAATTTTGCGATAGTCCACCTATCTGGTGGTTTTCAGCCATATTTTATTCTATTGCTTTTCGCGGTGGACCGGCAACATGGATGCAACCATGTTGTGTGTCGTTTGGTCGAGTTTCTAAAATGAGACCCCGATCGTTCCTGTGTGTAACCTCGATGACCCAACTGGACTGGTAATCCCATTCCGGCGACAAATAAGCTGATATGAGAATATTGAAAGTTACCAACACTATTGCACAAAGAGTGCGCTACACATGCAACCATGGTGATAGAAGATGATAGTACCAAACTTGCGGCACCGAAATACGCTGATGACCCGGTCAAGGTTGCGTTCGCCTCCGTAGCTTCCTCGTAGCTTCCTGTCATGGCATTACTAGCGCACAGAAAACTGCCCACACCACTAGGAGTACCTGGATTCCTTGAAATTGATGGAAAATAGCGTATACCGCCAAGCTATCGTGGGTGGATTGAGAAAATCTACTACTGGTGCTGCACTTGTATAAGAGCCAGAGCACCAGCACCATGGCCATGCCA
>Ga0247781_1000334_pt1 | contig 14399 bp, 10 predicted proteins | sample UWRJL184509B5_FD_179922 | JGI IMG/M metagenome (GOLD analysis project Ga0247781, IMG submission 179922) | Plant litter microbial communities from Arlington Agricultural Research Station in Wisconsin, United States - UWRJ-L184-509B-5 | ecosystem: Environmental > Terrestrial > Plant litter >...
GGCCCGCCTCCGGGCCTGCCGAGCAGACTGGCGAGGAGATCACCATCGAGGCCGGCGACGTCATCCTGCCCGAGGTCCTGCACCACGGCACCAGCGTCGCCCGGGTAGCCACCGATGCCGACGCCGGCCACCTCCTGGGCAGGCAGCTCTACCTGCTACGCCCGGATCCCACCCGCTTCGACCCGTGGTTCCTCGCCGGGTTCCTCGCCGCCGAGGACAACCTCAACGCCGCCGCCAACGGCACCAGCATCGTTCGAGTCGACGTACGCCGCCTGCGCGTACCCCTGCTGCCGCTATCCGAGCAGCATCGGTACGCGATGGCATTCCGCCGACTGCACACGATGCGGGTCGCCGCCGACCTCGCAAACCGCCTGGCCGATGAAGCCGCACGAGTACTCAGCGCCGGCCTCACCGAAGGCGCGTTACTCCCACCCGACACCGACACCTGAGCACCACCGATAGTCCAGAAGAAACGCCCCCGTCCCGGTCCTGACGGAAGGAACCCGTTGAACAGCAGCAAGCACACCGAACTGGCGAACCACGCCTGGTCGGTAGCCGATCTCCTCCGCGGCGACTACAAGCAGTCCGACTACGGCAAGGTCATCCTGCCGTTCACCGTGCTGCGCCGCCTGGAGTGCGTCCTGGAACCCGCCAAGGACAACGTCCTCGGGGTATACGACCAGCTCAAAGGCAGGGAGGACGTCGACCTGCCCAGGTTCCTCCGCAAGGCCGCCGGCCACAGCTTCTACAACACCAGCCGCTACACCCTGAAAGCCATCACCAAGGATTCGAGCCAGGCCGCGAAGCACCTGCTCGCGTACGTCGGAGCCTTTTCCGAGAACGCACAGGAGGTGCTCGACAAGTACGACTTCCCCCAGCAGATCCGGCGCCTCGACAACGCGAACCTGCTCTATCGGGTGATCGGCCGGTTCGCGGATCTCGATCTGCGGCCCGTCGAGCTCAAGGACGGCAAGCCCGTCCTCGACGACGACGGCCAGCCCAAGGTCATCGTCTCCAACCACCAGATGGGCTACGTCTTCGAGGAGCTGATCCGGCGCTTCGCCGAGCAGTCCAACGAGACCGCAGGTGAGCACTTCACCCCGCGCGAAGTCATCGAACTGATGGTCAACCTGCTCATCGCGCCCGACGACGACGCGCTCAGCATCCCCGGCGCCTCCCGCACGGTCCTGGACCCGGCCTGCGGCACCGGCGGCATGCTCTCCGCCGCCGAGGAGCACATCAAGCAGCTCAACGACGACGCCACCGTCACTGTCTTCGGCCAGGAACTCAACCCTGAGTCGTGGGCCATTTGCCGCTCCGACATGATGATCAAGGGCCAAGACCCGGAGAACATCAAGTTCGGCAACTCCTTCAGCGACGACGGCCACCGCAACAAGCACTTCGACTACATCCTGGCCAACCCGCCGTTTGGCGTGGAATGGAAAAAGGTCAAAGACGAGGTCGAGCACGAGTACGAAACGCTCGGCGAGAGTGGCCGCTTCGGTGCCGGCCTGCCCCGGATCAACGACGGTTCGCTGCTCTTCCTCCAGCACATGATCTCGAAGATGAAGCCGGTCACCGCCGACGGCAAGGGCGGCAGCCGTATCGCCATCGTCTTCAACGGTTCGCCACTGTTCACCGGCGCCGCCGAGTCGGGCGAGTCGCGCATCCGCCAGTGGATCCTGGAAAACGACTGGCTCGAAGGCATCGTCGCCCTGCCCGACCAGCTCTTCTACAACACCGGCATCTCCACCTACTTCTGGATCCTCACCAACCGCAAGGCCAAGGGCCACCGCGGCAAGGTCGTCCTGCTCGACGCCCGCGACCAGTTCGCGAAAATGCGCAAGTCCCTCGGCGACAAGCGCAAATACCTGACCAAAGACCAAATCAAAACCATCACCCAGCTGTACGCCGAGGCGCTCGACGCCGCCCAGGACGCCGAGCACCCGATGCACGCCAAAGTGAAGGTCTTCGCCAACGAGGACTTCGGCTACCACCGGATCACCGTCGAGCGACCGCTGAAGCTGCGTTTCGAGATCACCGAGGAGACGCTTACCGAGTTGGTCGCGTCGAAGCCAATCCAGAAGGCAACGAATGCCGAGTCGCTGGCCCATGCCCTGAAGCCGTTGGTCGGCCAGGTCTGGACGACGAAGCGGGAGGCTTGGGACGTGCTTCGCAAGACGATGGCCGAAGCCGGAGCGCCGTGGCCCGCTGGCACCCCGTTCCAGAAGACGATGCGCGAGATCGTCGGCGTTCGCGACCCAGAGGGCGAGGTGCAACTCGTCAAGGGCAATCCCGAACCAGACCCGGAACTGCGAGACTACGAAAACGTTCCGCTGGACGAGGATATCGAAGAATACCTTCGCCGGGAGGTGCTCCCTCATGTCCCCGACGCCTGGATCGACCATGAAAGGACCAAGATCGGCTACGAAATTCCCTTCACCCGCCACTTTTACGTCTACAAGCCGCCGAGGCCGCTCGCCGAGATCGACGCCGAACTGAAAGCTCTGGAGGTCGAAATCCAGACACTCCTTGGCGAGGTAACCAAGTGACGCAGGTGCTCGGAATTTCACTCCCCAATGCATGGTCTTCTACGCCGCTCAAGCATGCAACTCTGATGCTAAATAGAGGCTCGGCACCTAATTATGTGGATGACGGACCCGTACGGGCAATAAGTCAAGCCGCCAATCAGTTGGATGGAATCGATTGGTCTCGAACTCGGTTTCACAACCATCGAGGCGATACCGAACTAAAAAGCATTCTCAGGCCGTCTGATGTGATCATAAATTCTACGGGGAGGGGAACACTAGGCAGGGTTGGATTCTTCGTTGACCCTCCAGACGGTAGTCCATGCATGGCCGACGGTCATGTCACCATTGCGCGATTCAATAGAGACCTCACAGAACCGCGCTATTCCTACTATTGGCTCTCGTCTCAACCGTTTCAGGACTACATCTTCGCAGCCCTTGCAGTTGGGGCGACGAACCAGATCGAGCTGAACGGTGACCGCCTCGCGGCGGCCCCGTTGCCTTTACCGCCACTCGAAGAGCAGCGCCGTATTGCCAATTTCCTCGACGGGGAGTTGACCCGATTCGGCAAGCTAGCTGACCTCCAACGTGCAGCCCTTGCACGCCTAGAAGAGCGTGACTCATCCCTGCTCGACATGACAATTGATGAGCTCCTAACGAGCAGCGGCGCAATTCCTTTTAGGAGATATATCGACAGCATGGATCAAGGCAGCAGCCCGCAGTGCGATGCCACGCCAGCCGGCCCGGATGAGTGGGGTGTCTTGAAGGTGAGCTGCCTCAGGCCGGGGTCTTTCTATCCCGACGAGAATAAGCGCCTGCCCGAGGACGCAACTCCAGATGTCCGTCGCGAGGTCAAGGAAGGCGACCTCCTAATCACGCGTGCTAACACCCCACAGTTAGTCGGTTCGACCGCCGTTGTTCTCGCAACCCGGCCTAGACTCCTACTGTCGGACAAAATCTTCCGCGTTCGAGTCTCGCCAAACATAGATCCTCGATACGTAGCTTTAATCGCACGCGGCAGCCGCGTGCGAGCCCTGTGCGGAGCGACTTCGAACGGCGCTTCCCAGTCGATGGCAAACGTCCGATTCGAAGAGGTAAAAGATTGGCCGATTCCGCCAATCGAACTGAATGAGCAGCGCCGAGTAATTGCCCGGATGAACGACGAGACTCAGCGCACTCGGATCTTGCATTTGAAGATCGGCAAGCAACTCGCCGTACTAGCCGAACGTCGCCAAGCGCTGATCACTGCTGCCGTCACCGGCAAGATCGATGTGTCTATCGCCAGCGGTCGAGGAATTGAGGACTGAGCACCATGAGCCCGATCCATCATGAGTCCGCGTTTGGTGACGCTATCGTCGCTGCACTCCTTGACGCCGGGTGGGAGTTGGGGAACAGTTCTGACTATCGGGCCGACGTCGGGCTCGACACCGGGCGATTGTTCGAGTTCATCGGCAACACCCAGGCCGCCGAGTGGACTGACGTGGTGGACTTCTACGGCGGCGATCCGAACGCCGCGCAGCGCGGCTTCGTCAAGCGGCTTGACCAGGCGATCACCACCGACGGGCTCCTCGACGTGCTACGCAAAGGCGTGAAGGACCATGGAGTTCGGATCCGGGTCGCGTACTTCAAGCCGTCGTTTGTGGAGTCGGACGAGATCCTGGCCGACTACCGGAAGAACCGGCTCACCGTCGTTCGCGAGTTGGCGTACGCGACCAAGCAGGCCGATCGCGGCAACCGGCTCGACCTCACCCTCTTCCTCAATGGGATCCCGGTCGCCACGGCGGAGTTGAAGAACCCGCTGACCGGGTCAGGCGTGGAACATGCCAAGGAGCAGTACCGGGAGCAGCGGGACCCTACCGAGCTGATCTTCGCGCGCCGGGTGATCGCGAACTTCGCGGTGGACCCCGATCTGGTCTTCGTGACTACCCAGTTGCGCGGTAAAGCGACCCGGTTCCTGCCGTTCAACACCGGCTCGGAGGGGCCGGGACGGCCCGGCGGCAAGGGCAACCCGTCCGCCACCGAGTTCGGCAAGTACGCCACCTCGTACCTATGGGACGAGGTCTGGCAGCGGGACAACTGGCTCGACATGTTGGAGCGCTTCGTCCACCTGCACAAAGAGAAGGGCGCGGACGGGCGTACCCGCAAGAATTTGATCTTCCCGCGTTATCACCAGTGGCATGCGGTGCGGAAGCTGACGGCGCACGCGGCCCGGCACGGCGCCGGGGACAACTACCTGGTCATGGCGTCGGCGGGGTCGGGGAAGTCGAACACGATCGCTTGGCTTGGGCACCGCCTGTCGTCGTTGCACACCTCCACCGACCCGGCCGAACTGGACCCGGACGCGGTTGCTGCCGGGCTGAAGCTGGGCTCGCCGGTCTTCGACAAAATCATCATCATCACCGACCGCCGAAACCTGGACTCGCAGCTCCGCGAGACGGTCGGTAGCTTCGAGCAGACCGCCGGCCTGGTCGTGAAGATCGACGAACAGCACGGGTCGAAGTCGGAGCAGCTCGCCAAGGCGCTCTCCCAGGAGACCGGAAAGATCGTCACGGTCACGCTGCACACCTTCCCGGCGTTGGTGGACTATCTGCGGCGCACGCCCATCGAGATCCAGGGCAGCCGCTTCGCGATCATCGTGGACGAGGCGCACTCGTCACAGTCCGGCGACGCCGCCGCTTCCGTTCGCGCGGTGCTGCGCGACCTGGGCTTGGACGCCGATTCCGGCGACCCGGGCGCGACCACCGCGCCGTCGACCGACGTAGATGCGCAGCTGACAGCCAGTGCGCGGAAGCGGCAACGGGCCGCGAACCTGTCCTACTTCGCGTTCACCGCGACGCCGAAGGCCAAAACCCTCGAAGGCTTCGGGACGCTCGGCGAGGACGGGAAGTACCACCCGTTCCACACGTACTCGATGCGGCAGGCCATCGAGGAGGGGTTCATCCTCGACCCGCTGCAGAACTACGTCACCTACAACACCTACTGGAAACTCGTCAACGAAAACCCGGACGAACGGGAAGTCGACCCGGCCAAGGCAAACCCGCTACTGGCCCGGTACGCGCTGACCCACGACTCCACCGTCGCCCAGCACGCGCAGATCATCGTCGAGCACTTCCGGGCGCACAGCGCCGGCCGGCTCGGCGGCCGGGCCAAGTCGATGGTGGTCACGGCGTCGCGGCACAGCGCCGTGCAGATGGCGCGGTCGATCAAGCGATACCGGGACGACCGCGGCTACGGCGACCTCGGGGTGCTGGTGGCGTTCTCCGGCACCCTCACCTACGACGGTGAGGAGACCACCGAGGCCAAGGAGAACGGCGGTCTGCCGGAGACCGCCCTGCCCAAGGCGTTCGGCTACACCAGGGCCGACGACAAGGCAACCCGGACCGGCGGCGCCGGGCAGCCCGAATATCGGATCCTGGTCGTCGCCGAGAAATATCAGACCGGCTTCGACCAGCCGCTGCTCACCACCATGTACGTCAACAAGACGCTGACCGGCATCGCCGCAGTGCAGACCCTGTCCCGGCTTAACCGGACCATGGATCGCAAGGCTCAGCCCGACCTGGCCGTTCTGGACTTCGTCAACGAGGCCGACGACATCAAGGAGGCGTTCCGCCCGTACTTCGAGGCGGCCGCCACCCTGCCGTCCGACCGCAACCTGCTCTTCACCGCGCAAAGCAAGGTGATGGCCGCCGAGCTGCTCGTCGACGCGGAGATGCAGGAGTTCGCGTCGGCTTACCTGGCGGCCGAGCAGGAGGCCGCCGGAAGTACGGCGAAGTGGGAGAAGCTGCACGCCGAGCTGTACCGGCACCTGGACCCGGCGGTGGAACGCTTCGCCGACCTGCTCAACAGCGACGACGAGGAAGACCAGGCGAGCGCCGAGGCCTTCCGCGCAGACCTGAACGACTACGTCCGCAAGTACAGCTTCCTCTCCGGCATCGTCCCCTACGTCGACGCCGAGCTGGAGCGGCTCTACCTCTATGGGCGGCACCTGCTCAACCGGCTGCCTCGCCGGGACGACGGCGGCGTGGACATCGGTGAGGTGGACCTCAGCCACCTGCGGGTGGAGCACACCGGTGACCACAACGTCAGCCTGGTCCCCGAGGGCGAGACCGAGTTGAAGGGCTTCGGCGACGGCACCGGCGGTGCCAAAGAGCCGGAGAAGTCGCTGCTTTCGGAGCTGATCGAGAAGTTCAACGAGAAGCACGGCACCGAATTCACCGAGCAGGACGTCATCACGCCCTTCAACGAAGCCCTCGACGACCCGAAGGTGCGCCTGGCCGCGGTCGCCAACGACGAGGAGAACTTCGGCCACGTCTTCGACCCGGTATTCGAGGACAAGATGATGGACCACTTCGACACCATGGCCGACATGGGCCGCAAGTACTTCGACCCGCAGGAGGACTTCCGCAGCTCGCTCAACCGCAGCGCCCGCAGCGCCGCCTGGCGAATGATCCGCCGCCAAGCGGGCGTCGAGGACGACGCGGCCTGACCGTCCGAGATCCCTTTAGCCTGGACGCCGCAGGGTCCACACGAGACACTGGGCCGGACCGGATCATCGACACGCGGGGGTGACGGTGCGGGCAGAGCCGATCGCCAGCCGGTACGAGTTGGTCGACGAGATCAGCACCGGCGGCATGGGTCAGGTCTGGCGCGGATACGACGGTGTCCTCGACCGCGAGGTCGCCGTCAAGCTGATCCGCCCGGACGTGATCTCCACGGCCGAACTGGCCGAGGAGTTCGCCAAGCGGTTCCGCCGCGAGGCCCGGGTCACCGGCCGCATCCAGCACCACGGCGTTCCCCAGGTGTACGACGCAGTCCTCGACCGTACCTACGACCGGGTCTACCTGGTCATGGAGTACGTCCGCGGCATCTCGCTGCGTGCTTACATCGATCCGGTCCGGCCGCTGCCGGTCGACTGGGCGGCGGCCATCGCGGCCCAGATCTGCACCGTGCTTTCCCACGCACACGCGATCCCCGTCGTGCACCGCGATCTGAAGCCCGACAACGTTCTGGTATCCGCCGGCGGTGAGATCAAGGTGCTCGATTTCGGCATCGCCGCCATCCTGCGCACTGACGTCACCCGCCTCACCGCGACGGGCAGTGTCGTCGGCACCCACCACTACATGCCGCCGGAACAGATCCAGGGCGGCCAGATCAGCCCACAGAGCGACCTGTACGCCCTCGGTTGCGTGCTGCACGAACTCCTCGCCGGCACAACGCTCTTCGACGGCACCAGCGACTTTGAATTGATGCGTCAGCACGTATATGACGCACCCCGCCGCCTCCGAGAGATACGCGCTGACGTACCCGAAGCCCTCGAGTCGCTTGTCCTCGACCTGACCGCCAAACAACCCGAGCAGCGGCCCCGGGATGCGTACGACGTCTACGACCGTTTGCTGCCCTTCCTTCCGGAAGCGGGCGCCCGACCGCCTGCGGCAGGGCCTGCGCCGTGCGGTGTACCCGACCCCACGCTGCTGTACCGCCACCCCAACGCCCCACGGCCCCGAGTCGCCACCGGCGTACCTGACCAGCCGGTGCCGGCGCCAGCTCCGTCGCCCGAGACAGCGCCGGCAACCGAGCTACGCGGAGCGATCCGAGCCGCGATCTCAACATCCGACGAACTGCTCGACGACGAGCGGTTTGCCCAGGCTGCCGAGGCGCTGCAACAGGTCATCGAGCCCGCAGCGGCGGCCCTCGGCATCGAAAGCCGGCGCGTGCTCAGCCTGCGTCGGCGCCGCGCCGCGATCCTCGTCGTCGGCGGCGATTTCCGGGCAGCCCTGCCTGAATTCGACGCCCTGTACGCGGCCTTTGTTCGAACCGGCGGCCCCAACACCGATGACGCGCTCGAATGCCTGCGCCAGGCGGCGCATTGCCGTGCGGAGCTGGGGCAGGCCACGATCGCGCTACGGCAGTTCCGTCAGGTCCTCACCCACGTCCGCGCCCGCGACGGCGATGTCTCGACCGAAGCGGTGGATTTGCGTCGCAACATCGCGATGTTGCTGCTCGCTTCGGGCGACACGGAAGAAGCGGTCGCGGAGCTGATTCCGCTGCACGACGACTTCCTCGTGCTGTACGGTCCGGACCACGAGGAGACTCGGGAAATCGCTGACATCCTCGCGCGGTTGCGGGCTTCCGGTGATCAACAGGATGTCTAGGCCGAGCCGGTAGGCGCCGTCGCGGGCGATCAGCCCGGACCTCGGCGCTCCCGCCACGGCGATTCCAGTTCACCGGTCGAGGACCTCATCCGGTACGGCGGGCTGACCGGGGTCGTACCCCCGTAGGTTGACGTACAACTGGCCATCGGGAAAGCGATCCCGGACGCGGTGTGCCTAGTGCAGCGCCAACGAGGTCTTGCCTACGCCAGCAGTGCCCGTGATGACGGCGACGGCGGCAGCGTGGGGGTCGTCTGCACTCCGCCGTGGACGTCGCGGGCCTGGACGACATCGCCGGGGTCGGTCGCGTCCAGGCGATTGACCTGGCGGGCCGCATCGTCGCGGTCGTCGGGGTCACCGATGGGCATCGCCGTGTCCGGGTCAACGACGGCTATGGCTGACGCCGCGACGTGGCTTGCGAAGAACGGTTCCAGTGGTTGACCGGCCTCGTACAGGTCCTGGATGAACCGTTGGCAGCGCACGACGAGGTCACGGTCGACGAATCGGCGGGCGGACTCCAGTACCCCGTCATCGTCGTAGATCGCCTGATACATCACCGTGGCGCCGAGGGTGTAGAACTCCGGCAGCGCCGCGTGGTGCTCGAACTCGGCGACCTGCTCCGGGCCGACGATCCGCACGCTGCCGCCGCACTGGTCCCGGATCCGCAGGGCGTACAACTCCCATTGGAGGTACGCGATGATCGGCTCTTCGGCGACCCGTACCCGCCGGGCGACGAAGCCGTGCTCCTGGACTCGGCGGTGGTAGTCGGCCATGTCTGCCCGGCCGGCTTCGAGCAGGCGCAGCGACTCGTTCCACTCGCCTTTCGCGAACGCTTCCCAGCTGTCGTACCCGGGCTCTTTGAAGAACTGCTGGCGTTCCAGCTTCCAGAAACCCAGCTCGCTGATCGTCCAGAAGTTCTTCTCGAAATCGGCGAAGTAGGCGTCCAGCTCCATCCGCTCGCCCGCTGCGCCGTCAAGAAGATCACGCATCCGGGATGTCCGCCTTCGCCTCGAGGACGGTCTTGCGCGGAATGATCACCAGCCGCTCGCCAGGATCGACGCTGACACCCTCGGGCAGCCTGCCTTCGTACGACGTGGTCAAATCCGAACCGATGACCGCGACGTCGCCGTTGTCGAGTTCCCAGATGTCCGGGCAGCTCGAATTCCCGGACGTCTGACCGAGCTCATGAGACGACTTTCCCATACGCCGAACAAATGACGCAGAAGAATCCGCTTCCCACTTTTCCGTCACGAAATCTCTCCCGAATCCGAGATCAAGATTACCCATAGTGACGCTAGCATGACGAATATGCGACAAGCAACCACGCTGACCATAGGCGTACATCTATGCTGGCTGAGGCGAGCCGGCGCGCAACCACCCTACGCAGCGGGAGGCACGGTGGCCGATCAGGAACTGTTGACCACGATCGCGGTCACCCTGGCAACCAAGACCGCCGAAGGACTTGCCGCAGGCGGCCGAGCAGCATTCGAGGCCCTCACACGGCTGGTAAGACGCAGATTCGCAGACCGCGCATCCACGCAAGCCGCGCTCGCCGAGACCGAGGGGGCGGCTGACGCGGCGAAGGCTGCCCGGATCGAGATCCTTCGCCAGGCGCTAGCGCAAGCCGTCGCGGATGATCCTGCGTTCGAGGCGGAATTGCGAGACCGGTGGCGGGCGCTTTCACCCCATCTGAGCACCGGCGACGGCGGCGTGATCAACAGCGTCGCCGGAACTGTCGAGGGCAACGTGGTGCAGGCGCGCGACGTCCACGGCGGCATCTCCTTCGGCGGCCCTGGCCGGACCGAACACTGACCCCGGTCCGGCCGCAGGTCAGCGTGAACCCAGCCAGCGGGGCGTCGACGTGCGTCTTCGGTCGAAGCGTTCGGCTACCGGACACTCCGCGCTTGCCCTGCGGGCTAGCTGTCGAACTCGCCGTCTTTGGCGCCGCCGAGGAATGCCTCCCACTCGTCGGCCCGGAACGTCAGGACGGGTGAGTTGTCACCGAGTTTGGTGTCTCGGACTGCCCATCCGCCGTCGGGCAGTGGTGCGACTTCGACGCAGGACTGGCCGTTCTGTGACCGGGTGCTCGTGCGCCAGGGCAGATTTTTGTGTTCGTTCATGGAGACCCCTCCAGGATCTTGATGCGCTCGGTGATCATGCGTACCGAGTCCTTCGGGCTCAAGGCGGCTGCCCGAAGTAGGTCGAAGACCGCGGTGAAGCGTCTGATGTCCGGTTCGGCCTCCCGGAAGAGGTCGCCGGCCATGCTGTCGCTGTAGACGAGGTCGGGGTCCTGCGGATCTGGGAAGTCCATGATGACGAAGCTTCCGGGCATCCCGGCGTGCGCGCCGGCGTCGAAGGGGATGACCTGGAGTACGACGTTCGCGCCCTTGCCGTGGTCGATCATGTGGCGTAGCTGGGCGATCATCACCTCTGCTCCGCCGACCATCCGGTGCAGGACCGCTTCGTCGATGATGGCCCAGAGCTGAAGCGGCGGATCGCGTCGAAGCAGGGCCTGGCGCTGCATGCGCACTTCGACGCGGTGCGTGATGTCATCCTCGCGGGCGATCGGAAGGCCGGCCTGCGTCACGGTCGCTCGTGCGTAGTCCTGCGTCTGCAACAGCCCCGGAACGAAGATCGTCTCGTAGTTGCGGACTGACCGGGCTTCCGCCTCGAAGCTGATGTAGTGCACGTAAAGCTCGGGGAGCTCGGTGTCGAAGCCGGCGAGCCATCCCGGTTCGGCGGACTGCTTGAGCAGGTCGAGCAGTTCGGCGCGTTTCTCCTTGGACGCCTTGTAGGTGTCGAGCAGCAGGGTCAGGGTTCGCCGCTGCGGTCGGACCTTGGCGTTCTCGACGCGGTACAGGGTCGCTGAGTTGATCTCGGTCAGCTCTTGGACGGCTTTGGGCGCGAGTTTCGCCTCTTCGCGAAGGGCGCGCAGCTCCGCCGCGAGCCTGCGTAGGCGCACGGTCGGTGCTTGACGCCGAGCTGGCAACTCCATGTCCCTTCTCCGATCTCTAGTTTCCCCGCCCTGCATGTGCAGGCTCAACCGGGTTTCGCTTCAGCATGAACGCGTATGCATGGTTGCATTTGCACGCACGCAGAGGCAGTATGACGGATGTACCGCGTACCGGGACACCGGGTCCACTGCTCGCCGGCCCGAGGGTTGAGTCCGCGCGGGCGAACGGCGAAGTGAGGAGCGCGCGGGGCGCGTACGCCTCGCGGCTCAGGCGCGGAAAGGGAGGAACAGTTGTGGAGGTCGTTCTTGTAGCGGTCGCGAGTCTCACCGCCGGCTTCGCCACCGGGCTCTTTCTCTTCAAGATCAAGAGCAGATGGTGTCCACGGTGCGGATCTTTGACACTGCCCAGCTCTGCGCACGCCGAGGTGAAGGTCGGCCGCCATGCGTGACGCCGGCCCCGCCATCGATTCGTTGCCCCGGCGAGTACCGGGACAGACGCTAACCGCGCTACAAACCCTTCCGGTTGATCCAGCTCTCACGAGATTCCGTGGCGTCGCACGTGTCCAGTCGCCAGATCCACTGTCCCCGTGGACTGCGCTTGCGATGACGACGGACACACCGACGTTCGATCAGCTATTGAGGTTGCGCGACGGCTTGCGCGCCCTGAACAGGGCGATGAGATGACTGCAAAAAAGCCAGGAGCTACGACCGGCGAGCGGGGCATTTTCCAATGATGCGTGACGACCTTTTGCGGCAGATTGCTAATCTGCCGTCGGATACTGACGTCGGGATAGAGGTGGGCGGTGAACGCGTCGATATCGTCGGTTTGGCGCCGACGATCGAGGGTGGGCTAGTCGTGCTCCAATGCCATCTCCCGGATGTACTCGACGACGCCTCCGGCGCCACCACCGCCCGCCCCGGACTCCAGAAAGCCCTCGACGCCGCGAACGCCGGACTCTACGACGTCCTCATCGTCTACCGCATCGACCGATTCAGCCGCAGCGTCGCCGACATGCTCGACCTCATCACCACCCTCGAAAACGCCAACGTGCGATTCACCTCCGCCACCGAACCCATCGACACCGGCGGCCCCTTCGGTCGCATGATGCTCCGACTATTGGCAGTATTCGCCGAATTCGAGCGCAGCATCATCATCGACCGGGTGAAAAGCGGTATGACCGCGAAAGCCGCCAAAGGGAAATGGGCCGGCGGCACCCGCCCCTACGGCTACCGAGTGGACCCCGACACCCACGTCCTGGCACCCCACCCCGACGAGGCACCCACCCTGCGCGAGATCTTCCACCTCTACACCCGCCAACGCCTCGGCACCCGCGCCATCGCCACCGCCCTGAACGAACGCGGCGTCGTCTCCCGCATCGGGAAAACCTGGTCCGGGCACACCATCAACCGGATCCTCGACAACCCCGCCTACATCGGCGCCATCGCCTACCGCGACATCTACGTCCCCAACGCCCACGAACCCCTGATCGACAAGGACACCTTCCGCCGCGCCCGCGACATCGCCGCCGCCCGCGGCGACAACCAAACCCAGAGAGCGATGAGCGACTCCGACTATTACCTCACCGGCCTGATCACCTGCCCCGACTGCGGCCAGCGCTACCTCGGCACTAGCGCCAACGGCCGAACCCGCCGCTACCGCTACTACACCTGCTACACCCAAACCCGCTACGGCAAAACCAGCCCCTGCCACGCCCCGCGACTGCGCGCCGACGAAATCGACGACCTCATCCTCCAGGCCCTCTACGACTTCTACGCCAACACCGACGCCGTCCTCACCGACATGATCAACCGGGTCCAAGCCCACAACCAGGCGTCGGTCGGGGACGGCGACGCGGAACTCGCCGCCCTCACCACCCAGATCACCACCAGCCAGGCCGCACTCGACCGCTACCACACCGCGTTCGAGAACGGCACCATGGACGACGCCACCGCCGGACCGCGCATCCGCGACCTGCGACACCGGCTCACTCAGCTACGAGCCCGGCACGCGCAACTCGCCGCTGAACTGGACCGCCGGCCCGCGCCGCCGCCACCCGGCACCATCGCCCGCATCCGCGAACACCTGACCGAGATCATGAACCGCGGCACCGTCACCGAACGCAAGGCCGCCATCGAAACCCTCAGCCACGAAGTCCAACTCACCCCGCAAGGCGCGGTACCCGTGTTCAAGATCCCCACAGACACGACGATGCCCCCACCCGGAACGGATGAGGGCACACGCGATCAAGATCCGACGGTTCACACAATGGTGCGGTCGGTGGAGCTGAGGGGACTCGAACCCCTGACCCCCACACTGCCAGTGTGGTGCGCTACCAGCTGCGCCACAGCCCCTTGCTGTCCCCGGTTCGCCCGGGCACGGAGGAAATACTACACACTCCGCGACTGGGGTTGCCGGGACCCCCTCAGTTCAGGGCGGGGTCGGGCGGGAAGTGGGCCACCGCGGCCAGGATGTCGCCCTGGCGGCGCAGGACCATCGCCCACAGGTCGTCGGGGCGCGTCATGAACGGGTCGCCGGGGAGGGCGTCGAGCAGGAACCAGGAGCCGGCCGCGATCTCCTCCTCGAGCTGGCCCGCGGACCAGCCGGAGTAGCCCGCGAAGACGCGGATGCCGGCGATGCTCTCGCGCAGGCGGTCGGGGTCGCCGGAGAGGTCGACCGTGCCCACGGCGCCGGAGACCTGGTGGAAGCCGGAGATCCGCTTTTTCACCTGGGGGCGGGTGCGGGCCAGGCAGATCGCCGACTCGGGCTGG
>Ga0247781_1000335_pt1 | contig 14392 bp, 13 predicted proteins | sample UWRJL184509B5_FD_179922 | JGI IMG/M metagenome (GOLD analysis project Ga0247781, IMG submission 179922) | Plant litter microbial communities from Arlington Agricultural Research Station in Wisconsin, United States - UWRJ-L184-509B-5 | ecosystem: Environmental > Terrestrial > Plant litter >...
CACGAAGATCGCCGCGACCATCCGCAGGATCCGAAGGGATCCCCGGCTGCTTTTCCGCATCATGGGCCTGCCCGAATACCCCGAAACTACCGCGTGATCAGGCCAAACGACTTTGCGCCCCGCCCTGTCTCCCCATGACAGCACGAGGAGATCCCCTCACACCGGGCCACTTTTATCGCCGGCCGAGGCGGTCGAGGCTGGCTGGAAGAGCCCGTCGGCGCGGCGCTCCAACCGCTCGCGCAACTGCTCGAAATGCTCGGAACGCTCCTGCATGTCGGCGCTGTTGGCCTTCTCCGCCATCATGTCCTCGAGCTTCTCCGCGGCCGCCCGCTGCTCTGCAACGATCCGCCCAACCACTTCTGCGAGCTCCTTCTCGGTCATCTCCGCGGCACCCGCGGCGGCCGGGCTGCCGAGCAGGTCGGTCAGGATATCCGTCCACTGCCGGCTGAGCCGCTCGGTGTACTCGGCGCGACGCACCCGCACGTCATGCTCGCAATCCAGCCTGATCAACTGCTCCCAGTACGGCCGGACCGCCTCCTTGACCTGATCGTCCAGCTCCACCCATATGTACGGTCGGCAGGTCGCCCCGATTCCCCGCCATACGAACGGCCACGGGCCATCTTCGGTGAGCGCCTGCTGCAGTTCCTGCTCCAGTTCCTGGGCGTGGTGGGGTGTGTGGTTACGCGCGTGCTGCGCCGCGAGTGCCTTCAGTCGCCTGATTGGGTACGGCGCGAGGGCGTCCATGAGGTTCGACAACTGCTCTTGGTAGACGCCCTCTGCGGACCAGTGAAAGGTGGCGTGCACTCGGAAGGTGAAGACGTAACCACTCGCTAGGACCACCAGAGGCGTCTGCAGCGCACGCCGTCCACGCACCCGCGGGGGCGGGGGAACCGGCGCGGGCGGGACGGGCGGCGGTAGCGGGTCCGGCGGGCTCAACACCCGGATGAACGCCCGCCAGATCCGGCCAAGCCATGCGCTGATCCGCAGCCACCAACTCACCGAAGGCACCACCGGACCGGTCTCAACGCTCACGGGTCGTCCGTCCTTCCAGTCTTAGCCACTCTGGGATGCCGTTGCCGAGTTCGGGAGCTCTGGTCAGGTAGAAGGTGACTCGGCGACGGTTCGCCGGGGTCGTGATGATCGCGTCGAGCAGCGCGACAACATGTGCCCGCACGTCGTCGTTGCCGTCCGCGTAGCGAATCCACGAAGCGAGCGTGGTCGCGGCTTCCGACGCGCAGGCCGAGTCGAAGAACGCGCCGCGCCAGAGGTGACCGAGCCCTCCTGGATCGACCTGCCCTTCGACGATCCGTTGCAGGAGGTCGGGCCGGCCGTCGAAGGACGCCGATTCAATCCGGGAGGTCAGTGCCACAATCGCCCGCGCGACATGTACCCGAAATGGCGCAGCGGGTGGCCAGCCAGCGAGCTCGTCAAGGATCCATCTGGACCGCTCGGGGAGATAGAGCTGATTCACCGCCGCTGCAACCGCATGGCGTGGCTCCTGCATCGGATCCTCGGCGATGCGCAACAGGTCCAACATGCTCCACCCCAGGAATGTCTGCTCGAGGCCGCTCGCGTAGACACGCGCGGCTGTGTCGTGCTGGTACTTGTGATTCCCGGAACACCACTCGCGGAGCTTGGCGCGCACTTTTGGCGCCGCGTCGCCACCCTTCGCCGAGTAGGTCAGGGCCCACGCCGCAGCCTGACGGACCGCTTTCCTCGGCGATTTCGCCCAGTCGTCGATCAGATCCTTGTACACCCGGGCGAAGTCAAGGTCAGCGAGCAGGCCGGCGGCCTCTGCGGCCGCTCGCTGCATGACCTCGTCGTTTTCTCGTACGAGCCGGTCGAGCCATCTCAGCAGGGGCCGGCGGGTGCCGTCGAAGTCGTGCCAGGCTACGTCGATGATCGCGCCGCGCAGGCCGGGATCGCGGATCCACGCGGTGCGGGACGACCCGATGCGCTCGGCGCCCGGTTCGCAGGCGGCCAGCCAATCGTCCTCCAGGCCCTCGCCGAGCAACTGCTGGACCGGATGTTGTAGCGCCATGTTGCCCCAGTCCTGGCGAAGCGCCGCGCTGTCAATCTCGTGCAGGAGCAGGTCCGTGGCTTCGAAAACGTAGTGCAGCGGGCGGCGTCGGAAGACTGCGTACGCCAACCGGAAGGCCCGCTCGTGCTGGCTCGCCCGGCGCCGCCCCACAGACCCGTCCGGCTTGGGCAGCATGATGTCCGAGGCGCGTTCCCGGCGCTTCGGCTGGGAATGCTGGAGGATGGCGTGCAAGGCTTCCAGGTTCGACGGCTGCTTGACGGTGATCGCCGTCGCGAGGGCGACACACTCTTTGGGCCCGTAGGTCGCTTTGAGCTCCGTGTCCACCACCCCCCGGAACTCCTCCACCGTCAGGTACACGGCCGGCGGTAGCGGACCGAGATGGTTGTTGAATACGGCAATCGGATCGGGTGCCCGGTGCGACACCTCACCTCCGTGCCGGCCCCACTGCCGCAGCCGACCTTCTTTGACCAGCAGGAGGCTCGAATTGCGGCTGCGATACAGGGGCACGAGCCTGCGCATTGCGGCCAGGTGATCGTCCTCCGCAAGCCTCAGCACGAATCCGCTATTCCCCGCCACCAGATCCGGCGTCCCGCTCAGCCTCTCGGGCGGTACGCCGGTGGGCAGCACCACCTCGTGCACGTGGTCGGAGCCGTACCGGCGGGCGAGCGCGGCTACCGCCGTACTGAATCGCCCGGAATTTCGGGGGCCGAGCAGGCAGAGCGTCGACCGTTCCGCCAGCAGGACGTCGAGGGCTTCGTCGGCATCGGCCGGCGCATAGACCGCCAGCAGGCCGTCGACGCCGGGAATTTCGCCGATGATCGGATCGAGCGGCTTCTCCCCATTGTAGTTGTTCATCGTGTTGTGCGTGCCGAACTGCGTCGGCCCGACGGTGGTTGTATCGGTGAAGTGCGTGCCGGACTGCGTCGGCCCGACGGTGGTCGGGCCGGTGTAGCGAGCGCCGAACAACTCCTCGGTGACGTCCGGGTCGGCTCTCAGCGCGTCGAGGTCGATAGGGGCGCCGTCGTCCTCCTTCGGCGCCTCGGGCTTCGGCGCAGACTCCGACGCTACGGGCGGCTCCTGCGGTTGCTCGTCATCCACGGGGATTCCCCATGGTGTTGTGGTTGCCGAACTGGGTGGGCCCGTTCGTGGTGACGCCGTGGAACACCTGTCCGGCGGCGGGGGCCGGGGCCGGCGACGCTGGGCGCAGCTCGTCTACCTGGGGACCGCCGTCGCCCGCGGTTTCGCCGGGCACATGGATCCATGCCGTGGCTTCGAAGTTCTTGTCCGGTATCTCGGCCGCGACCTTGGCGAACTGGTCCGGGCGAAGGTCCTGATAGTGCACGATGACTTCGCGATACACCGAGTCCGAGACGATCAGCGCGGCGTTCGCGCTCCGGTGCAACCGCAGCGCCTGCTTGAGCTGCGGCGAGTCGTTCAATCGGCAGACATGCACGACCGCGTCGCTGGGAAAGCCGTTGGCGCCGTCGAGGTGGACGAGTCCCTGATGGACTGCGAGACGCAGCCGAACTCTCGCCTCCGGCGCCAGTCCTTGATTGTGTTCCCGTAGCAGCCGATCGACGACCGGTGCGAGCCTCCCGACGATCGCACGCTCGCTGACCTGCGGCGGCAGGATGGCCAGCTCGCCGTCGCCGCCGGGCTGGATGCGCCAGCTGTTGCGGTCGAGTCCGGCCTCCGCGCAGGCCTTCTCCATGATCTGCTTGAACGCTACCTGGGCGCGATGCTGCAGCACGTTGCTGCGCTTGCTGTAGCTCTCCATATCGACGGCGACGACGACTCGGCGGTGCGGATCCTGCATGGCGGGCCCTTCGATGGCGGGTGCGGGTCGTCCTTCTTCCTACCGGCGTCGATGGCAGCCAACTACGTACTTCTATGGGTTGTCCGGAACCTGATCTTTGGCGCGACCGCATAGGAAGATGCCTTCTTCCCCGACGTCGGGGGATGCACTGAACGGCATGACCATTGCCGATCAGTCCGACGTCCACCTCGACCTCCGCTCTGCCCTGTTCGCCGCCACGTCGTTGCAGACCACCATCCGCCACGCCGATGCCAAGGCGCGGATCATGCTCGGACTGCTGGGCGGTTCGGTTGTCGTCGTTCTGCAGCAGGTACCGATTCTGGACCGCTGCGACAGCTCTCCTTTGCTGGCTGCAGCCGCAGTCGTAGCCGTCGTCTGGCTCGCTGCTCTGGGCGCCGGCGGCTGGCATCTGCTGGCAGCGGTGTCGCCGCGCCTGTCCCCGGCCGGCCACGCCAATCGTTTCACCTTCCCGACCACGCGACCCGCCACGATCAGCGTCCGTGAGCAGCGCAACGAGGCCTGGGACCTGGTGTCGGTCCTGGCTGGCATCGCGGTGGACAAGCACTCCCGGGTAGGGCGGGCTCGCCTCACCGTGGTGATTGCCACGATGGCGGCGGGGACGTTGACGGCGATCACCACCATCGCGGCGATCGCTACGTAGCACAGAAAGTAGTGACGTGATGTAGTCAAGCATGCACGGAAGGGCAGAGCCCCCTGGATGGCGCGGAGGTAAGCGTGACCGACACCCCTTGGCTACCCGGAACGCTATTGCACCGCATCGACGATGCTGGTCGCCACGCGCTGCTCCGACTGGGAGTCGAGCGGACCGCAGCGGCATCCCGCGTGCTGCTGCGCGAGGGCGTCCAGGAGTCACACGTGATTCTCCTGGACGACGCCCTCGCGAAGGTGACCGTGGCGATGGCCGACGGCCGGCAGGCGCTCATCGACGTCCGGGTCTCGGGCGACGTAATCGGCGAGATGTCAGCCCTCAACGGGGAACCGCGCTCAGCAACGGTGACCACCTGCCGGACGTCGAGGATCCGGATCATCCAGCGCAGCGAACTTCGCGCCTTCCTTCGCGGCTATCCCGACGCGGCCATGGAGCTGGCTGGCATCGTCGCGAACCGCCTGCGCACCGCGAACCGTCGGCGAGTCGACTTCGCCGCCCACCCCGTCAAGGTGCGCCTGGCCCGGGTCCTCTGGGAGATCGCTGTGGCCTACGGCTATCGCGACCGCAACGGCATCGTCGTCGACATCCACCTGACTCAGGACGAGCTGGCGACCATGTGCGGCGCCGCCGAGATCACGTTGCAGAAGGCCCTGCGCGACCTGCGAACGGCCGGCATCATCACCACCGGCTACCGCCGGATGCTGGTACGTGACGTCGCCGCCCTTCAGCAATGCGCCGACACCCCCTGACCTCGGCCGCAACGCTCGCGCAACGGTGTCGTCGTGGCGGTCTGGCGGCAGGGGCGGCGACGCGCGACGTCATCTTGGTCCCCCGGCCTGGTAGCGCAGCCGTCTGATGCGGCCGACGGCGGGTATAAATCAGGCTAATGGGCTGGCCGAACACCCCTTGAACTGGTTAAACGTCCGGGCAGCGGATTACCGGGGATGGCGGTGGGGTGGTTCGCATGGTGCAACGTCCGGCCCACCAAGACCGTGACCTGCTGTTCTGTCGCTGCGCTTTTGGCATTGCGCAAACCGCTGTGGTTGGCCTTCGGCCTGGTGGACGTTGTGTCGCTTCCCGGCGATTCATGGTATAGCATCGCTGCTATGGCCTGGGGTGCTGTTGAGCTGGAGCCGGAGGTCGAGAAGTGGCTGGAGAGTCTCCCGATCGCCCAGTTCGCCCACGCGGCGTTCTACGTCGACCTGCTCGCTGAACAGGGACCGTTGCTGGGCGAGCCCTACACAAAGCAGCTCGATCGGAAGCTGCGCGAGTTGCGGTTCCACCTCGAACGGCGGGCGGTCCGGATCACCTACTGGATCGCGACCGACAGGAGGATCATCCTGCTGACGGTCTTCCACAAGACGCGCATGCGGGACGACCGAGAAATCGACCGGGCGCGCCGGGCGTTGGCGCGGTGCGTCGACGAGGCGCACGAGGTAGTGGACGAGGAGGGCTAGGTCATGAGCGAAGGTGTCGGTTGGGCCGCGATCCGGGAGCGGCGGATGGCTGAGCCCGGTGCCGCTGAGGCGTATGACGCGGCGCGGCTTGCGTTTGAGCTCGGCCGTTCCGTTCGGGAGCTTCGTGAGCGCCGGGGCTGGAGTCAGACGCAACTTGCTAAGGAGTCCGGGATGACGCAGTCGGCGGTTGCCCGGTTCGAGGCCGGTGGGACCGTTCCGACTCTGGCGGTGCTGGAGCGGTTGGCGGCGGCCTTGGGTGTGAGTCTCAGGGTGGGTTTCGAGCCGCGCGGCGAGGCGGCTTGAGTCGCGGGCAGTCGCGGCTGTGGCCGTTGCGCTGGTCATCGGGCACCGCCGCAGGCCTGTGACCTGGTCAGACCGTCCGGCAGCACATCACGGTTAACCGTGATGTGTGGTTCGCGCAGCGACGCGTCCGGCCCACAACGTGATTGACCTGCGAAGCCTCGTGAATCGAGTGAGGCATTGCGCAAACCACCCTCGTTGCTGATGGCTACGGTTGCATCTTCGGTCAGCCCGAGGGGGAGCCGCCATACAAGAGTATGGTAATCCTATGGCGGTGAAGAAGGTGACGGTGACGCTCCCGGAAGAGCTGGTCGAGGCCCTCGGGTCTGCGGCGCGCGAGGACGGGGTTCCGTTGTCGCGGCTGGTGGCGAGTGCTGCGGAGAGTGAGCTCCGGCGACGGGTGGGCCGGAAGGTCGTCGCGGACTGGCAGGCTGAGCATGGTGCGTTCACGCTCGAGGAGCTCGTGGCAGCGCGGGCTGAGATGGCTGCGGCGGACGCGGAAGCTTTTGATGTCTCCGGGCCGTCGGCGGCGTGAGTATTCCGTACGTGTACGACGCTGGTGTGCTGCTGGCGATCGACGGCAATGATCGGCGGATGTGGGTCATCCATCATCTGGCGCTGGAAGAGGGGCGCCGTCTGCTCGTTCCTGCCGTTGTCGTGGCCCAGGCCTGGCGTGATGCTCGCCGTCAGGTGCAGCTCGGAAGGTTCCTGCACAGCTGTGAGGTGCTCCCGGTAGGGATGGAGACGGCGAAAACGGCTGGCGTGCTGTGCGGTAAGGCGGGGACCCGTGACGTCGTTGACGCCACGGTGGTGACGGTGGCACTGGCGTACGGGGCGATCGTGTTCACCAGCGATCCGGACGACATCACGCACCTGGGCGCCGCGGCCGAGGTTAAACCGGGTTTGGTCGTACGCCGGGTGTGACCTGACGGCTCAGACATCTGCGGCTATCGCTTCTCGACGTTGCCACCGGCCCGTGAGCTGGTCAAACGGCCTGGCAGTGGGATGCCGGGGACGGCCGTGGTGTGGTTCGCATGGTGCGACGTCCGGCCCACCCGAAACGGATACCCAAACGGACACCCAGGTGGAGGGGCTGCAGGTGCGACTGCGACTGCCGGCTTCGTGCAGGAACGGTCGGTCGACCGGTCCGCTGATGCTCCGGGAGCCGTCGGACGCGATTCGGTGGGGGTTCCACGGATCTGAGGCGGAGCACGAAGTCAGCGGCCCGGCTACACGTCGATCATCTGCCGTAGCACTGTCTTGACGGCTGATGTCTCGTCATCGGTGAGCACCCAGGCCGGCCGCTGTCCTTGCAGGCGCGATCGTGCGATCGTCCGCACCTGCTCGGTGATGACGAACCCGATTGGACGGTTGGCGGGGTGTACCGGTGTGCGGTGCAGCCAGCTGGATCGTTCCCGCGTGGTCACCGGGAGCACGGTGACCAGCGCATCCCCGGTCAGCCGGAGATGGAACATGCTGGAGACTACGAGCACGGGACGGCGTCCAGCCTGCTCGCGGCCTTCGGTCGGGTCGAGGTCGGCCCACCAGACCTGCCACGGCCGGACGACTGTCACGCGGTCTCGTCCCATGGGTCGACCGTCGGCGCGGAGGCCCGGTCGTCGCGGTCGGCCTCGGCTGCGTACTCGGCCCAGCCCTCGGGGTCGCTCGCTCGGTATGCTTCGACTGCGGCGATGGCCTTCGTCTGCCAGTGCTCGGCCAATAGGCGACGGATTGCCTCATCCGCTGACGCGCCACCGAGGTCCTCGCCTGCGACGCGGGTCAGGTCATCGCGGGTGGACTCGTCCACCCGAATCATTACGCTAGCCATGCTCTGACTGTAGCCAACCGAAGACGCGGATGTCTACGCGCGCGTATACATTTGGGTGGCGGCGCGGCGGCCGCGCGGCGGCCGCGCTACCAGCGCCGCCAGCGGCGGCGCGCTGAGGCGGTCAAGATGCAGGACAGCGCCCCGAGCGGCGGGCGGCGCACCCCGGCCCAGTCGACGACCACTGCCAGCGAGGCGGATCGGCGGCCGATCATGTTCGTCCGTCATTGCCGCCGCCCTCGGGAGGGAGCACAGACGGGCGAGGATGGCGTCGACGCGGGCCATCGGGCGCCAGCCCGACTCCGTGACGGGCCCAAAGGCAGCGGCAGCGGATCATCCGCAATCGTGGCTACCGGGTTCGCATGGTGCTGCCTCCGCGGCCGGCGACCACGTCCGCGTAGGCGGTGGCTGTGCGAAACGCTCGGTCAGTGCGCTGAACAGGTCGGTTCGTGGACGCTCGTCCTCGGTGGCGGCGGCGGTGAGGAGTAGGCGGATCTCGGCCTCCATGGAACGGCCGCAGGAAGTCGCCCAGATCCGAGGGTGACGGACCGGCTTCGCTAGACGCCGGACGCCGTGTCGAGGTAAGCCCGCTCAGCCCACCGTCGCTGGAGGTTCGGCGACTTCTTCGACGTCCTCACCCGGCGTTACGCGTCCCTGGCGGGCTGAGGGGGCCCGTGCCCGGACACCATGGCCATCGACGGATGAAACTGTATTGCGGTATTCGACTGACCGCGTAACGTCACCGGCCATGACAAAGTTCATAGGCAGTCGTCTTTCTGCCCTCCTCGCCAGCAGCGTGACGGTGCTCGTCGCGACCGCCGGGGTGGCCGCTCCCGCATACGCGGGCGGCGACGCCCCGGCACCGGGCTCGGCCGGCCTCGGGGATCGGCTGTATCCCCTGCTCGGTAACGGCGGGTACGACGTGCAGGACTACAACCTCCGGGTGCTCTACCCCCAGAAGGATCCGAAGCAGACGGTGACTGGCACTGTGACCATCACGGCCATCGCCACCCAGAACCTCTCCCGCCTCAACCTCGACTTCGGCGGTGACTCCGTCGGCGAGGTCAAGGTGAACGGCTCCGCCGCCAGATTCGCCCGCGACGGCGACGAACTGGTCATCACGCCGCAGCACTACCTGAAGCGAGGCAAGCGCTTCTTGGTCACCGTCAGTGACTACAAGTCGACACCGATCGAGGCTAACGCCGACTCTCCGGCCGGCTTCGTGACCACGGTTGACGGCACGTTCATGGCCGGCCAGCCGAATCAGTCGCACAACTACTTCCCGAGCAACGACCACCCGCGTGACATGGCCACGTACACGATCACGCTCACCGCCCCGGCGGGCTGGACCGCGGTCGCCAACGGTCGGCACCTCGGCGACCTGCGCACCGGCGGCTACGTCTCCTCCGTCTACCGCGAGTCCAAGCCGATGGCCAGCGAGCTGATCCAGGCGGCCGTCGGCGACTTCGTCGTGCACACCCGGCCACCGGTGAAGGGCGTGCCGATCCGCGACGTCGTCCCGCGCCGCCTCGCCGGCGACCTGCTGCCCAAGGCCGAGAGCGAGCGTCCGCAGCTGTCCTGGATGATCGGCAAGGTCGGGCGTTACCCGTTCGAGAACTACGGCTCTCTCGTGGTCGACACCAACCTGGGCTTCGCACTGGAGACCCAGACCATCTCCCTTTACGACACCAGCTTGTTCGGCGCACCGAAGTTCGTGCTTGAACCCGTGATGGCCCACGAGTTGGCGCATATGTGGTTCGGCGACAGCGTGGCGCCGCGGTCGTGGAGCGACGTGTGGCAGAGCGAGGGCCACGCGACCTGGTACGAGTTGCTCTACGCCGAGGAGACCGGCGTCTTCCAGCAGTACACCGGCGTCCAGGACCGGGAGGCGTACTTCAAGACCGCCTACGCGCGCGGCGACATCTATCGCGCGCGCTACGGCCCGGTGGCCCAACCCCTGCGGTCGGACTCGATCTGGGACGTGTTCAACCCCAACGTGTACGACGGCGGAGCGCTCGCCCTGTACGCACTGCAGCAGCGGATCGGCGTCCGGAAATTCCAGACACTCGAGCGGGCTTGGGTGGCCCTGAACCGCGGCAAGTCGGTCTCGACCCAGGACTTCATCGCGCTGGCATCCCGGGTCTCGGGGCAGAACTTGCGCGGCTTCCTGAACGACTGGCTCTACGGTTCGAAGACGCCGCCGATGCCCGGCCACCCGGACTGGACGGTGACGCCGCCCCCGGCGCCGTCGTCCGCCCCGGCGACCCTGGCGGCGCCGGGCGCCAAGGCGCTGGTCAGCCACCGCTGACAGGCAGTGCTCTCCCCGTTCGTGGTCCCCGCCGGCCAATTCGGTCTCGCGTAGAAGACCGGCCGGCGGGAACACGATTGTCGGGGACGACGACGCAAGTATTGCGAACCGTGGGTGTTCGGGACATGCTTGCCCGTCTGGCTTTGACTGGGGTGACTCCGGTGCTTCAGCCTCGCGTGGTGGGCCAGGATCATTACCTTGGGTCACGATGATGCGATGCAGTGGTGGGCTGTCAGTGCACTCGATCACCACGACCAGCTCGTGAGCTGGTCAAATGTCCCGGTAACGGATTTCCTGTGACGACGGCGGGTGGTTCGCATGGTGCGTCGTCCGGCCCACCAATAGCCCCTGACCAGGGCAAACGTGAATCGATAGGTGGCAGTGTCAGAACAGTCTCCGTCAACAGCGCGTTGAGCTGCGGGTATGCCGTGAGGGTATCGTGCAGCGGGCAGGTACCGCTCTGGCTGCCGGCACCTGACCGAGGATCGGCGGTGTTGGAAGAGCGCCCTCGATCACCCGTTGCCGGCCCATCGAGACGCCGTCGACCTCGCCGTGAAGGTGGCCGTTAGGCGCGGAACCGGCGCCGGAACCGGCGGTCACAGCTGAAGTCACGCTCGTGGATTTGGTTGGGGCGCACACCGCGACGCATGGCGATGAGCCGGCGGCGTGATGAAGGTGACGGCACCTGGTGCGGCCGCTGATCCCGTGCACGAGCCGTCAGATCAGCTACAGGTTGGTCGATCCGCCACAAGGAAATGCGGCCCGATCGGCGGTGTCTGCGTTCGGCAGACTAAGAATCCGGCAATTGGAAGACTAGATGGTGTGCTGTTGGTAGATTAGTTGCATGGTCGAGTACCGGCGTCGCGTGCTGGATGACACGTTGGACGAGTTGCAGCCGCATCTGCGCGCTTTGTCCATCCATGGGCCGAAGGGCGTGGGTAAGACGGCGACGGCGATGCAGCGCGCGGTGTCGGTCGTCGATCTGAGTCTTCCTGCGCAGCGGGAGATCGTGGCGGCCGATCCGTCCGTTTTGACGCGTCTGCCTGGTCCGGTGCTGGTGGACGAATGGCAGCGGTTGCCGGAGGTGTGGGACCAGGTGCGCCGCGCGGTCGACGCCGGTTCCCCGCTCGGTCATTTCATCGTCGCCGGCAGTTCCGCACCCCGGGGTGCGGTGATCCACTCGGGCGCCGGCCGGATCGTCCCGATGCGGATGCGCCCGCTGAGCCTGGCGGAACGGGGCGTCGAGACGCCGACGGTGAGTCTGGCTGCGTTCCTGACCGGTAGCCGCGACGTCGACGGCGCCACCAGGCTGCGCCTGACCGACTATGTCGAGGAGATCACCGCATCGGGTTTTCCTGCCATCCGCGGATTGCCGCCCCGCGTCCGCAGAGCCGAGTTGGATGCGTACGTCGACAACGTGGTGCAGCGGGAGTTCCCCGAGCAGGGCTACCCGGTGCGCCGCCCGGCTGTGCTGCGCGCATGGCTTGCCGCCTATGCCGCCGCGACGTCGACAACGGTGGCCTACTCGAAGATCCTCGACGCGGCCACCGGAGGGCTGACCAACAAGCCGGCCAAGGAGACCACGCTCGCCTACCGCGATGCACTGTCGTCACTGTGGCTGCTCGACGAGATACCACCATGGATCCCCGGCCGTAACCACCTCGACCGGCTCGGCCAATCCTCTAAGCATCACCTTGCCGACCCGGCGCTGGCCGCGCGGCTGCTCGGGCTCGACGGCGCCGCGCTGCTGCGTGCCGACCAGGGCAGCGCCAACCTGTCCGAGGGCACTATCCTCGGTGCCCTCTTCGAGCATCTCGTGGCGCTGAGCATCCACACCTACGCCGAAGCAAGCGAGGCTCGGGTCAGTCACCTACGAACTCGCAACGGTGATCACGAAGTGGACCTGATTGTCCAGCAGGCGGACGGCAGAGTTCTGGGTGTCGAGGTCAAACTGGCCGACCGTGTCGAGGACAACGACGTTAAACACCTGCACTGGCTACGCGAGCGAATCGGCGAAAACCTGATCGACGCCGTCGTCGTCTATGCCGGTGAACGTGCCTATCGCCGCCGCGACGACGTTGCCGTCGTCCCGTTGGCGCTACTCGGCCCGTGATCCGGACGGCGAGCACGGCACCCCGTGGCCCGGGGCTGCCGTGCGGGGCCGGCGACTGGGCGATCGCGCTGCGGTCACCGGACGGCATGACTGCGGCGCGGATCAGCCCGTTCGACCCGACCGGCCCGTACAACACGGCCCCGTATCGGCAGGCTGAACACACCCGCCAGGTCCCCCCGCTGTTCACGCACCATCGACTGCTCGGTGCCCACTCCCCTGTGATTGGTCTCTCCCCGGAAAGCGCAGCGCGGCGCGGAAGCCGTCGGCGGCGATGCCTTTCATCGAGCGCTACTCGACCTGTATAACGACGTGACCGAACGTAGCGGCGGTCGGATCGGCGTGCTGTCGGTGCTCGCCGAGGCGACGCACGTACCGGGGGAGACCATGCAAGCCTGCCTGCAGGTGGCCCGGCGGCCGGCGCCGCTGACCACAGATCGGGGATGTGATGGATGACGAGACCGAACTGAGAGCGCGGTTGGCGGGCACCGATTCGGTGGTGGCCGACCTGGTCCTGGCAGCCTTCCACGGCGCCGAGGAACTGGACACGGCGCTGGCCACCGGTGCGGCCCCGCAACCGCTGACGAAGGATGGCGCCGCCGAGTCCGATTCGACGGGATCGCCGGACGTCTTCCTGGAATCGATCGAGGTCGCCGGCTTCCGTGGGGTCGGCCGGGCGGTCACCCTGGAGCTGCAGCCGCGGCCGGGCCTGACCCTGGTGATCGGACGCAACGGTTCCGGCAAGTCGAGTTTTGCCGAGGCGGCCGAGCTGGCGCTGACTGACGACTCGATGCGCTGGGCCGGCCGGCCGGTGGTGTTCCGGGAAGGCTGGCGCAACCTGCACCACGACGGCGACACCGAGATCGCGGTGCGGCTGCGTCTCGGCGGTGACCATCCGCCGGTGACCATCCGCCGGCATTGGGACGCTTCGGCGAAGAACCCGGAGGATGCCGTCCGGCAGCCCGCGGTGGCGCCGGCCTGGCTCGGAAAGGTCGGGCTCTACCGGCCGTTCCTCTCCGCCCGGGACCTGGAGCGGGTGATCACCGCGAAGCCGGCCGAGCTCTACGACGCGCTCGCTCCGATTCTCGGCCTCGGCCCGTTGGCCGCCGCCGACGCCCGGCTGCAGGCGCGGCGCAAGGAGCGCGAGGACCGCGTGAAGGCAGCCAAAGCCGGTTTCAGCCAGCTGAAGGTTCAGCTGGCTGAGGTCGGTGACGGCCGGGCGGGGCAGGCGCTCAAGGCGCTCGGCAGCCGGGCCGGCACGGCCGATCTGACCACGTTGACGCGGCTGGCGGCCGGTGACGGCGAGGGCGCCGACGCGGCGGTTGCGGCCGCCGCACGCCGGTTGCTCGGCGCCGACCTGCCGGATCTGGCGTCCACGCTGGACACCCTGGCGGTGGCGCAGCAGGACGCGGACCGGCTTGGCGGGAGCCAGTCGGTGGTGGCCGGGCGTACCGCGGACCTGTTGCGCAGGGCGCTCGACCACCACGCGGCCGAGGGCGATCAGCGGTGCCCGGTGTGTCGTACCGGAAATCTCGATGCGGTGTGGCGGGCCGAAGCGGAGGCGGCGGCGGTGCGGCTGGAGGCCGCCGCTGCGGAGTCGCGGTCGGTAACCGGTCGGGTCGAGGCCGCCCGGCGCGCGGTTGAGGAAAACCTCGCGCTGGTCCGCCGGGAGCTCAGCCTGGCCACGAACGCTCTGGCCGGCGTGCTGCCGGAGCCGGCCGACCGGCTGCGCGAAGTGCTGCCGGAGCTGCCCGGGGCGGCCGCAGGGGTGACGGCCGTGTGGGTGGGCTGGGAGCGGGTCGTGACGGCGTACGCGGAATTGGTCGAGGCCGCGACCCGCTGGCTGGTCCGGCGGCAGAACGTCT
>Ga0247781_1000336_pt1 | contig 14379 bp, 14 predicted proteins | sample UWRJL184509B5_FD_179922 | JGI IMG/M metagenome (GOLD analysis project Ga0247781, IMG submission 179922) | Plant litter microbial communities from Arlington Agricultural Research Station in Wisconsin, United States - UWRJ-L184-509B-5 | ecosystem: Environmental > Terrestrial > Plant litter >...
CGGTCCCTCGTGGCAGGCCGGCGGTAGCTCAGCTGAGGCGCTCCAGCACCATCGCCATGCCCTGACCGCCGCCGACGCACATCGTCTCGAGGCCGATGCTCTTGTCGTGCCAGTCGAGGGCGTTCAGCAGCGTGCCGGTGATGCGGGCGCCGGTCGAGCCGAACGGGTGGCCGATGGCGATCGCGCCCCCGTTCACGTTGAGCTTCTCGATCGGGATGCCGAGCTCCTGGTACGAGGGGATGACCTGGGCCGCGAACGCCTCGTTGATCTCGACCAGGTCGACGTCGCCGATCGTCAGGCCGGCCCGCCTGAGCGCCTGCCGGGACGCCTCGACCGGGCCCAGGCCCATGATCTCGGGGCTGAGCGCGGTGACGCCGGTCGAGAGGATCCGGGCCAGCGGAGTGATGCCCAGCTCGCGAGCCTTGGTGTCGCTCATGATCACCACGGCGGCGGCGCCGTCGTTCAGCGGGCAGCAGTTGCCCGCGGTGACCCGGCCGTCGGGGCGGAACACCGGCTTGAGCTGCGACATGCCCTCCAGCGTGACTCCGGCTCGGGGGCCGTCGTCGGTCGACACGACCGTGCCGTCCGGCAACGTCACCGGGGTGATCTCGCGCTCCCAGAAGCCGTCGGCGATGGCCTTCTCGGCGAGGTTCTGGCTGCGTACGCCGAACTCGTCCATCTCCTCGCGGCTGATCCCCTTGAGCTGGGCGAGGTTCTCGGCGGTCTGGCCCATCGCGATGTAGACGTCGGGCAGCAGGCCGTTGTCGCGCGGGTCGTGCCAGGTGCGGCCGCCCTCGGCGTACTCGGCGGTGCGCGCCCGCGCCACGTCGTACTTCGGGTTCTCCCAGCCGCCGCCGACCTGGGCCTGCAGCGCGGGAGGAAGGCCGTCGGAACTGCCCCGGGCGTACCGCGAGACGGTCTCGACACCGGCCGAGAGGAAGATGTCGCCCTCGCCGGCCTTGATGGCGTGGAACGCCATGCGGGTGGTCTGCAGCGAGGACGAGCAGTAGCGGGTGACGGTGGCGCCCGGCAGCCCGTCCAGCCCGAGCTGGGTGGCGACGACGCGGGCCATGTTGAAGCCCTGCTCCCCGCCGGGCAGGCCGCAACCGAGGTAAAGGTCCTCGATCAGGGTCGGATCGAGCTGCGGCACCTTGGCGAGCGCGGCTTCGACGATGGTGGTGGCAAGGTCGTCGGGACGGAGGTCCCGCAGCGATCCCTTGGCTGCCCGGCCGATGGGGGATCGGGCGGTGGCGACGATGACAGCTTCCGGCATCTGCCCAATTTAACTGGCGGGTAACTTAGCCGAAAGGACAACTTCGTCACACAAGCGTCATGTTCCGTTACCGTGCGATTACCCAGCGGGGGTCATGGCCGCCTTGACGACCGCCGGATAGAGCGCGTGCGCCCACACCCGATAGCCGTCGGCGGAGGGGTGGAAGCCGTCGTAGCAGAGCGTCCCGGCGTCGGCCCGGAAGACCGCGCCCGTCTCCTCGCCCAGATCGACGACCGCGCCGCCCGCCGCGACCACGGCCTTGGCCTGCGCTTTGGCCATCCGTCGGCCCAGCACGCCGGCGATCTGGCGCAGCGGCGGCGCGACCGCCCGCAGCGCGCCCAGATCGGGACAGGTGCCGACCACGACGCGGACGCCCGCCTCGCGCAACCGCCGCACCGCCGAGCCCAGCTGGGCCGCGGACTCCTCGGGACTGCGCAGGCCGGCCGCGTCGTGGGCGCCGATCAGCACGACGGCCACGTCGGGCCGCTCGCCGAGCAGGGCCCGCGCTACCTGAGTGGCCAGGTCGGACGAGCGGGAACCGGCCACGCCCACGCTGGAGAGCAGCACGTGGCGCTCACCCGTCTCGGGGCCGCCCTCGGCGAGCAGTCGGGCCAGGTGGCCGCCGACCGTCTCACTCAGCCACTCCACGCCGACGCCGATCGCGGCGGAGTCGCCCAGCAGCACCAGGCGCAGCGGCGGGGCCGAGATCGGGCCCATCGACGTGCGCAGGGCCAGGCCCATTGTCGGTTTCGCGTAGCGGCGGGCCTTCGCGGCCAGCACCTCGCCGACGATCAGAGCGGCGCCGCCCACCGCGCCGGCGAGCAGACCGGTGGCCGCGGCCTTGCCGATCCGTGCGTTCAGCCCAGCCATCCCACTCGCCTCCCTGCGTCCCGATGCATTACTAATGATCCTCCGGGGTCCACCCTACGGCGCTCGACGCGGAGCGGTCGCCGGGAACGCCCTCCGCCGCCGGGGCCCGCCCGACCACTGGTGCCGCGGGTGTCGGCGTCGTCCGGTGGCCGAACCACGAGCGGGGCTCGCCGAACCACGGGTGCCGGCGCAGCACCGCCCAGCGGCCGGCCGGGCTGACCTCCGTACCCGGGGCCTGGACCGCCTCCAGAGCGGCCTCCTCCAGACTTCGTACCCCCTCGGCGACGGAAAGAACCGTGCGGTCGTCCTCGCCGAGTGACGCCATGAGGGTCGGCATCACCACCGCGGCGGCTCGGGCGTAGCCCTCGGCGGAGGGGTGGAAGTGGTCGGAGCCGAACATCCGCACCGGGTCGGCCTCGAACATCGGGCCGAGCAGACCGCCGATCGACACCGTCCGCCCGCCGGCCGCCACCACCGCGACCGTCTGGGCGGCGGCCAGGTCGCGGCTCCACTTGCGGGCCAGCCAGCGCAGCGGCGGCTTGATCGGCTGGATCGCGCCGATGTCCGGGCAGGTGCCGACGACCACCTTGCAGCCCACCTCGCGCAGTCGGCGCACCGAGTCGCCCAGGTGGCGTACGGCGGCCTCGCGGTCGGAGATGTGGGTGACATCGTTGCCACCGATCAGAATGACCGCGACGTCCGGGTCGTACTCCAGGGCGGCGTCCACCTGGTAGGGCAGTCCGGCCGACATGGAACCGACCACGGCCAGGCGATGTAGACGGACAGGTCGGTGCAGTCGTCGCGACACCCCGGTGGCCAGCAGCGCACCCGGAGTCTCGCGCGGACGGTGCACCCCGTACCCCGCGGCCGACGAATCGCCCAGGATGCACATGCTGATCGCCTTGCCGCCGAACTTCCCGCCGTAGAGGCCGTCGCCGCGCGGGGGAGGAGCCTCGGCCATCGGGATGATCCGGCGCGCGCCGGCGGCCTGCCGGTAGAGCAGACCGGCCGACAAGCCGGCCGCCGTGACCAGGACGCCCGTGACACCACCGAGGATCTGGCCGGCCAGCTTTATCCGGCGCCAGTCCTCGGCGGAGATCTCTCTGGTGCTCACAGGCTCCCTCGCTGTCGCTCGCCCGGGGGCATGATCCCGAAGATCGATCCAGTATCGGAGATCAAGTGCAGGTGGGAATTCGAGGCTATCGCGCGCGGACGAGAGGCAATCATGGCGCACCCACGTCATGCTGGAGTGACGGCGGTCTTTCCGCCGAGCGAAGGGAGAGCAGCATGGCGAAAACGCTGAAACGAACGGCGGCCTTCACCGCGCTGGCCCGGGCCCTGATGTCCGGCGCCCGTGGCGGCCCGTCCCTGTCGACCCGCATCGCCGCGATCCCGCGGATGATGAAGGCCACCACCCGCGGTCAGTACGACGGCGGCCTGCGCCTGGCGATGATGGCCGCGGCCACAGCCTATGTGCTGTCGCCGATCGACGTGATCCCCGAGGCCTTCCTGCTCGTCGTCGGCCTCGCGGACGACGCGGTGATGGTCGCCTGGCTGGCCGGTACCGTGCTGGCCGAAACCGGACGCTTCCTGGAGTGGGAGAAGCAGCAGGACCGGACCGTCGTAGTCTGAGGTGTGCGCTATTACGACAATGTCGTCGACATCATCGGGGACACCCCCCTGGTCAAACTGAACAAGGTCACTGAGGGCATCGCCGCGACGGTGCTGGCCAAGGTCGAGTACTTCAACCCGGGCGGTTCGGTGAAGGACCGGATCGCCCTGCGGATGGTGCTCGACGCCGAGCAGGCCGGTCTGCTCGGGCCTGGTGGCACAATCGTGGAGCCGACCAGCGGAAACACCGGTGTGGGCCTGGCTCTGGTCGCGCAGCAGCGCGGCTACAAGTGCATCTTCGTCTGCCCCGACAAGGTCAGCGAGGACAAGCGGAACGTCCTGAAGGCGTACGGCGCCGAAGTGGTCGTCTGCCCCACCGCGGTCGCCCCCGAGGACCCGCGCTCCTACTACAACGTCTCCGACCGCCTGGCCCGCGAGGTGCCCGGCGCGTGGAAGCCCGACCAGTACAGCAACCCGGCCAACCCGCGCTCCCACTACGAGGAGACCGGCCCCGAGCTGTGGAAGCAGACCGACGGCCGGATCACCCACTTCGTGGCGGGCGTCGGCACCGGCGGCACGATCACCGGCGTCGGGCGTTTCCTGAAGGAACAGGCCCCGGGCGTACGAGTCATCGGCGCCGACCCGGAGGGCTCGGTCTACTCCGGCGGCACCGGGCGGCCCTACCTGGTCGAGGGCGTCGGCGAGGACTTCTGGCCCGAGACGTACGACCGGGCGATCTGCGACGAGATCATCGAGGTCTCCGACTCGGACTCGTTCGAGATGACCCGTCGCCTGGCCCGCGAGGAGGGCCTGCTGGTCGGCGGCTCCTGCGGCATGGCGGTCGTGGCGGCGCTCGAAGTGGCCCGCCGAGCCGGGCCCGATGACGTCGTGGTCGTGCTGCTCCCCGACGGCGGCCGGGGCTACCTGTCGAAGATCTTCAACGACGACTGGATGGCCCGCTACGGCTTCCTCCGCACGGACGACGACGCTCCGACCGTGGCCGACGCGCTGGAGGGCAAGGGCGGCGCGATGCCTCCGCTGATCCACGTGCACCCGACCGAGACGGTCCGCGACGCGATCGACTACATGCGTGAGTACGGCATCTCCCAGCTCCCGGTCCTCAAGGCCGAGCCGCCGGTGGTCACGGGCGAGGTGGCGGGGTCGATCGCCGAGAAGTCGCTGCTCGACGCGCTCTTCACCGGGCAGGCCCACCTGCACGACACGATCGAGCGCCACATGGGAGAACCCCTCCCGATGATCGGCGGCGGCCAGCCGGTGAGCGAGGCGGTCAGCCTGCTCGAGAAGGCGGACGCCGCGATGGTCCTCATCGACGGCAAGCCGGCCGGTGTCCTCACCCGCCAGGACCTGCTCGCCCACCTTTCCTGACGGCTCCCCGAGGCCGGTGCGGCTCGCTGCGCCGACCTCGGGGCCTTAGGTTGAGCTGGTGACCTCGAAGCCGCGCCGAATCGTCGTCCCGCTCCTTGCCGTCCTCGGCGCCGTCGCGTTGCTGGCCGGGCCGGCCGCGGCCGAGGCGCCTCAGCGGCTCGCTACCCAGGTGACCGATCCGGCGGGCGTGCTCACCGACCGCGGCGGTGTCGACGCCGCGCTCAGCGATCTGCAGAGCAAGACGGGCATCCAGCTCTTCGTCGTCCTGGTCGACTCGTTCGGCGGCACCCCGGCCCAGCAGTGGACCGACGAGACCGCACGGCTCAGCGACCTGGGCAACCGCGACGCGCTGCTCGCCGTGGCGGTCACCGACCGGGCCTATGCCTATTCGTTCCCCGAGGACTCGCGGATCAGCGACAGCGAGCTGGCCGCGGTCGCGCAGAACGACATCGAACCGGCCCTGAGTAGGAGTGACTGGTCCGGCGCGGTGATCGCGGGGGCGCGGGGCTATGCCGACGCCGCGAGACCCGCGAGCTACCGCTGGGTGTTCCTGGTCCTCGGGCTGGTGGCTGTCGTCGCGTTCGTCTGGCTTTGGCTGCGCAAGCGCCGCTCGGCGTCCCCGGCCATATCCGCCGCGCCGCACGAGACGCCGGTCGGTCCGACCCTGGAGGAACTGACCGCCCGGGCCAACGCACTCCTGATCGAGCTCGACGACGACCTCCGGGCCGGCGAGCGGGAGCTGGGGCTGGCCACCGCGCAGTACGGGGCCGAGACCACCGCGCCGTTCCGAGCCGCGCTGGCGTCCTCCCGCCAGGACGTGGCCGAGGCATTCCGGTTACGCCTGACGCTCGACGAGACCCCGGCTCCCGACCCGGCCGCCCGGCGCGGCGTCCTCACCCGGATCATCGAGCTGTGCCAGGCCGCGGACGCCCGACTCGACGCCGAGTCGGAGGCCTTCGACCAGTTGCGCGACCTGGAGGGCCGGGCGGCCGAGGTGGCCGCCGAGATCGACCGGCGCCGGGCCACCCTCGAGGCCGACCTGCCCGGGGCCGAGACCACGATTCGGACGCTGCGGGAGAACTATTCCGGTGGCCCGGTCACCGCGATCGCCGCCAACGTCGACCAGGCCCGCGAGCGGCTCTCGTTCGCGGCCTCCGCGTTGGCTACGGCGCGGGCCGCCCTCGCGGGCGCCGAGTCGGCCGCCGGGGGTGCGGCTCGCCTCGGTGCCGGCGTCGGGTTGGGCGGCCAGGTGCCGGGCGGTGATCGGGCGGAGGCCGCGCTGGCGGTGCGCGCCGCGGATCAGGCGGTCGATCAGGCCGATCAGTTGGTGGCGGCGGTCGGCCGGGCCGCCGTCGACCTGCCGGCCGCGCGGGCCGCCGCCGACGCCCTGATCACCGAGATCACCGGTGAGCTGGCCGCGGGGCGAGCCGCACTCGGCGGAAGTGTCCCGGCCCCGGCCGGGCTCTCCGCGGCGATCGTGGGCGGCGAACAGGCGCTGGCCGAGGTGGGGTCGGCCCTTTCCGCGTCCCGTCCCGATCCGGTCGAGGCGGTGGCCAAGCTTCAGGCCGCCGACGCCGCGCTGGACGCCGCCCTCGCCGAGGCTCGCGACGACGCCGAGCGGCTGGCCCACGACCGGGGCCTGCTGGCCCAGGAACTGCCGGTGGCCCGGGCCGAGGTGGCCGCGGCGAACGACTTCGTCACCACCCGGCGCGGGGCCATCGGCTCGGAAGCGCGGGCGACTCTCTCCGCGGCGCTCCGGCACCTCTCGGTGGCCGAGAGCCTGGCCGGCTCCGATCCGGCGACGGCGTTGGCCGAGGCTCGTCAGGCCCGGAATCTGGCCGCGAACGCGGGCCGGGCGGCCCAGCTCGACGTGCATCGCTGGGATGACGGCGGAGGCGGCTGGGGAGGCGGCTCCGGCCGGTCGGGCGGATTCGATACCGGCGCCTTTGCGGGAGCGGTGCTCGGCGGGATCCTGTCCGGGGGCGGCGGCTCGGGCGGGTGGTCCGGCGGCGGCTTCGGCGGCAGTGGTTCCCGAGGGCGCCGCACCTCCGGCGGGGGCGGTTCCCGCCGCGGCGGGGGCGGACGCTTCTGAGCTGGGGGCGAGGCGCGGAGCTCAGCTGAGCTCGGCGGGGACCGTGACGACGTCCACCAAGGCGTTCTTGCGCAGCAGGGTCATCGGCAGTTCGGTGCCGATGGCCGGGCCGAGCATCAGGCGTTGCAACGCCTGCACGGTCTGGGTGGGCTGTGCCCCGGCCGAGATGATCACGTCGCCCAGGTAGACGCCGGCCTTTCCGGTCGGGTTGCCGACGGCCACCACGAGCTGGCCGATCTTCAGGTCGTCGGCGTTGCCGAGCGGGGCGGCCGGGGCGCCCGCGTTGTGCACGCGAACCACGGCCAGGTCGGAGAGGGATCCACGCCGACCACGTCTGTGTTCGGTATCCATGGCGGCTTCAACAGCAGGCCGGGCAATGCCCATGTCACTGCCGCGTCCGCTCCTGGCGAACACTTCGGTCACTCTGGGTCGCGAGAGTCGCACAGAAAGTCCGACCGGCGGGTGGCGCGGGGCAGTTGTATGGGTCATGACGGAGGTATGCCGATCCGACGGCCACCCGAACCACGGCTATTTCGACCAGGACAACCGCATCATGCCTTCGACGTCGCCCGTCAGCTTGACCTCCCCCGGCAGGCGATGGCTACCCGGCCCGGGCTGACGTCACCCCGGCGGTGAGTCCGCGCGCCCCGCCAGCGTCGCGATCTCCCGCCTGCAGGACCCGCCCTGGAACTGGCCCAGGACCAGCACGCCTCCGCTGGTCCAGCGTCTCCGGCCAGACGCGATGCCGGTTTCGGGCGGGACGGTTGGCGGGAGTGCGAGACCACAGGTTCCCCCGTTTTATATCGGTCTCGCGCTCCCGTCCAGCCGAAACGAGGTCAGCGGCCCGCGGCTGTACCGGACCTGCTCGACCGGCTCGTCGTTGACGGGCTCGGTCCGGGTCGCGCCGTCCAGCACCCAGCCGCCGGCCTCGTAGAAGCGGCGGGCCCGCGGGTTGGCGGCCAGGACCCACAGGACGGCCCGCGAGCCGCCCACCTCGGCGAGCCCCGTCAGCGCGTCCGCCATCAGTTCGCGTCCCAGGCCCGTCCCGACGAGGTCCGGTGCCACGTGGATCGCGTACAGCTCGGCGGCCCCTGCGGTCTCCGACGGACCCACATAGGTGAACCCGACCACCGATCCGTCCTGGTCGGCGACGGTCATCCGGTGCGTGTCGCGCTCCCACCGGTACCGCTCGGTCCACCACTCGCCGAACGCCTCGGCCGTCCGCAGCTCCAACGTCTCGGGCCGCAGGATGTGGGCATAAGCCTCGACCCGTGACCGCTGGTGAACGGCCCCGACCGCGACCAAGTCAGAGTCTTTCGCCGTACGCAGGAGGACGCTCATCAGGCGACGGTAGCCGCCCGCCGCGGCGGCACTGGCACGCGGCCGAGGCCGGAACCTGGCTCGCCGTGCCGAGCACGACCAACTCGCGCGCGGGAAGGGAACCCCCGGCTGAGCCACAAGGAGCACATGAAGCGACCCCCGGGGACTTCCACGCACGTATGCGTGGTCCGGTCGGACAAGGCCGGATCCCCGGGGGTCGGGTGGCTGTCTGGTACTCGCCGCACCGCTGCCACACGGTCTCGACGTAAATACTTCTGACGAAGCTGTCAAGGACAGCGGCTAGCGGACAGCCACCTCACGAGTCCCGTTGCTATACAACTTCGGACCACCTCCCTTCACGTGTACGGCCACGTTAACCAGCGGAGGGGTCCGGCGCCAATAGTTTTTGAATCACTACAGACGCGGGAATACCCGCGGCGACATCTCGGTGCCCTCCACCGCGAGCGAGGCGGGCCCGACGATCAGCGGGTCGGGGGTGCCGACGACCTCGACGTCCTTGTTCTCATAGTCGAAGCGGTAGAGCACGTGCCGCATCGCCTCGAGCCGGGCGCGCTTCTTGTCGTTGCTCTTCACCACGGTCCAGGGCGCGTCGGCGGTGTCGGTGTAGAAGAACATCGCCTCCTTCGCCTCGGTGTAGTCGCCCCACTTGTCGAGTGAGGCGAGGTCGTTGGGGGAGAGCTTCCACTGCCGTACGGGATCGACCTGACGGATCGCGAAGCGGGTGCGCTGCTCGCCCTGGGTCACCGAGAACCAGAACTTGACCAGGTGGATGCCGGAGCGGACCAGCATCCGCTCGAGCTCCGGCGTCTGGCGCATGAACTCGAGGTATTCGGCGCGGGTGCAGAAGCCCATGACCCGCTCGACTCCGGCCCGGTTGTACCAGGACCGGTCGAACAGCATGATCTCGCCGGCGGCCGGCAGGTGGTTGATGTAGCGCTGGTAGTACCACTGAGTGCTCTCGCGCTCGTTCGGCTTCTCGAGGGCGACCACCGAGGCGCCGCGCGGGTTCAGGTGCTCCATGAACCGCTTGATCGTGCCGCCCTTGCCGGCGGCGTCGCGGCCCTCGAAGAGGACCACCAACCGCTCGCCCGTGCTCTTGCACCAGTTCTGCAGCTTGAGCAGCTCGATCTGGAGCAGGCGCTTGTGGCGGTCGTACTCGTGGCGGGGCATGCGCTCGTCGTACGGGTACTCCTCGCGCCACGTGTCGACCGGGCTGCCGTCGGCGTTGAGCAGCACCGGGTCGTCGTCATCGTCATCCGCGACGCGGTAGCCGCCGAGCTCGGTGATCGGTCCCGTGTAGGGCTCCGTGGCGGCCTCCGGGTCTTCCTGGTGACCGTTGTGCTGCGCGTGCTCCGAGTCCGACTGCATGACCCGACTACATACCCACCTCGGGTGACGACTCAACGAGTCGGGAGGTGAACATTCAGCCCAGCCACCTGCGCAGGCTCTGCTTCCGTGACGTTTCGACCACAACCGGCAATTCCGCGTACGTGTCCTTGCCCACCTGCTCCTGCCGGGCCCAGAGCACGCCGAACCAGAAACTGTCCTGGCCGAGCTCGTGCAACAGCTCACGGGCGACAACCGAGTCCTGGTGCGCGCCGAGCACGTCCTGCAGGTCGGTCAGTGCGTTGACCAGCTGCTTCGCGGGCTTCCCACCCTCGGGCGCGAAGACCTCGACGGCGTACCGGGCCCGCTTGTAGGCCTTGCGGGCATCGTGCAGCTCATGGTCCTCGCCGTGGGCCAACGCCTCATCGAGCAGGCCGTCAGCCTTGGCGAGACTCTTGACGGCCCGCGCGCCCGGGTCCTTCTCGGCCGTCCGCTGCGCGGCGAGCTGATCGATGCGGTCGAGCAGGGTCAGATAGCGCTCGCTCTCGAGCGCCTCGTCGAGCGCGGCGCGGCCCGCGGCGACCTGGGCATCGAGATGGTCACGGATGCGGGCGGCGACCGGCACGAACTGCTCGCCGGCCTCCTCCAGCCCGGCCAGCAGCTTGCCCTCCTGCACCTGACCGTCGCGCACCTGACCGAGCAGGTCGGCCAGCCACTTGAGCTCGTCGCCCAGGTCGGCCGCGTCGGGGAAGGAACGCTTGAACGTCTTCAGGGTGCTGCGCAGGCGCCGCGTGCCGACGCGCATCTTGTGCACCGATTCCGGGTCACCACGGCGTACGCCCGGGTCGTAACCGGTGATGGCGTCGCGCTGCTCCTGGACGTACAACAGGACGGGATTCTTGGTCTTGCCCTTGGCCACAGGCACGGGCTTGTTCCCGAGCGCGCGCGCGACCTTGGAGGGACCCTCGGCCGGGGTGGCGCCGGCGTGGAGCAGGACGCGCTCGACCGCGTCGAGCAGCTTGTCGCCGCCGTGGACGAGCTCGACCTCGACCTCCTGCCAGCGCTGCTCGCGCCCGTCGGTCTCGGCGACCACCTGGTCCTGCGCGACCAGGGCGAGCGTGTTGCCCTTGGCGTCCCGCAGCGGCGTCTCGACCCGATGCGTGCGCAGCCGGGCGATCGGCTTCAGCGCGCGGCGCCGGATGATCGCCCGGACCTGCCCGACGAGCTCGGCCGGAACCTGACTCTTGCCGGCGTCACTCTTGCCGGCGTCGCCGTTGAGCGGCACGCGATGCTCGGTGCGGCTCGTGCCGTCGCCCGGCGTCTTGAGATGCCAGCCCGCGTCCCCGCCGCCGGTGCGCCGCCGAAGGGTGCGGCGGTTGCGCATCAGGGTGAGCTCGTCGGTGTCGAAGTAGGTGGCGTCGAGGTCCTGCGTCTCGCCGCCGTGGACGCTGCTGATCCCCGCTTTTCCGGCGAGATCGGGCAGCTGAAACTCCGCGGGCACGTCGTATTTGCGTTCAGTTTCACCGGCGATCTCCATCCGTTCATGGTGCCCGAACCGGAGGGGTCCGCACAGGTCATGTGACTGGCAGGTTCCGCTGAGGTCGCCGAGCGGGGCCGGACGCGGGACGGTGAATCTCGGCAAAGCAGCCGGCTGACCACGCCTTGGTTATAAGATGCCGGAAAAGGTCCATTCCACCCGTATTTGACGGTCTTGGGATGCGTCTCCGGTATATATGGAGGTTTAGGTGCTGACTTCAAAGCTGACGTTGGCGGTCGCTGTCGCCTCGAGTGTGATGGTTGGCCCGGCCACTTCGGCCACAGCGGGTGTGCAAGTCGGTGGTGACACGTCATGGGCCTGTGGGGCGCATGAGGTCTGCCTCTTCCCGAAAGCCGACGGTGACGGCAAGCCGATCGTGGTTGTCAGCCTCCCGCCGGACTGCAAGCCGGTCCAGGTCGTGCCGGTGCCAAACGCCACGAAATCGGTGCGGAACCGCAATTCCTACCGGATCAAGCTCTTCGGACCCGGCAGTGGATCCATCCGGGTCAACGCCTACGGGCAGACGAATCTCAATCCCGCCATGAACGTCAATTGGGTAGCGCGAGACGACTGCTGAAGCCGGCGGCACGCGCGTCCCTTACCCGAGTTTCGCCGCGATGGAGGCCGCGTAACCGGCCGCTTCCTCGTCGTCGGCGTACTTGGTCCGCGGCCAGAAGAACCCGCGCAGTCCGTCGCCTTTCGTCCGGGGTACGACGTGGAAGTGCAGATGGGCCACCGATTGCGAGACGACGTTGTTGTTCGCCACAAATGTCCCCTGCGCGCCGAGAGCGTCCGGGACCGCCGCCGCGACCCGCTGAACGAGTCCGAAATATCCGGGCAGATCTGCGGGCGGCAAATCGGGCAGCATCACCACGTGAATGCGGGGAATGATCAGGACGTGGCCCTTGAACACGGGCCGCGCATCGAGGAAGCCCACCCCGTCCGGGGTGGCGACGACTGTGAACGCGGGCACCGTCGCCGCCACGATGCCACAGAATACGCACTCCGCCACCAGGTGAGACTAGCCTTGCGCAGCATGACGGCCAACGACTACGGGTTCGATACCCTCGCCATCCACGCCGGACAGGATCCGGACCCCCGGACCGGTGCGGTGGTGCCTCCGATCTACCAAACGAGCACGTACGCCCAGGACGCCGTCGGCGCACCCCGGCTCGGCTACGAGTACAGCCGATCGAGCAACCCCACCCGCGACGCCCTCCAGGAGTGCCTCGCCGCGATCGAGGGCGGCCGCCGCGGGCTCGCCTTCGCCAGTGGGCTCGCCGCCGAGGACACGTTGCTGCGCGCGCTCTGCCGTCCCGGTGACCACGTGGTGATCCCGGGGGACGCGTACGGCGGCACCTATCGTCTTTTCGCGAAGGTGCTCGAGAACTGGGGCCTGGACTGGACCGCGGTGCCCCTCGACGATCTCGACCAGGTGCGCGCCGCGTTCCGGCCGGGCGCCACGAAGCTGATCTGGGCCGAGACCCCGACCAACCCGCTGCTCAACATCGCTGACATCGCCGGGCTGGCCGCGCTCACCCACGAGTACGACGGGCTGCTCGTCGTCGACAACACGTTCGCGTCGCCGTACCTGCAGCAGCCGCTCACCCTCGGCGCCGACGTGATCGTGCACTCGACCACCAAATATCTCGGGGGGCATTCCGATGTGGTCGGCGGCGCCCTCGTCACGGCCGACGAGGACCTCGGCGAGCAACTCGCCTTCCACCAGAACGCGATGGGTGCGATCAGTGGCCCGTTCGACGCCTGGCTCACCCTGCGGGGCATCAAGACCCTGGGCGTACGGATGGAGAGGCACTGCGACAACGCGGAGCGCATCGTCGGCTTCCTCCTCGAGCACCCGGCCGTCACCGAGGTGCTCTATCCGGGCCTCGAATCACACCCGGGGCACGAGGTCGCGGCCAAGCAGATGCAGCGCTTCGGTGGCATGGTCTCGTTCCGTACGGCCGGGGGCATGGCGAAGGCCGTCGACGTCTGCAACCGGACGAAACTCTTCGTGCTCGCCGAGTCGCTCGGTGGCGTCGAGTCGCTGATCGAGCACCCCGGGCAGATGACCCACCTGTCCGCGGCGGGATCCGCCCTTGAAGTCCCCGCCGATCTCGTGCGACTGTCTGTCGGCATCGAAACCGTTGACGATCTGCTCGCCGACCTGGAGCAGGCACTCAGCTGACACCTACGGAGCATCCATGACGGACGGGACGACCTGGGTAGGCGCCACCGCGAAGCAGATCTCCCGTGCGGTGCGGCGCGGTGATGCCACCGCCACCCAGGTCGTCGCCGACCACCTGGAACAGATCTCGATCACCGACCCGACGCTGGACGCCTTCCGGGTGATCCGCGGCGGGGAGGCGATCACCGAGGCCGAGAAGGTCGACGACCAGGAGGATCTGGCCAACCTGCCGCTGGCCGGCGTGCCCGTCGCGGTCAAGGAGAACACCGCCGTGGCCGGCCTGCCGACCTGGATGGGCTCCGCGGCCGCGCGGTCGGTGGCCGTCGCCGAGGACGATCACGAGGTGGTCCGCCGCCTGCGCGGGGCGGGAGCAGTCGTGGTCGGCACGACGCGGATGCCCGAGATGGGCCTCTGGGCGGTCACCGACGACGCCGACGGCGTCACGCGCAACCCCTGGGACCGCGACCGTACGCCGGGTGGTTCGTCCGGTGGTTCGGCCGCCGCGGTCGCCGCCGGTCTGGTGCCGATCGCCCAGTGCAACGACGGGCTCGGCTCAATCCGCATCCCGGCGGCCTGCTGCGGGCTGGTCGGTCTCAAGCCGGGACGCGGTGTGGTCCCGGCCGACTTGGGCATCGACAACTGGTACGGGCTGGTCGAGAACGGCGTGCTCACCACGACGGTCGCCGACGCCGTGCTGGGCTTCTCGGTGCTGGCCGGCCGTGATCCGGTCAAGCTGGTCGAGCCGAGCCGCCTGC
>Ga0247781_1000337_pt1 | contig 14360 bp, 10 predicted proteins | sample UWRJL184509B5_FD_179922 | JGI IMG/M metagenome (GOLD analysis project Ga0247781, IMG submission 179922) | Plant litter microbial communities from Arlington Agricultural Research Station in Wisconsin, United States - UWRJ-L184-509B-5 | ecosystem: Environmental > Terrestrial > Plant litter >...
GGCCCCTCGACGCGCACGTCGGCGACGAGGCGCGGGGTTTCGCCGGAGACCAGGCCGAACTCGATCCGCTCGGGGTCAAGGCGCACGGTCGTCCGTTCCAGAGCGGCGGCGGCGGCCGCCGAGACGCTGCGACTGTCGTCCTCGAGCATCCGTTGCAGGGCCTGCCGGGCGGCCGCCGCCGTCGCGAGGTCGGCGCTCCAGGCCAGCCGGGTGAGCTCGTCGACGCCGGTCAGCCGGGACTCCCGGATCGGACTTCCGATCTCGGTCAGTACGCTCTGCGGCAGCCCAGATTCACTCATAGTGTCACCGCGATCATCATGCTGTGACGAAGGCCCACTTTGGAAGACGCGGAGCGAAGTTGGCATCACTTTCGATGCCGGCGTCACTTTCCGCTCAGGTGTTCAGCCACGGGACCGCGGCGGCCACGAAACCGGCCAGACCGAACCCGACCAGGGCAAGCCGGCGGTGACGGTGCGGAGAACGCAGGTGCCGGGCGGCCCGGGTCATACCAGCTCAATGCCCCTCGCCGGACGGGACGAAACGGACCACGCCCGTCCGTACGTCGAAAAACCCTGCCTCGGCTCCGGGCCAACTTGGAGATTTGCCTCCTACAGTCGATGAATGGAGATGGAGGTGCTCCGCCCCCCGGGCGCCGAGCCGACACCACCCGCGGCCGAGGAGCCGAAGCCGACTCCCTGGTGGAAAAAATCAGATCTGCGGCGGAAGCTGCTGATCGGCGCGGTGGCGGTCTGGGCGGTCGCGATCACGGCCGTCGTTCTCCTGCGCGACGGTGGCGATGAGGCCCCGGCCCGCGCGCTCCCTACGGCTTCGCCCTCGGCCTCCGACGCGCCGCTCACCGTTCCCGAGGTCTATCAGGCGTTGCGCCCCTCGGTGGTGCTGATCAAGGCGAGCGGCAGCGGGGCGGGCGCCGACAGCGGCACCGGCGTGATCGTCAACGCCGACGGCACCATCCTCACGGCGTTCCACGTCATCGAGGGGGCCAAGACCATTTCCCTGACGTACGCCGATGGGACCGAGGCGCCGGCGCAGGTCGCGAACTCCAGCGCGGCTCAGGACATCGCCACCCTCACTCCTGGCAAGCTGCCCGAGACGGTGGTGCCGGCGGTGCTCGGGGGCGGCGCCGCGATCGGCGCCGACGTGGTCGCGATCGGCAACCCGCTCGGCCTCATCGGCACCACGACCAGCGGCGTCGTCTCGGGCCTCGACCGCACACTCGCCCGCGAGCGCGGCGGCGACATCGCCGGGCTCATCCAGTTCGACGCCGCCGTCAACCCGGGCAGCTCGGGCGGACCGCTCATCAACGACCAGGGCCAGGTCATCGGCATCGTCGTGGCCCTGGCCAACCCGACCGAGGCCGGCACGTTCATCGGCATCGGTTTCGCCGTCCCGATCGGTGCCGCGCTCGGCGCCGGGGAGGGCAACGGCCAGAACCCACCGCTCTGACACCGAGGACGGACGCATGACCATGCCGGCACGCGGCTACAACTGGACCGATGCCCTGCCGTCCTCGGCCGGGCCGATCGAGAAGGTGCTCTACGAGGTCAAAAAGGCCATCGTGGGCCAGGACATGCTGCTCGAAAGGCTGCTCGTGGCCCTGCTCGCACGCGGGCACATCCTGGTCGAGGGCGTGCCCGGCCTGGCCAAGACGCTCGCCGTGAAATCGCTGGCCCAGGCGATCGGCGGCGACTTCCACCGGGTGCAGTTCACGCCCGACCTCGTGCCCGCCGACATCGTCGGCACCCGGGTCTACCACCAGCCGACCGGCGAGTTCCAGGTGCAGCTCGGCCCGGTCTTCACCAACCTGCTGCTGGCCGACGAGATCAACCGCGCGCCGGCCAAGGTGCAGAGCGCGCTGCTCGAGGTGATGCAGGAGCGGCAGGTGACGATCGGCCGCGAGACCCACCAGGTGCCCGACCCGTTCCTCGTCATGGCCACCCAGAACCCGATCGAGACCGAGGGCACCTATCCGCTGCCCGAGGCGCAGATCGACCGCTTCATGATGAAGGTGATCGTCGGCTATCCGAGCGTCACCGAGGAGTTCGTCGTCGTCGAGCGGGCCCTCAACCCGGCCGCGATCATCCAGCGGATCATCGACCCGGAGACGCTCGTCCGGCTCCAGTCGGACGCCGACCGGGTCTACGTGGACCCGTCGCTGATCGAGTTCGCGGTGCAGCTCGCCCACGCGACTCGCGACCCCGGCCGCATCGGGCTGACCGACATGGCTCGGTACGTGACCTTCGGCGCCAGCCCCCGGTCGTCCATCAGCCTCGTGCTCGCCGGGCGGGCGCTCGCGTTCATCCGGGGACGCGAATACGTCGTACCGGAGGATTTGACCGATCTTGCCCTGGACGTGCTGCGCCATCGGCTGGTCCTCTCCTACGAGGCGCTCTCCGACGAGGTGACCGCCGACGTGATCCTGCAGAAAGTGCTGGCCAACGTCTCGATCCCGGAGCCCGCGGGCAGGGGGCGTTGATCGTGAGCTCGGCGCCGGACCGGTTGCTGCGGCGGCTCGAGTGGAAGCTCGGGCGGCGACTCGACGGGCGGCTGCAGGGCGCGTACCGCACGGTGTGGCACGGGACCGGGCTCGACTTCACCGATCTGCGGCTCTATTCGACCGAGGACGACGTACGCCATATCGACTGGAACGTCACGGCCCGGCTCGACGAGCCCTACGTGCGGCAGTACACCGAGGACCGTGAGCTCACCGCCTGGCTGGTGATCGACCGGTCGGCCTCGATGCGTTTCGGGCAGGGCGCGGGTAAGGAGTCGACCGCCACCGAGCTGGCGGTCAGCCTCGCACGGCTGATCTCGCGGGGCGGCAACCGGGTCGGCGCGATCCTCTACGACAACGGCGGCCACCAGGTCGTCCCGCCACGCGGCGGGCGCGACCAGGTCCTGCGCCTCACCCGTGAGCTGCTCCGGCCCACCTCCCAGGGCAAACCGGGCCGGACGACGGACCTCGCGGCCATGCTGCGGCTCGCCGCGAGCACCACGTCCCGCCGCCGCAGCCTGGTCTTCGTGATGAGCGACTTCATCGGCGAGGCGGACTGGGACCGGCCGCTGGCCATGCTCGCCCACCGGCACGAGGTCGTGGTGATCCGCGTCGTCGACCCGGCCGAGGTCGAGCTGCCCGACGTCGGGGTGATCCTGGTCGAGGACGCCGAGACCGGTGAGCAGTTGCTGGTCGATACGAGCGACCCGTTGCTGCGCGGCCGGCTCGCCCACCAGGCCGCGGCGCGCGAGGCCGAGGTGGCCGACGGCATGCGCCGGGCCGGGGTGGGCGCCCAGCGCGTCACGACCGACCAGGACCTGCTCGGGACGCTGATCGACCTGGTGCGCGGCTCGGGACGGGGGCGCCGGTGAGCTTTTTCTACCCTGTCCTGCTCGCGGTCGCCGCCCTGATCACGGGCGCGGCCGTGGTGGCCTACGTCCGGGTGCAGAAACGCCGGACGGCAGCGCTCGCCGCGGTGGGGTTCGGCGGCCCGGTCACCCGGCGTGCCTCGGTACGCCGCCACCTGCCGTACGCGCTGATCCTGGTCGCCCTGGCGGTTCTGCTCGTCGGCCTGGCCCGGCCGCAGGCGGAGGTCAGCGTGCCCCGGGTCGCGGGGACGGTGCTGCTCGCCTTCGACGTGTCGAACAGCATGCGGGCCGACGACGTGTCACCGACCCGGCTCGGCGCCGCACAGGCCGCCGCGCGGGAGTTCGTCGAGGAGCAGCCGGGAACGGTCGACGTCGGCGTCCTGGTCTTCGGCGATCAGGCGCTGCTCACCCAGGCGCCGACCGACGACCACGAAGCCTCGCTCGCCGCGATCAACCGGCTCGCCACCGGCGGGGGTACCTCGCTGGGCCAGGCGCTCCTGGTCGGGCTGGGCACGATCACCGGCAAACCGGTCGGCCTGCCGCAGAACGGGGCGCCGCCACCTGACCTCGGCTACTGGCCGTCGGCGACGATCGTGGTCTTCTCGGACGGGCAGGAGACCGGCGGGCCGGACGTGACGGCGGCGGCCGAACTGGCGGCGGCGGCCGGGGTGCGCATCCAGACGGTCGGCATCGGCACGGAGCGCGGCGCGACCGTCGAGGTGGACGGCTTCCAGCTGGGCACGGCCCTCGACCCGGAACTGCTCACCACGGTCGCGCAGACGACCGGCGGCGCCTACCTGCCGGCCGGGGACGCGGCGACGCTCACCGACACGACCAAGTCGATCGACCTGCGGCTGACCGCGAAGAAGGAGCCGCTCGAACTGACCGCGCCGTTCGCCGGCGTGGCCCTGCTGCTGCTCATGCTGGGCGCCGTCCTCGGCACCCGCTGGCACGGAAGGATCGTCTGATGTCGTTCAGCTGGCCGTGGGCCCTGATCGCGTTCCTGGCGGTGCCGCTGCTGCTGGCGATTCGCTGGTGGCTCAACCGGAGGCGCAAGCGGGCGGCGGTGACCGTCTCGAGCGTGGCGCTGATCCGGGCGGCACTGCCGGGGCGGACGTCGTGGCGGCGGCGGATTCCGGTCTTCCTCTTCCTGGCCGGGCTGCTCTCGCTGGGGGCCGCGCTGGCCCGGCCGCACGCCTCGATCTCGACGCCGTCGAACAGCACGTCGATCCTGCTGGCGATCGACGTGTCGGGCTCGATGTGCTCGACGGACGTGCAGCCGAACCGGTTCACGGTGGCGACGGCCGCGGCGAAGGAATTCATCGAGAAGCAGCAGGACGGCACGAGGATCGGGCTGGTCGCGTTCTCGGGGATCGCGGGCCTGCTGGTGTCACCGACCACGGACAAGGACGCGCTGCTCGACGCGATCGGGACACTGCGTACGGCCAGGGGGACGGCGATCGGGCAGGCGATCCTCACGTCGATCGACGCGATCGCGGAGAACAATCCCCGGGTGGCGGCCACGGGGGTGGAGCTGAGCGCGCCGGGGCAGCTGGGGGACTTCGAACCGGACACGATCGTGGTGCTGACGGACGGCTCCAACACCACCGGGGTGGACCCGGTCACGGCGGCGGAGCAGGCCGCGGCCCGCCGGGTACGGGTCTACACGATCGGGTTCGGCACCACCACGCCGGCGCCGATGGTTTGCACGGCCGACCAGATCGGTGGGGACTCGCCCTTCGGCGGGGGTCGGGGGTGGGGCGGTGGCCGTGGCGGCGGCCGCAACCAGGAGATCGACGAGGAAGCGCTGACGCAGGTGGCGGACACCACCGGCGGCCGCTACTTCCGGGCCGAGGACGCCGATCAGCTCGTCGACGTGCTCACCGACCTGCCGCGTGAGTTCAACCTCCGCAAGCAGAACGTCGAGATCACGTTCTGGTTCGTCCTGGCCGCGGCAGCCCTGGTCCTCACCGGCGTCGGGCTTTCCCTGTGGTGGAACCGGGCGCCGCTCCCGCGAACCCCGCGGCGGACGACAGGCTCCGGGCGTGATCTGTGAGAACGGCAGCACCTTCTCGATGAAGCGTGTCGCCGCGGGGACAGTGCGCCGTCCCGCCACGTGACGGCCCGATGGCAGCGCTCAGTCCCCAGAGATCTTCCCGGCCGACCCGCGGGCCACTTCGTCAGTCACCTCACCGACAGACACCGCCCCGCTCTGCCAGACAAACAGGTTCCCGGGCACCCGACGGCGGTCGAGAGCCCGGGAACGTTGGTCCGGGACGAGATGGACTCAGCGCACGATCGTGCGCAGGGGTGGGAGGCCGTTGAAACCGACCGATGAATACGTCGCGGTGTAGGCGCCTGTCCCCAGAATGCGGATCACCTCGCCGGCCGCCAGGTCCAGCGGGAGGTCGTAGGGGGCGTGCTGGTAGAGGATGTCGACGCTGTCGCAGGTCGGACCGGCGAGAATGACCGGGCCTACCGGGCCTCCCCGGGTGGTCGACAACTCGTACTGGATGGCCTCTTCCTCGGTTTCGGCGAGTCCGCCGAAGCGGCCCACGTCCAGGTAGACCCACCTGGGCTCGTCGTCGTAGGACTTCTTGGCGACCAGCACGACCTGCGCGTGCAGCACGCCGGCGGGGGCCGCGACGTAGCGGCCGGGCTCGATCATCAGGGCCGGTGCGTCCGGTCCGAAATGCCGGCGGACGGCCGCGTGGATGGCGTCGGCATAGGCCGAGATCGGGGCCACGGGGGTGCGGTAGGAGACCGGGAAGCCGCCCCCGGCGTTCAGAATTCTGAGCGCGATGCCGGAACTTCGGAGCTGCCGGAAGATCTGGGCCACCGTCGCGATGCTCGGCTCCCACCGGTCGGGGTGGAGCTGCTGCGACCCGACGTGGAAGGCGATCCCGGCCGGGTCCAGGCCCCGGGCGGCGGCCACTTTCATCAGGTCGACCGCCATCTCGGGGACGCACCCGAATTTTCGGCTCAGCGGCCAGCGCGCGCCGTCGCTCGAGGCGAGCACCCGGCACAGCACCGAGGAGCCGGGCGCGTGGGTGACGATCTTGTCAAGTTCGCCCGCACTGTCGAAGGCGAAGATTCGCACCCCCACCGCGTACGCGTACGCGATGTCCTCGGTCTTCTTGATCGGATGCCCGTAGCTGAGGTCGTCGGGGGAAGCGCCGGCGGCCAGGCAGAGGTCGATCTCGGCCCGGCTGGCCACGTCGAACCGGCAGCCGGCGGCGACCAGTGCTCTGAGTAGTGGTAGTTCGGGATTGGCCTTCACTGCGTAGTGGATGTGGGCCTCGGCGAACGCCTCGGCGATCCGCCCGTACTGGTCTCGGGCGACGTCGACGTCGATCACGAGACAGGGTGTCTGCTCGGGTGTCTGCTCGGTGCCGGGCACGGTGGCCGGCTCGGTCGTCTCACTTGCGATCACTGTCATGGCTTCGGTGTCCTCATCGATGACGGGGGCAGCGACGACACTCAGCGTACGTCCGACGATGCTTTCCGTGTTTGATCGATGTATGAGCAAGCACACGTCACAGCCCAGAATGTGTAAATCTCATTACAGTGGGCGCGTGTCCGATCGGCTCGACCTGCTGTCCGCTCCGGAGCAGCACGCCTATCGCCTGCTGGTGCGCATGTCCGGGACGGCCGCGACAGATCTCGCGGCGCAGACCGGCGTCGACCCCGCCGAGGCGTACGCGCTGCTCGAAGCCCTGCACCGCAAGGGGCTGGCCACCGCCGGCCCCATCTTCCACGCCCTGCCGGCCGACGTCGCGCTCGGCGACACGCTGCTGCGGCAGCAGCAGGCCCTCGAGTCGGCCCGGCAGATGGTGGCCGCGCTCAGCGAGGAGTACCGCACCAACACCCGTCGCCGCAGCTCCGACCACCTCGTCGAGATCGTGACCGGGGCCCAGGCCCTGCGGGACCGGCTGCGGGAGATGCAGCAGTCGGCCCGCCAGGAGATCCTCTGGTTCTGCCGGGCCAACCCGATAGCGATGCAGGGCCCGGAGAACTCGGAAGAGTCCCCCGCCCTGGAACGGGGTGTCCGCTACCGCGCGATCTACGAGCGCGAGCTTCTCGAGAAACCCGGTGAACTGGACAGCATCGTCGAGGCGATGAAGGTCGGCGAGCTCTCCCGCACCCTTCCGACCCTTCCGGTACGGCTGGCGATCGCCGACCGGAGTCTCGCGATCTGCCCGCTGGTCCCCGACGCCGCCCGGGACGTCGGGGAGCCCACCGCGGCGCTGATCCGCCCCAGTGAGCTCCTCGACGCCCTGGTCGCTCTCTTCGAGAGCTACTGGGACCGCGCCACCCCGATACTCCCCGACGGCAGCGAGGAGGAGCCCGACAAGTTGCTGCTGTCGCTCTTCGTCGCCGGGTTGCCCGACAAGTCCATCGCCACCCAGCTCGGGGTCAGCCGCCGGACGGTCCAGCGCCGGCTCGACCGGCTGATGGAGGCGGCCGGCGTGGACACCCGGGCGGGCCTGGCCTTCCAGGCCGCCCGGCGAGGTTGGCTGTAGGTAAGCCGGCCGGCGGCCGGCCACCTGTCCTCGGTGAGGGGTCGCATCAGCGGCCGTAGGCCCGGATCACGGTCTGCTTGACCGAGTTGCCGGCCTTGTCGGAAGCCGTGACCCGCACCGAGACGGTTCCCTTCCCGCCCGGCACGATGACCGCCGACCCGATCGTGAGCGCCGTCTTCCAGGTCTTGCCCTCGTCGGCCGAGGTCTCCACCTTGACCCTGGTCGCTCCCGGCACCCGCACGCTCAGCACGTGCGGCAGCGTGGTGGCCACGCCGGTCGACGACACCGGAGCGTCGTACGCCACCTGGAGCAGCGGCAGCTTGCCCGGCGCAGCGGACTTGAACGTCCACTCGGTCGAGGTCGACCGGCCGTAGAGCCACTCGTCACCCTCGTCCCGCGCGGTCGTCACGGCCAGCTTGTAGGTCGCGTTCCCGGCCGGAACCGGCACGTCCTGCCAGCCGTCGGGCAGCGTGGTCAGCTCGACGCCGTCGCGGAAAAGCGTGGCCGGCGCCGGTTCGAGCAGGTAATGCCGGTCACTGCTGTCCACGAAGGACGCGACCCGCAGCTTCAGGGTGTTGCCCTCCCGGGTGTTGCCGTGCCCGGTGGGGGTGGCCGGCCGGACGACCGGCTCGTACCAGGTCTCCGAGGCGGACCCGGCCTTCGGATAGGTGATCGCGTCCTCCTGAATGCCACCCCGCAGGTTGGTGCCGCCGATGCCGCCCCACGGCCAGGCATGGTGCACCTGGTGCTGCCACAAGGTCTCCCCGGTCGACACCCACTCCACACGCTCCGACGGCGTACGCACCTGGCGGAACGCGTCGTTCCACGAGTACTGCTGCTCCGGACGCCAGCCGAACCGCTGCTCCTGAATCCAGTCGAAACCGCCGTTGTCCTGGTAGCGGGTCTTGATCCGGTACGTGTTGGCGGTGGTCACCCGGTGCACGATCTGGCTGGGCACCTGGCCCTTGGAGACCTGGAACACGTCGTACAGGTAGGGGCTGCTCGGGGTCAGCGTCAGCGAGATACTCGCGCCGGGCTTCGCGGCCCGGGCCAGGATCTTCTGGGCGTCGTCGGACGGCACGAGAGCCGTGGGGATCGGCATGCGGCTGCCCTCGGGGCTCCACGGCTGCCAGGCGCTGCGGTCGAGCGGCACGGCGACCAGTGCGAACGCCGCACCGGCCGCAGCGGCCGCCGCCGAGGCAGCCGTCTCGTCGTCCGACTCGATCACGACCGCCTTGCCCCGGACGTCGCCCCGCAGGCCCTTCACGAGATCGAAGCGGCGGGTCCCCTCGTAGGTCGGGGAGTAGACGCACAGGTTGATGTCGAGGTCGCCGGTCACGCCTGGGATGCTCGCCCGCAGCAGCGGAGCCACGAGCTGCCACCGGGACGAGAACTCGAAGCTGCCCTTACGGAGCTTCGCCGTCGGCGTCACGTTGACCTGCTGGACGTTGCTGAAGCTCATGAAGCCGTTGATGATGCTGCGGCCCGCGCCGGTCACCCGGTGCGTGTAGAAGCTCTGGACGGTCTGCTGCTCGGCCGGCTGGGGCGTCTCGATCCGGATCGGCTTGGCCGTGCGGGCGTCGAGCACCACAGTCAGGTCCCGATCGACCTTGAGCTCCGGGATGGTGGCCAGAGTGTCCTGCTCGTCGAGTCGGCCGCCGTCCGGGATCAGGGCGTCGACCAGGTAGTCGCCCTCCTCCATCCGGTAGATGCGGCTGGTGCCGACGAAGAAGTCGAGGATGTCGGAGCGCTGGTTGTCGCCGAAGACCTGGAGGACGGGCACCGGCGCGGGTTGCCCGGAGCGGTCGATGGCGCGGAACGTCACGCTGTGGCTTGGCCCGTTGAGGCTGCCGCCGATCGCGGTCGTCACCTTCACGCCGTTCGGGCCGGCCGCGGTCAGCCAGCCGCTGAACGGCCCGGGCGTCGTGGCGCTCGGGTCGAAGGTCAGGGTCACGTCGACGTTGCCGCCGGCCGGCACGGTAACCGTCGAGACCGAGGCGGTCACCCCGGGAACGTCGTCGGTCAGGCTCAGCGGCACCGCGGCGCCGCCGCTGTTGGTATAGGTGACCGTCCGCTTGACCTGCGCCGGCGTCCCGCCGACCTCGTTCAGCCCGAAGTCGGCGACGCCCGTGCCGAAGACCTGCTGTCCGGTCGCGCGGGTCAGGTCGACCCGCCCGGCGCCCTGGGCATAGACCGAGGTGCCGGCCGTGGTCTTGGCCGTACTGATCAGCTCGTTCTTGATCTGCGCGGCGGTCCAGCCCGGGTGCTGCTGGGCGATGATCGCGGCGGCCCCGGCCACGTGCGGGGTGGCCATCGAGGTCCCGGAGGCCGAGGTGTAGAGCTCGTCGACGACGCCGCCCATCGAGGTGCCCGCGGCCCGAGCGGCGACGATACCGACGCCGGGCGCGGTGATCTCGGGCTTGAGGCCCTCGTCGCCGAGGAGCGGGCCACGGCTGGAGAACTCGGCGATCGAGTCGTCCCGGTCGACCGCGCCGACGGTGAGTGCCGCGCGGGCTGTGCCGGGCGAGCCGATCTGGTAGGGGCCGGGGCCCGAGTTGCCGGCGGCGATCACGAAGAGCGATCCGCTCGCGGCGCTGAGCTCGTCGACGGCGGCGGTCATCGGGTCGTCGCCGCCGGTGGCATCGGCACCGAGGCTCATGCTGACGATCTTGGCGCCTGAGTTCGCCGCCCACTCCATACCCTCGATGATTCCGGACATCGCTCCGGAGCCGTCGTCGCCGAGCACCTTGCCGATCAGCAGTTGGGCGCCGGGTGCGACGCCCTTGCGGGTGCCGTTCGAGCCGGCGCCCGAACCGGCGACCGTGGAGGCCACGTGGGTGCCGTGTCCGTGGTGGTCGACGGTCGAGCCGCTACCGCTGAAGTCGCGCGCTTCGACGATGCGTCCGGCCAGGTCGGGGTGGGTCGCGTCGACACCGGTGTCGAGCACGGCGACCTTCACGCCCGTGCCGTCCAGGCCGGCCTTCCAGGCGTCGGGTGCGCCGATCTGTGCCGTGCTGCGGTCGAGCAGCGACGTGACCTTGCCGTCGAGCCAGATCTTGCCGGTGGCCGTGGTGCGCGCGCCGGCCGCGGCGCCGACCTGCGTACGCCAGAAACCGCCGAGCGAGTCCTTGTCGGCGCGGACGGCGACGGCGTCGATGCTGTGCAGTTCCTTGCCGGTGGGGGCACCGAGGCTCCGGGCGGTCGCGGCACCCTGCGCGGACTTGACGATCAGCGGCAGGATGGGGCTGGCGGCGTCGCCGAAGCCGTCGGCGATGAGGTGCTGGACGTCGAAGAGCTCGGCGTCGACGCGACCCTCGGCGAGCGGCCGCACGGCGTCGCTGGGGACGACGCGTACGCCGTCGGCGGTCTCGGTCGTCGAGAAGGAGATCCGTTCGCGACCGGGGCCCGGCCGCACCGTCGCCGCGACCCGGCCGTCGCCCGCGGGGGCGAGCTGGACGACGTCACCGGTGACGAGCGTGATCGCCTGCGCCGCCGGGGGGGTGGCGGAACGTGCGGGCGCTGGTGCGGCCGGGGTGGCAGCGACGGCGGGTCCTGGGGGGAACCCGGCGACGCTGCCGGCTCCGATCAGGATGCCGGCGAGCGCACCGGTCAGGCGCTTGTGTGGTGACAAAGCCGACTCCTTAGCGTGCGGGGGTGCACGCAGTTTGGTGGGAGCCGATGCGCTGCCGGGAGATCTTGGCGGTGCCGCAGAGACGACATGGCGCGATGTGGACAGGCAGGCCAGTGAACGGGATCAGCCGAGCGACCGGGCGATGCCCTGGGCCTCGGCGAGACTGGTGAAGCCTTCGAGGCACCCGGCCCGACCGTGACCTTCGGAGTGGCGTTCCGAAATTTTGCTGACGAATCGGTAAATTGGCGCTATGGCAATGGTCTTGGCACGGGGCGTTCGGCGGCGATGAACGTCATCGCGGAAACACTGCTGACCACCCCCGCCCCCGTTGCCATCTGGGCGACCCTGTGGATCCTCACCCTGCCGGCCATGCTGCTGCTGGCCGACCCCGAGGCGATGCGCCACCCCGGGCAGGCGCTGCGGTCGCAGTTGTTCTCGCGACGGTCCGAGAATCGCCACCGGGCCGCGCTCGAGGCGATGGCCGCGACCCAGTTCGCCGAGGAGGTGCGGGTCGCCGCCGACCGGGCCGCGCTGGCCGCCGAGCGGTGGCAGGAACGGTGGGAGCAGGCCACCGACGACGTCTGCACCGCCTGGCAGGACTGGCTCGACGCCGACGCCCGCGTGCGAGCGCAATTCGCGGCCTCGGCCTTCGGTACGCCGTGGAGCGCGCGGACGCCGACCGAGTACGCGGCCCGCGAGCGTTTCCTGCACCGGACCGTACGAACCGCGGCCGGCCACGGCTGGCTCCCGGCCGCCGCGGCCGCCGACGCCCTGGCCGGTCGAGGCGGGTGGGACGCCCGGCTGCACCCGCTGGACCAGGAACTGGTCGTCTCCCGCGCCGCCGCGGGCCACCTGCGCGACCGTTACGAACGGGCCGTCGCCGCCGAGCGGGGGGCCCGGCACGACGCAGACCTGGCCCGCCGCACCAGCGACAGCCTGCGCCACGAGTCCCGGACCGCCGCCGAGCACACCGCCGGCCTGCGCCACCTGCTCCCCGCCGATCCGACGGTCGGCGCCCCGACCAGCGAGCTCGCGTTGGTCCCGGCCTAGCCCACTCGGGACGGTCTGTTGTGCACGGACGTCGAGCACGCCAGGATGGTCGGCATCACCTGTGGTGATCGATCGGACGGGGAGCGTGATCATGGGCACGGCCCGGAAGTTCAACAAGATCCTGCATTCCGAGCTCGACGTACACGCGGCCTGGATGCCCGTGACGAACACCTTCGCGCTGGGTGACTACGGCGTGATCAGCGACGGCGTCTTCGTCAAGATGGGCAACATCGCCGAGTACGGGATCACGTTCGCCGCCGCCTCGGGTGGGCAGGCCCGGCTGCGCTTCCGCTCCGACGGCACCCGCGTGACGAAGTTCGTGGCCGGCGTCGAGGTGCCGAACATTCCGCAGGTCGACCTCGAGGCGTCGATCCGCATCGAGTTCTCGACGGCCGACTCGTTCTACATCGACGCGCCCGTCCTGAGCGTCGACTCGATGGAGGACGTCGCCCGGGTCGGTGACGCGCTGCGCACGGCCGAGGGCTGGCGCCGCAAATACCGGGTCGTCTTCTCGACTTACACAGGTCAGGCGTGCACGGTCATCTCGTCCCGCAAGGCCGACTCGACCTTCGAGCTCAGCGCCACCGCCGATGTGCTGCGCCTGCTCGAGCTGGGCCACGCGCAGGGCGGCATCACCCTCTCCGGCGAGACGGCGGCCGGCCTCGAGGTGATCGGCGCGACCGGCGTGATCGGGCTGCGCCTGTTCAAGTTGCGCCTCCTCACCGGCAGCACCGACGTGCTGCGCCCGGACGAGGACCCCGACCAGATCGAGTACGACACCACGGCCGAGCCGGCGGACGACGTCTGAGATGCGGTCCGAGCTGATCGAGTTCTTTCGCTTCGACGAGCAGAACTCGGGGCTGCTGCGGGTGGGTGACCGGTTCCTGCGCGCCCGCGGCAACGAGCCGGTCACTGAGGTACGGATCCCGATCCGGCACAGCGACTTCCTGCGCCGGCTCGACCATCTGCGCTACGCGGTCGAGACCGACGCCGGCCGCCGGGAGGAGGCCCTGCGAGCACTGTCCGAGGTGGTCACCAAGGTGCTCGGGAACTGTGCGGCCGGGGACGAGCCGGTCCAGATCGACCTGGTGACCAACGCCGCCGAGCTGAGCGCCCTCCCGTTCGAGCTGGCCGTCGACGACGCGGGGCGGCCGGTCTTCGCGGCCGCCAACCCGCCGCTCGTGCTGACCCGGCGGGTACGCACCGGCGCGCACGGCGTACGCCAGGTCTGGTGGTCGACGCCGCGGGTGCTCTTCGCCTGCGCCGCCCCGGCCGGCGCGGGCCGCCCGGTGCCCCTGGAGGAACACCGGGCGGCGCTGCGGGACGCGCTCAAGCCGTGGAGCGAGCCGCTGCCGGTCGAGGGGCTGGACGACGCCCTCCCGGACAGCCGCCGGGTGCTCACCGTCATCGACCGGGCCAGTCTGACCAAGATCCGGGACGCCGCGGTGGCCGCAGCCGCGGCGGGCCGGCCCTACACCCACCTGCACCTGCTCGCGCACGGGTGCGACGTCGGCGACCAGTTCGAGCCCGCGTTCGGCGTCGCCCTGTTCGCCGACGACGACCGGACGCTCGCCGAGGTGACGCCGGAGATGCTCCGCGCGGTGATCCAGCCGATCGACCCGGGCCCGGTCGTCGTCACGCTGGCGGTCTGCGACGGCGGCAACGAGTCGAACAGCGTCACCGGTGGCGGCAGCCTCGCCCACGCGCTGCACGAGTCGGGCGTACCAGTCGTGCTGGCCTCGCAGTTCCCGCTCACCTTCGCCGGCTCCAAGACG
>Ga0247781_1000339_pt1 | contig 14329 bp, 3 predicted proteins | sample UWRJL184509B5_FD_179922 | JGI IMG/M metagenome (GOLD analysis project Ga0247781, IMG submission 179922) | Plant litter microbial communities from Arlington Agricultural Research Station in Wisconsin, United States - UWRJ-L184-509B-5 | ecosystem: Environmental > Terrestrial > Plant litter >...
CAAATGGAAGCTCCCTGTGTGTGGGGAGAGCACATGATCCAAGGCCCCTGCGCTCCAGGCAAGCCTGGAGCGGTAAGGCGCCTGCGCGCCTGAGCGCCAAGGACTGCCGCTGCAGTTCGACACACCCCCCAGGTGCTTAGAACGCAGTTCTGAGCGCCTGAACGTTCGAAAAGAAGTTCGCTATAGATAGAAAATAATGAGGTCCAGAGGCTAGTTAAGCCTGTAACTTCTTAAATTATGCCGCTCGAGTTGGTGTGTGGTTACGTTTTCAACATACGCTAAACTGAAAGTGGTAAGCTTATACAGTAATCTAAGCTTCTTAACTCTATATTAAAAGCTTATAATCTTTCCCTATTTATTTACTTTCTTCAGGTAAATATAAAAAAAATTAAGAACATTAAAACTCTCTCCCCCTTACACTTAGTTACTATAGCTAAAACCAAGACTATAAGCTTACACTTACCTAAAACGTAAGTATTACCTGCTCCTTTTACTTAAAAAATTATTATTTTCACTTACTAACTTACTTTTACACTTTCTAGATCTTATTAAAAGTGTAATTAATCTTATCTGTAAGTATTTCCACTACTCTTTCTTTTACTTTAATTCTAATTAACTGCAGTTAAAAGCTTTATAATAAGTAAAGAGCGTTTACAGTGTAAGTTTCGCTTATTTTTATCGTTTAAAAGTAACGGTTAATTTTAATTTAAGTGTTAAGAAGCCTACACCTTACACCTACACCCTAACCCCGTTACCTAAGCCGTTTAGCTTTATCTCACCTACTTACTCACCCTCTTATTAAGAGGAGAATAAAAATAAGGATAAGGAGGAGGAGAAGCCTCTTATAACTCCTTATCGCTTTACTTATAGTATAGCTAATCTGTAAACCTCTATATAAGCCGCTCTTTTCTTCTTAATAAATACTTAACTTACTAACTTTAAGATTAATAAATTAACTTAATTACCTATTTACTATACCTTTAAGTCCCTATACCCTACCTTTATTAATAAATGTAGTAAGGCTTACCTTAAGTGCTTTAAGAGTACTATTACTAGTAATAACAATAATTGTTATTTTAACTATATAGGTATTTTAACTTACTATACTTATTATATAAGTAAATACTCCTATATAAAGGTGTATATTCTCTATAGATTTATTTACATACTTTATTAACCTACCGTTTAGTCCTTTCTTAATAAAACCCTTTATTAGGAAGTTCCTTATTACTGTAATAGCTAGTGCGCTGGCTTTTATAAGTACAGTGTGTTTTATAAGCTGTTCCATTCTAACTGCTTATATTAAGAGCTTAAAAAACAGAGGGTAGTACTGTACGCACTCCTTACAAAGCCTTTAGCTTTATAAAGTAAAGAGGAGTTAGTTAAGGGTGCTATTATTAATAGTGTGGGGAGCTCCAGCTCTCTTAAGGAGTGGGCCATAACCTTAATTAGTAAGCTTATCGATCTAGCAAGCCGTGTTTAGGCACACTGTCTAGCTGCCTGTCATTTTTATTTTATTATTTATTATACCTTTAGGTATAGATACGCTATTACACATGGAGACTGTAAGAGTAATGCTCCTTTAATCTTTTAACTCCCTTATAACAGTTCCTTTACTCTTATAATTAATGTAACTAGTGTCTTTTAACTTTATAAGTGTTATAAAATGCTTAAAACGCTATTAAGAGAGCAGTTTAATAAATCTATCAGCTAATATCTGTTACATAAGCAGATATGTAACTTTAAATAAGCCTTTCACGTACTCCTAATAAGCTTATATATTATCCTGTCCGGAGGACAATTTGTTATAAGGGTGGTCTAAAAAAAAAATTACTATGGGAAATTCAGTCAAAACTGATAAGGAAATTCAACTCGACCTAGGACTGGTCGGTTCATTATCAAAAGTGGGTCTGCTCGGGCCCTTCCGCTCGGGCCCCTACTCGGGCTCCAAATCACGTGATATGATATGGTTTCAGATACGTCACGTGACCAGGAATCCAAATCTAAAGTCAGATTCAGGGTTAGGGTTACGGTTCAGGAGTTATTAGCGTTTCAAAAAATTAAACAAATAGGTATTCAAAATCAAGAACAGGGACAGATCTAACCGAATGAGGTAGTTTTATACGTAGTTTTTTATGAAGAATTCGGAACTGGAATTCGCTTTACTATAAAGCTTATAATAAGAAAGATATTACTGTTTAAAGTCTAATAATAATTATTACTACTTTAAAGAATGTGACGGCGAGTTAGCCACCGATTTCAGTGGCTCCTCCGCCCATTACGGTGGCTCATTAGCCGCAAATCCGCATCGCCCTAAGCCAAGCTGCCCCACTGCCCTATATGGCTAGGCGCCAGAGCTACCCGCATTTAGGCACGTCAGGTACCCTATATGTATTACAGGTACTGAGCCTTTATACCCCGCGAACCGCCTTTAAATATTAAGGGTTTAAAACTAGGCCCCAGATTTCTGTTTCCTGCTCACCACTATCCTAGATATTAAAGGGCCATTAAAAATAGCTCTTAACCTAATGTTTAAAAGGCCGCACTTACGCCTCTCCAGTTAAGTATTCCCTTTATTAAAAGGATTATAAGTTTATAACCTACCAGCCTATCTTATATTAATAACTAACATTTACTCCCTTCTCTGCCCTTTTACACTTAACTTACTAACTATATTAGTTATTATCGTATAAAGATGGTGTGTTACCACTACAAACCTAATAATGATTACTTAAACGGTTTAAACTTAAACTCTTTAAATAATAAGCCCTTATCGCATAAGGATAAGGTGTTTAATATTAAGGTCGATAATACTAGTTATAAGACCAGCCTAACAGATAATAACGAAGAAAGTAATAATACTGGTAACTTTAGCGATAATTATAACGACTTTAATATAAAAGACTAGGTACAGCTTTTTAATGGAAATCTGTATCCTTAAAAGTATTACCTTAATTAACTAAAAGAGTTTAATAAGGCCACATTTAATAATAAAGATTACAGTAAGGGGAGTATTATACTTCTTAATAGAATAAAGGAGCTGTGGAATAAGTAAGTAGCCTGAATAATCATGTTTTAACTACTTAATTTATACTGATAATCTGTAATATAAGTATTACGTGTGGCTTAAGTACAACCTGTAGGAATCTTTTAAATCAGTCTTTATTAGGTCCCTTTATAACTTTTTCAACTAGCTGCTAGGTTAGAAGTCTGGTAAGAATAGCAGGAAAAGGTAGGGAATAAAGAAGAGCAGTTTACTTAGGACGTACTGGAAGGTATACCAGCTTATTTATAAAAGGGTTATAGGTGTGAAGCTTGATATAAAGCTGAATCGGAAAATGTACAGGGTAAGGTTTTCTCTAGCCTGTAATTAAGGTACTAGGTAAGGCTAACGTATATAGGTGTTTAAAAATCTCGCTAATAATTATAGGTTAAGCGACTAAAAGTGTAAGAACAGGTGTATAACAGTTAATAACCTTAAGTAATAAGTTAAGATAACGTTAGGTATAATAGAGAAGTCCTTCTCCTTAAGAGAGCTTTAAATTCTCTACCTCCTATTCCTCTTACTACTTACTCCTACTAATGTTTACCCTACCTTAATACTTAAACTCCATTATTAAGATATTTAAGTTATACTATCTTAAGATTTAAAGGGTAGTCTGTATAAAATCTTAATTAAATTTACGTTAGAGTTTACTAAGACTTATCTTAATATTAAAGATACGTATATACCTAAGCCTGTATGCTAGGGTAACTGGCGCTTTATAGGTCCACTATATTAATGTAATGTTAGGAAAACTGTAACCCTCCTTAAAGTTATGTTTAACGACTCCCTTATACTTAGCCCCTATGTCTTCCTTAAAGGTATCCTCTTTCAGTATCAGGCCTTTAACGTACCTAGTCTAACCTGCCCTGATGCTGTAAGCAGGCTTAACATCCATTTAGGTGAGTGGGAGTTACCTTTACCACTTAAGGTAAGTATAGATAATCTTTATATCTTCTACTAAGCCGTTAAGATACTGGTTAGATATAAGATATCCCTAAACGAACTTATCAGTCCTGTAATAATTACTAGGTGGATTAGGAGAGTTGGTGAGCTTACAGGGTTTAAGGTCCTGATAATTTTATATAACTTACAGTATAATACTGCTAATATATTTAATAAAAGCAGTGTGTTTTTAATTACATTTATATAATAAGATATCCTTATTAATAGTTTAATAGTTAATATAAGCGACGTAATTAGAAATCTTATATTAGATTACACGAACTTAAACCCGTTCCAGAGGCACTACCTAGGGCACTAAATTACGGTTAACCTGTACACACTCATCTGCAGGCTAGAGCCGCAGAATACTTTAATAGAAAAGTCCTATAACATCGGCTATTTTATTAGTAAACGACGTCTTATAAATCTGACGATAAAGTAGGTAATGTCTGTTAATTCCCACCCTAATATTAAGAAGCTAACCTGTAAGGTTAAGGAGTTACGTTAATAAGTAAAACACTTACGTAAAGCTATGGAGAAATATAAGCAGGTGTATAATAAGCTCCGGAGCGCTAAGTAGACGTAGAGAAGGGCCCTTAAGGACTGGATTAGAGAATAATGGACTAATAAATAGGTAATGATCGATATTAAGAGCCAGCTTGCCGGGCTTGGCTTCGTTAAGGACCCGGCCATCTGGAAGTCTAACCGTCCGAGACTCCCAGCCCAGAAACGGCTAATGGAGGCACTTACGGCTCTAGTTAAAACCACAGTTAAGGGCTAACACTGGTGAAAAGATACTATAATTAACATAATTGTAGCCTATTACGCCGTGATAAAAGGACTAGCTGTATACCGCATTAATAATTCTACCATTACCGTTATGTAGCAGCCTGTTATTAAGAGCGACCCCTTTATAAACAGCCATTTATATATGGCTGCCATGTCCGTTTTTATAACGAAAGACGAAGATAGGTTAAGGAGATGTTTCTTTTACGTTAGTAAAGCGCTTTATCTAGAGCCAGATAATCCCTGTATTAATAAACTTATCCACCTATTTTACACACATAGTAACTTAACGAAGCACTTTAGACGACAGCACTTATTAAACCTCTAGGAGGATAATAAACTTTAATATTAAATTTACGTAATGTTACTGGATTATAAAATGTATCTTTAAAACTATACCTGTTAGATCCACAGCACTATGTTCTAAACTTATATATTATTTAAGTAGGTTTTATATTATGTTAGCTAATCAGAGCGTTTATTATTGGTCCGTCCTATATCTGTATAGATGTTAATTACTAATAATTAAATAAGTGTGCCGCTGTTAATTTAGTTAACGAGATAATAAATAAAAGAGAGCACCTTTACTAATATCGCGTTATTATTTATAATCACTGGTGTTTGCGACGTAGAGTTAGGTAATTAGTGGGATTTAAGGCTAAAAACACCATTGCTATTAGGTTTAAGGGATTGGTTTACCTTAGCGGGAGAGTATTAGGGGCTATTTTAAAAAAGTAATAGATAAAATCTTTATTATTTATATAAATTATTTTAAATTAACCTATTATGTAACTAAAGCTATTATCTTTAACACTAGCTGTTAATCTGTATAAAATATAGTAGAACAGCTATAAATTAAGTGACTTAGCTAACTAATTAATCTTATAATAACTAAACGGCTAGATAAGCTGTTATAGTAGCTGGATATCTTAATTTATATTATATAATTATCGTACACATAGTGGATCAGGCGAGTAACCGCCCAGGCTTACTATAAATAGGTGGTGGATAAGGACGTGGGTGTATAAGAGGTTATAAGTCAGGTAGTCTTACATAGGCACTGGCCGTAACCTAGGCTGTGGTTAGTGTCCCTAATCTGTAATTAAGGCGTTTAGTACCTAAGGTGAGGTAGAGAAAGCCAGATTTAGGAGAGCTATAGATTAATACCCGGCGGCATTAAAGTAATAGATAGTCACCACAGACTGGGCTTATAACCTAAAGGCCGGGATTTTAGCTTAGTTAGGATGTTAGTGTAGTTAGTGTGGCTTAAAGCTGGGATCTTGGTGTTAATAGCTTAGCTGTAAAACCTATTATAGGGAAGTCTGTTAAAATAAGGTACACTTACTTTAACTTATATTATAAAGAAGCTCCTATTATACGTAAATCTAACGTAATTAGGTGTAATATTAAGTTATAATAAAGGATATAGTAATGTAACCTATAGTAGAGTGTAGCCAGCTATGTAACATATAATAAAGTCTGTAAATTAGTAAGTAATAAAAAAATGACATTTATCCCATCTGATGTGGATCTGATCCCCTCTTAAGGTTAAAATCTGATTTTAGAGTATAATTATTAACCTTAGATTATAATATACTTTTATAAACGCTTACCGCCGCAGTTTAGTCTTTAAGACTTAGCGCTTATTTAAAAATAGCCTATTAATTATTAGCCTTTATAAGTGTGTTTTTAATACCTTTGATATTATAAAAGGCATATTATATCCTATCCCTCCTGGAAGTAATCTTACTCTTATAATGTAAAAATAAATAAACTGATAAATTCCCCCCCTAAGCGAGACAGAACTAATGAGAATTTTTTAAGAGTAATAAAAAATATTATATGTCGGGGTGATGAAATAAGTTATTGTTATAAAGTTAATATTTATATCGTATTACGTTATAAAGGTCGTTATTATAATTACTATTCCATTTAAGATACCTCTTTTTTAATGTTACTTATGGAAATTATATAGATATTAAAGCCTAAAGCTTACTAAATACTTACTTTAAATAGGAAAAAACTTACCCTTTACTGGTTAAAAGAATACTGGCGAGCTTTAAGTGTTAAAAGGACGAGTCGTCCGAGATTAAGGCGGTTAAGGAACTGCCAGATAGTAACTGTTAGAAAGAAAGGGGTTTTAACTAGGGGTTAGAACACTATTAAGGTTAACTGTTGGAAATAAAAGGTCTGGGATAAACTAGAACAGTTAGAAAGTTCCAGGACGGAGGAATTCCTTCCTCCTCTTATAAGTAATTAAAATACCAGTTTTCCGTAAACCTTACTATTAGAATGTTATAAGGCCTAATATAAAGAGAAAGTAATGTCGCGTGTGCCGTGTTTAACGCCTTACCTAATCAGGGCGCAGCTTCCCCACTACCCTACCTTAATTAACCACATACTTACTTCACCCTCACGCTTACGCATATATAGTAAATAAACCCTTCCTAACGTCAGTTAATAGCTTTTTCTTATACTTTTAACTTTATATGCCCCTTTTCTCTTTACTCTCTTTATCTCTTCCTTCCCTACACCTTTATCTAGTAGTTATTATAATAGGGATTTAATTTTACCTTCTCCTTAAAGGAACCTGGTTCTGCTTACCTTAACTTTAGCTACACTTTAACTCTATCTTTATATTAACGTCACGCCTAAGTTTTACATTAGAATGTCGCGTAACCATTAAACACTCTTATAACTCCCCATTTTCGATATTTTCCCAATCCTTAATATAGATCTAATTATTAAAAACGTGATAGTAAAGGGGATTAATCTGTCAGTTAGAGCGATTTTACTAACCTAAACCTTAACATTTAGGTCTGCTATATATTTAGCTGTAGAAGCCTTCTCCCACCTTATATTAATTCTCTTAACCTGTTAAACTGACTTTATATCTGCCTAGCTGATCTTTAGTGGAGATGGGGATGACTTACCTATCCTGTCTAATTATAAAAATGCCGCACGTATTGATTACGTTAATATAAAGGTATTATAAGAAGCCTTTCTTTACACGGCGCGTCTAAGTGTCTTACTCTGCGGGTTAAACACTTTATTAGCTATAATCGGATTGAATTCTAACACACTAGTGTGTGTGGTATATAGGTAATAAGTTATTAAACAGCTAGTTTAGTGTTTAAGTTTAACTGCCACCCTTTCTCTTTAACTTTTAGGTTACACGTTATAATTCTAGCTGTAATAGATGTGGATGATAAGGTTAAGCTGAGCAGGGAGTATAATAAGGGGCTTTTATTTAGTAAACAAAACAGGAGTAAGATAATGTAACCTTTGGTATTACTAGTGGCTTATAAGATATGTTAAAGGATAGGTCTGGGTGTATAATGGGTAGCTATTAGGTTGTGACAGTAAGGTGGATATAAACTTAAGAAGGAGCTGGCTAGTAAAGATAACACGTACTGGGCTTAATAAGAAAATACTTAATTAATAGTGAGATTAGATGAGAGGAAGGAGGTGCTAGATATAGCAGGGTATAAGAACATATTACCTTATTAAATCTGAGGGATGTTGTAGGCTTATAATATTAAATTAAGACTTAATTCACGCTGACGACACCTTTTATAAGGGTTATATTTCCAGTTATTATCTTTTTCGGCAGTTTTATAATTAGTAAGGTTATAAGGGCTGGGGAATTAATACTGTTAGTGATAATATAAGGGGATAGTATTAAGTGCCTTCTATTTAGTATAAAGGTGTAAAGGTGGCAGCGTTGTAAATAGTGGGTGGTCTTTCCATTTGCGACTATAAGGTATATATAGTCTGGTAAAGGGGCTGACTGGAGATAACGGTACGTATTAGGCAGCTTGTTACTGCTTTACTGTTAGTGGTGCTGAGAATGAGACGATATGGAGAAGCTAGGTGTAATAGGGTGTAGAAATACGCTGTAAAGAGGAGGGGATAATGTGTTTATATCACACTGGTAAACTGCCTAGGTATATTAGGATACGCCGTAAGTTATATAACATTAAGTCTAACGACGTTATAAACTTATAACGGCCACAATTCCGGTCGTCTCCCCTATTAACAGTTTTATAATTTATAAACTTATAAGGAATTAGTAAATTAAAACCTTAAAGGTGGTAGTAGAAGCTGGGAATATAAACCTTATTAGAGTTTCTATTAAAGGTGTCCCTTTTTATAAACACTTATATATATCGCTCGTTTTTCCTATACTTTTAATCTTAAGATTTACAGCTTATAAGACGTACAGTCCTGGAATTACTCTTCACCCCCTCTTAATATAATAAAACCCTCTCTCTCTTTAATTAGACTTTTTACACTCTTATTATAATAATATGTTAAACCCTTATAAGTTATAATATTTTAACCTGAGATGTAGAGCTTTCTGTAGCCACCTTTTAAAGTCCTTTATATAAAGCTTCTTCCCATCCGTGCCATTTACAGGAAGTGTATAATCCTTAACTTAACGGCCCTAAGGGCTTACTATATAACGTATTCCTAATTAGCGATAATAAGTGTAATAACGATGACGGCTAATTAGATAAAGTGGAAAAGCCTTTAACCCCTCCCTATAATAAAGCTTATTTTCACAGTTCTACAGTTAATATGTACTTAACTTTCCCATCCCTAAGGAAGGTTATACTAACAGGTGTGCAGAAAAAGATAGGAATGCTACTCTTAGCGTAAAGAAGCCAGCCTTAAAACCTAACAGTTTACTTTAATATACTGGGATTTCTTATTAAAAGGGTCTCGGGTGCCCTAGGCACCTAACCTTCTCTTCCTAATACCAGCACGTATAAGTCCACACCAGTAAAGATATTAAATATAACATATACTATTCCTAAAGCAACCCTCTTAAGGCGGAGTAGGAACTGCCAGTTATTATTATCAGTACTTTATGTAAGCCAGGTTTAGTATTTATTCCAGACACTGTTATAAATAATAAGATAACTTACACGTTATTAATTAAGGTAAGGGTTTAACATTTACCTAACTTAACCCGTCTCTTAACACCTGATTTACAGCTAGTAAGTGGCACTTACTAAGATAAGTTAATAAGCAGATAACGTAATAATAGCGTTAAGAGCCAGGTTAACCCTTATTATTATTTAAGTGGCTGTTAACACGACAGTATAGGGGTAATAAAGCGTATACCTTATCTTAAAGGCAGTAAGGAGTAGGATTAAGAAGATAATAATAATATTAGCCTATAACCACGTAAGTGTAAGAAGATAATGTCGTTAGATGTAGATATTATTTCCAGATGTAAAAGTAATAGTAACGGTGAGGCTGAACTGGCCCCTCTTAAGCCTGGATAGCGGACGATAGTGATTAATTAATAATAATGTAATGTGGATAAATATATCAGTAGTCCTTTTAAAGGTAGCGATAGTGAGCGGGATATCTCATCACTATAACTAAAGTGCCGTAAATTACACTCCACACTTATAAGTTTTAATTATAATAGCACCAGACTGTAATAAACGGCTATTAACCTAGTAATTAATATTAATAAATCACGTAGTGAGAGGAGCGCTTAAGGATGTAAGCCTTTTCTAAATAACTAGTGATTAACTTAACCAGGTCACACTTATATTACTACTACCCAGGTATAGGATAATAAATCTATACCGCTCCTAAGTGATAAGGAACTCTCACATTTCCCAGGTTAACTTATAATAAAAGATTCTAGAGGTACTTTTCACCTTAATTAGTGGTGGTATATTAAAATAACGTATATATTTACTTGTTACTTATTAGATAAGGAAGCTTATAATAAGATATTAAAAGCGTGCTGTATACCCCTTAGGTATATCTGTCAGTTATTGTGGTATATTAATAACTTTAAAAACAAGATAGTGATAGTGTTAGATGTGGTAATGGAAAAGGTATGCTCTGATTATAACGTGCTTCTAACTTTCCCTAGGATACCACTTATAAACTGCTTTAGGTCTTTTAATTTTACCCAGTTTAAGCACTTAAAAGAGACATACTAGCATCTTATAACAGAGATAGATTAAATAAGTGATAATGAGAATTATAAGTACCTTCTCACTATATGGGAGTAGTTAATTTATAACTATTAAGGATAGGACGGCCGCTGTTATTAAAGAAAGGAGGTAGAATAACTTTGGGGAAGAATTACACTTCGTTAAAGGAGTGGAAAGAGGGGGCCTTTAGTAGGGCTGGTGGTTTTACTAATAATAATACTTATATAAATATTAATTCTTAATTATAAAAGTGGTAACTGGTAAGAAGCTGTTTTTACTATATAAGCTATGCGAATTTATTATTAACCTCCTTAAGAGCTAATATTACTAAGTGACAGCATTACGCATTAACTAGTGTTAACATATACCTACGTTGTAAGCTTCTGGCCTAGAACGAATTATATTCTCCTTGTTACGTTAAATGTGACGTTAGATTTTATAAGGAGCTGTATAGAGGAAAAGACTTATAATATTATATTATGTGCTGCCTGGGATAGGGGGAGGGAATTACTAATTAATAATACTGTATTCTATCTGCCCTAAGTTTTACACTTTAGGCTTTTACACTCTGGGTTTTTACGCTTTTAGTCTTTACGCGCCTTACTTATAATGGAAATCTTAAAGCCTAGAGCCTAAATAGTTTTATAATTAAGAGGGTGGAGGGAATCTAACGACTAATTAATTAAATCTTTAACGCTGGGATATGTAGAGAGGAAGTCCACTGCCTATTTTAAGTATTAGTTATTAAAACTCTCCTTTACTTTTCTCCTCTATTTAAGAAAAGTGTAAATTTGCTTAATTATACTTTGTAATATAGCATTATGCTGTAAAGTTAAATCTTATAACCTTTTTTAATATTTATTATACGTGGATAGTTACTCCTTAAAAGGTGTCGTTATAATGGTTTTAGGATTAGGAGCCATGTTAAGAGGGAATTTAAGTAGCGAATTATACCACTTCCGTTTAAGATTAACTTTAATAAGAAGTGGTGCTGTATCTTAAAGCTGGTTCTGTGTTAAGTTATTAAGACTTCTTTAGAGGTTCTGTGATTATTAGTAAAATACCTTTAAAGAGGTAAGGTACTCCTAACCTTTATATGTAACTTTAATAACCACTTTAATAATGTGATTTACGTTTCCACTTTATAAAGATGTTAAGTTTCTGCTAGATAAACATAATGTATCTTTTTAAATTAAGGATAGATGTTTTCTATATTGTTAGGATTAGATTTTATTACCTTTTTTATATGACTGGTGATCTTTAAAGCGTGTGTTGTTAAGATTAATAACTTTATAATCTTATTTAAGATGTTATTTAAACTGGTAAATAAGGAGAGAGAAGCCTAAGTTAAGATTTAAGGAAGTTTAAACACTGGGACCTTAATAGGTAATATTAGAAACTTAATAAACTAAGTTTAAAAGTTGCTAACTTAAAGTTATAACTTTAATAGTTAGAATAATATATATTATTAAAAGGTAATATCAGTTTATCAGGGAACCTAGATATTTATAGCTGTATAAAAGGCTGTGATAATGTAGAATATACCGTAGTTATTAGTGTTACTTTAAAGCATTAGGGATGTGACTTTAATTATTAGATAGTTATCCTTATCTAAATAGAGGATCTTGGAAAAAAAGGTAAGGACTTAATCTGATACGTCTCTTAACGTGTCTCTTAAAGGAAGGAAGTTATAAATTAAAAGCCCTGTATGGTTATAAACATTTAAAACTTAATAGTTACTATAAATGTGTATTAGTAGTAGGATTTTAGTGTTAGGATTGCTAGTAAGGCCAGTTATTACAGCTGGTTAGTGGCTTTTTAATATCAGTAAGTTAATAACCTAAACATTACCAACTTCTGTTATAAGGTGTATAATGCCGTTTAAAATTTCGCTATTTAAGTAGCTGTTAGGGTTTAACGTCTTAAAAGACGTACTTTAAACTGTGAAAGTTAAGGACGAGAACTGTAACGATATAACTTTATTATTAAAGTCGGTTTCAGGTTATATAAGGTGTGGCTTATCATTAACTCCTGTTAAGTCTATTAAAGGGGGCTCTGTTAATGGCTTCACTAATAATAACGTTATTAAAGGCTTCGCTAATAGCGGCGTTACTAATTAAGCCTTTGCTAATAGTGGCTCTGGCTTTACTAAGGACGGGTTTGCTGATGGCTCTGCTGATCGCGCTAATAATAACTGCATTAACGGTATTAAAGACAGCTTTATTAATAGCTTCACTGATAGCGGCTCCGCTGATGGCTTCGGCTGTAACGTTTAAAGAGAATCGCTGGAAATAATAAAGGCACTCTTAAAGAGTTATAAAGTAAACTTAATCTAATTTGACTAAAGCTTCTTAGGTGGCTGTTTATTATCCTTTAACCCTGCTGTTAAATCCTTAGTGTGTTAACGCTTATAAGGATAGCTAGGGTGGTTGTTTGGCTGTGGTTTGCTGTTACTCTGTTAATAATTAGTCTAATATGCTATTAAGGTTAATAATTGACAGACCAGTATATATAATACTTGCTTAACGTCCTTTAATTACCACGTGTCGACATAGGTAACTCCAGACTGTAAATTACTTTTTCACTGTTTTTAAGCTTACGTAAAGGCGACCTTTACAGTATCCTACACTTCCCTAACGGCAGTTTTAGGTAAAGCGTTTTGGAAGTTTTATAACTCTCTGTTAAGGCGCTTTTAAAAAGTTCCCGTGGTATCTTAAAAAAAAAAAGTATAAGTTTCTAAGTTAATGCTAAAGATATCTGCTGCTTTCAGTGCCATAATCTCTTACTTGCTTTTCTACCCGATTAGCTTAGCCATTTTTAGCTACTTTAGCTTAGGGAGATGGATTAATGTAAGATCAGGTTAAGTAAAAAGGACGAGGGTGGGCCTACTAGTAATTTATCTCTGAGAAGGGAAAGCTATAACGTTTAGGCTATGGTATTACTAACTTAGTAGTAGGGGTCTGGCTCTTGTGGGCTGTGGTTAATCTTGTAGGCCTGGTTAATCCTGTGACGTTGGTTAATCCTGCGTGCTTATAACCCTGCTTGGTTAATCTTATAGGCTGGGGTTAATCCTATATGGTTAATCCTGCTTACCTGGTTAATCCTGTTTACAATCCTGCTTAGCTAATCCTGCGTGTTGGTTAATCCTACAGGCCTGGCTAATCCTGTAACGTTGGTTAAATCCTGTGTACTTATAATCTTTAGTTAGTTAATCTTATGTGTTTAGTTAATCCTGCCTATATGGTTAATCTTACAGATTAGGGTTAATTCTGGTCTATCTTACGTGCTTGGCTAATGCTGCCTTACTTGGTTCGTCTGGCCCTAGGTGTGATTTAACTAATGTCTAGTATTATATTTTCCATTACAGGTATCGCTTGATTATTTCTAGTGTAACTTTAATGTTAAGAATTAAATGTACTAGGGATAAGGTTATCGCGTTTGAATTACAGCCTGTAGGTGTGCATATATAGCTATAAACCTCTATTAATTACTCCCCGGTTATTATACTTATATATAACTTCACGGTATAATTTTAGAAGGATAGTTAAAGCCGTTACAGTTAAGTTTGAGAAATGGTCTCTGGAACCGA
>Ga0247781_1000340_pt1 | contig 14303 bp, 16 predicted proteins | sample UWRJL184509B5_FD_179922 | JGI IMG/M metagenome (GOLD analysis project Ga0247781, IMG submission 179922) | Plant litter microbial communities from Arlington Agricultural Research Station in Wisconsin, United States - UWRJ-L184-509B-5 | ecosystem: Environmental > Terrestrial > Plant litter >...
CTGGCCGTGGCCGGTGCCGCCTGGGCCACGGGCGCGGACGTCGGCGTCTCCGGCCAGGCCGTGCTGGCCGACGTCCTGGCCCTTCTCGGTGGCGTCTTCGCCGCGGTCTACACGGCCCTGGGGGAGCGGGCCCGGTCGGAGCTGAGCACCACCACGTACACGTGGATCTGTTATGGCACTTGCGCGGTCATCCTGCTCGTGATCTGCCTGTCGGCCGGGATCGACCTGGGCGGCTACGACAACCGCACGTGGGCCGCGATCCTGGCGCTGGTCGTCGGTGCCCAGTTGCTGGGGCACTCGATGTTCAACTACGCGCTGGAGCACACCTCGGCCACCACGGTCAGCGTGCTGATCCTGCTGGAGGTCCCCGGCGCGGCCCTGCTGGCCTGGCTGTGGCTGGGCCAGGAACCCCGTACCGCCGCCTTGCCCGGCCTGGCTCTTCTGCTGGCCGGCGTGGCCGTCGTGATCCTCGGCGCGGCCCGGTCCGGCCGTTTCCGGGTCGACCCCGCGCTGACCGACTGAACCGCTGCTGCCTCTACTGCGCTGTTCGCGGCTTTCACTCGTTGAACCTGGCGGGGCTCGCGCCCTGGCGGCACTGGCCGGTGCGAGGTAGAGAGGGTGAATGCGATGCATGGTGCTCGATTGCGAACCGGCGGTCTCGTCCTGCTCGGAGCGATCCTCGTGATCGGCGGCTGCGACCGCACGGACGCCGAACGACCCGCCGAAACGCCCGGCCTGACCGGGGGCTGGAGCACGGCCGGCTGCGAACTCCTGCGCCTGCCCGAACGGATGGCGGTGGCAGGAGTGGCGATGCCGGTGACCCCGGCCAAGCTCCAGGCGGCGATGGACCGCATCGATACGGCCGGGCGACGCGAGTTCCCGCGCAGCTACGCCGGGCTGGAGGTCGACCAGGTGCACACCCGCGCGATCGTGCACCGCGTGCCGTCGGCCGCCTTCGACGAGTTCATCCGGCGGACGGCCGAGGACACCTGCATCGTTGTGCGCGACTCCGCCTATTCGGCCGTGGACCTGCAGGTCTGGCACGACCGGGTGCTGGCCGACCTCGACTACTGGACCCACACCGGCATCCGCATCGTGTCGATCGGCGCCCGCCACGACGGTGCGGGCGTGGAGATCGGCACCCGGGACCTGGCCCAGGCCCGGGCCGAACTCCCCCTGCGCTACGGCCCCGAGGCACCGCTGCTCTTCGCCGACGAACCGCCGGTCCGTCCGCTGACCGGCCCGACCGCCAGCGAGGTGAGCCCTTCGGGGCGCGACCATGAGTGAAGAGAGGGAATGGCGTACCTCCGAGTGCCTGGGTTGAGGCGGGCTGAGAGGATGTGCCCGGGGAATGCGCCACTGCGGCATTTCTGGTTTCCCCCGAGGTCGCTGTTGAGGTGGAGGTCCAGGTGGAGGCTGCGGACATGCAGGAAGCGCCGGTCACGTTGCGGCTGGACGGCAAGGTCGCCTTGGTCACCGGGGCGGGAAGTCCCGACGGGATTGGGTACGCGACGGCGCGTCGGCTGCGTGATCTTGGCGCTCGCGTGGCGATCGTGTCGACGACGAGGCGCATCCACGAACGCGCGGCTGAGCTGGGCATCACCGGTTTCGTCGCCGACCTCACGGACGAGGCCGAGGTGGGCGCGCTGGCCGACGCCATCATCGACCAGCTCGGCGACGTCGAGGTGCTGGTCAACAATGCGGGCCTGACGAGCCGGGCGAGCCCCGAGGTGCTGCGGCCGGTCTCCCAGCTCACCTACGACGAGTGGAAGTCCGAGATCGACCGCAACCTCAGTACGGCGTTCCTGTGCAGCCGGGCCTTCCAGGGCGGCATGGCGGAGCGCGGCTGGGGCCGGATCGTGAACCTCGCGGCGACGGCCGGCCCGGTCAACGCGCTGCCGACCGAGGCGGCGTACGCGGCGGCCAAGGCGGGCGTGGTCGGCCTGACCAGGGCGCTCGCGATGGAGCTGGTGGCCGACGGGGTGAACGTGAACTGCGTGGCGCCCGGCACGATTTACACGGCCGCCTCCACCGTGACCGAGATCAAACAAGGCTTGGGTACGCCGATCGGCCGGCCCGGCGCCCCCGACGAGGTGGCCGCGGCGATCGCGTTCCTCTGCTCGCCCGCCGCCTCCTACATCACCGGCCAGATGCTCGTGGTCGACGGCGGCAACAGCGTCCGCGAGGCCGAGTTCCGCTGATCCCCGCCGCGCGAACCCCGATCCTCGTGCTCGGGGTTCGCGGTGCGGCGGTCGGCCTTGACGTGCCCGGCCGACCGGCGCGGCGTGGTGATCAGGTGCTCGTGCCGGAACCGGTGCCGAACGCGATGAGCGCCACCGCGTAGAACACGCAGATCAGCAGCCAGAACGCGACGTGGAGGTAGCCCACCCAGAGCCCGGCCGTGGCCAGCCCTTGGCCCTGCTCACCGGTCTGCCGGATCTGCTTCCTGGCGAGGTGGCCCAGCACGATCCCGGCGGGCGGGAACACGAACGCGAAAACCAGCGCCAGGATCGCCATCGTGTTCGTCGGGGCCATCATCGGCGGATACGGCTGCCCGTAACCCGGCTGCCCGTAACCCGGCTGCCCGTACGGCTGCTGGTAAGCCTCCGGCCCGTATCCCGGCTGCCCAAAGGGCTGCCCACTGACCGGCGGTCCGTAAGGCGGCTGCCCACTGGCGGGCGGCCCGTAAGGCGACGCTCCGCTGGGCGGGCCGTAAGGCTGTCCAGGGCTGGGCGCACCGTAGGGTTGTCCCGGGACGGGCGGTTCGTAAGGTGCTCCGCCGGAGAGCGGTGCGTGCGGCGGGCCGCCGGCGGGCTGGGCACCGTGGGGCTGACCGCTCGACGGCTCGACCGCATACGGGTCGTAGGGCTGCTGCCCATACGGCTGCGTCGGCTGATAGGGATCCGGTGTTCCGCCGGACGGATAAGTCAACAAGTCCTCCTCGTTCCCGGGCATGGTACTAGCCGGGAACGCGGGAAGATCGCGACGGGCACACGAACGTGTCCGCAGGTCGCGACGGCCCCTGAACGCCTTGAGCCCGTCAGGACAGCTTGGTCAGGCCGCCCACGGCTCGTTCGACGGCCAGGCAGCGGTCCTCCACGTAGTCGAGGCCGGCCTCCTCGGCGATGGCGCGCGCCTCGGCTGAGAAGATTCCGCTCTGCAGCCAGACCGCGGGCGCCTTGATCGCCACTGCCTGCCGCACCACCTCGACGGCGTCGTGCGCCGGCCGGAAGACGTTGACCAGGTCAATCGGCTCGTCGATGTCGGCCAGGGTAGCGACGGTCGGAACCCCGAATACCTCGTCGACGAACGGGTTGACCGGGATGATGCGCCAGCCGTGCCGAAGCATCTGCAGCGGAACCGTGTGGGCCGGCTTGAACGGATCGCGCGACGCGCCGACCACCGCGATAACGCTCGCCTCGGCCAGGATCTGCTGTGCACTCCTCATGCCGTCGACTGTAGTCACGCCTTTTCAAAGGAGTGTCAATTGACGGTGCGCCGCAAGCTTGGGCACGGGAGGGAGGGGGACGGGAGGGATCGCGCGGGCCTCGCCGGGCTCGGCGCGATGCAGACCGTGGCGTCGCGCCGCCATGCGCACCCGGGCGGTGATCTCGCGCTGATAGGCCTGGGGCGGATAGGACCCGTTGCCGTAGAGATCGCGATAGCGCGGCGCCAGGTCGGGCCGGGTACTGGTCAGCCAGGCCGCATACCACTCCCGGGCGCCGGGGCGCAGGTGCAGCGGGAGCGGCGTCACGCTGGTGGCCCCGGCGGCTGCGATCGCCGCGACCGTCTCGTCGATCGACTCGTCGGTGTCGGTGAGGCCGGGCAGGATCGGCGCCATCAGGACGCCGATCGCGAAGCCGGCGTCGGTCAGCCGCCGGACCGCGTCGAGCCGGCGGCGAGGACTGGGCGTGCCCGCCTCGACCGCCCGCCAGACCTGATCGTCGAGGAAGCCGACGGAGAACGACAGGTCGACCCGGGTCACCTCGGCCGCCTGGGTGAGCAGGTCGAGATCGCGCAGGATCAGCGTGCCCTTGGTGAGGATCGAGAACGGGTTGGCGTGGTCGCGCAGCGCCGCCAGGATTTCGGGCATCAGCCGGTAACGGCCCTCGGCCCGCTGGTAGACGTCGACGTTCGTGCCCATCGCGATCGACGCGCCGGACCACTTGGGCGCGGCCAGCTCATGGCGTATCAGCTCGCCCGCGTTGACCTTGACGACGATCTTCGAGTCGAAGTCGTGACCGGTGTCGAGGTCGAGGTAGCTGTGGGTGTGGCGGGCGAAGCAGTTGTGGCTCACGACGCCGTCGGCGATGAAGTCGCCCGTGCCGGTGGAGATGTCGAAGAGCGGCAGGGTGAGGCCGAGGTCCTCGATGTCGACCACGGCGAGCTGCCGCCCGGCCCGCACGCCGACACCGGACGCGTCGAGCGGGGCGTCGTCGACGCCGGTCAGATGCCGGAAACGCAGGGCGGACCACAGGTCGCGGTCGATCTCGACCGTGCCCGTGCCGCCGCCGCGCACCCGCACCGGGGTGCGGCTGGGTAGCCCGAGGTGGGTGAGCGCGTCGGTCACTCGGGAAAGGAAGAGCCGGTCGCCGCTGGTGAAGCTGATCGCCAGCCGGTCGGCTCGGCCCACGGCACCGAAGGCGCCGGCCAGGAATCCCCGGAACCACCCGGTGGTGGGCAGCTCGGGCCAGCGCAGAGCCTCGTGCAGGGGAACGTCGTCGCGATAACCGTCGGCGCGAATCCAGGGGTCCCCCTCCCGGGCCGGAACCCCGTCGGTACCACTGCGGCCGGTCTGGCCGAGGCCAGCGTCGCCCCGGCTCGCGTCGCCCCGGCTCGCGTCGCCCCGGCTCGCGTCGCCCCGGCTCGCGTCGCCCCGGCTCGCGTCGCCCCGGCTCGCGTCGCCCCGGCTCGCGTCGCCCCGGCTCGCGTCGCCCCGGACCAGGCCGCAGAGAAAGCCGGCCTGGTAGTCGGGGGACTCCTTGAGTGGCTCGGCGAAGTGGCCCACGCCGAACATCAGGTCGCCGACGGCGAGCGCGGGCTGATGGGCCTCGGCGGGGCTGACGTGCCGCCAGCCGCGGTCGGTGAGGAAGCGGTGGTCGCCGCTGGAAACCAGGCGGGTGCCGTCGGCCAGGGTCACCCGGAAGGCGGCCTTCGTGGTCGACCAGTGGTCGAGCACCGTGGTGGGCACATAGCGGCGGGTGGACCCGGCGCCCATCGTGCCCAGCACGGCGTCACCGGGCCGCAGGTCGGCCAGCCGACGGGGGGTGCCGTCGGCCATCAGGATCGGCGTATCACCGGAGAGGCAGTAGGCGCAGGCGTGGGAGCAGCCGCGATAGGGATTGACGGTCCACTCGAACGGCACCCGGGACGCGCCGGGGACCCGGTTGATCAGGCTTTTCGCCTGGATCTCGTAGAACGTCAGGCCGGCGAAGCCGGGGGTGTCGAACGTGCGGACAGCGGCGTCGGGCAATGCCAACGGCAGGGGCAGCGCCATCGGCAGGGGTGGTGCCAACGGCAGGGGTGGTGCCGTCGGCGCTGCCCTGTCCGGGAGCGCGCCGCCGTCGGGAAAAGCCGACAGGTTGGACCATCGCATGGCGAGAATTCGAACACATGTTCGATCCGGTTGTCCAGTCACCCTTGAGCGTGTCGCCGGCCGGGCGTGCCGGGGATAGGAAAGGCCCGCGAACCGAACCGGTTCGCGGGCCTGACTAGGGAGAACGAGGGTGCTCAGTGACTGTGGGCGGCCAGCTGCTGGCGTACCTCGTCCATGTCAAGCTTCTCGACCTGCTCGATCAGGTTCTCGAGGGCTGACTCGGGGAGAGCGCCCGGCTGCGAGAAGACGATGACGCCGTCGCGGACGGCCATGATCGTCGGGATCGAGCGGATGTCGAACTTCGCGGCGAGCGCCTGCTGCGCCTCGGTGTCGACCTTGCCGAACGTGATTTCGGTGTGCTTCTCGGATGACCGCTCGTAGGTCGGTGCGAAGCGGACGCACGGCCCGCACCAGCTTGCCCAGAAGTCGACGAGAACGATCCCGTCCTTACCGGTGATCTCGTCGAAGTTCTCAGCGGTCAGCGCAACCGTCGCCATGATGTCTCCGTCCACGGGAAATTGGCTTTCGTGCGGTGAAACCCATCCTGTCCACCCACAATTCCCGGTCCGGGCGCGGTCGACACGTGCTCTGGAGCACCAAATCGAGACGCGGCGTGGGGGTTGGAGCAACCCATCGTAACTATTAGTGAGGACAGTGCTCTCGGTTACGGAGCAAGTTGTTACGCCCGCTGTGGGGCCGTAATCCGGACATGGCAGCAGGCATCCGTCCGATCCGTCGTTGACCTCAGGGGTCGTTCTAGCCTAGAGTAATAGTAAACTCTCTTAAATATGACTCGAGTCACACGGAAGTATTCTTCACAGCGATACACAGGGTGAGGCAAACTCACGTCCCACAGAGCGTGGGCGGCGGGTGCCGGGGAGGGCCCCGCCGCTCATTGCGTCTCAGATCACATGTTCCGCGGCTGTCCGGGCATGGGTCGAGGCCGTTCGAGCGCGCGCTGAGGCGGTTCGAGCCCTCGCGGCCGGGCGAGCCGGATCGGCTGGGTAGCGTCTCCGCCCATGATTGCCGCTGAGGACGAGTCCGCCGAGGTTGGTGTCGGGCCGTGGACCGGCGACCCGCCCGACGATCCCCGTTACGACCCGGAGCTGCTCGCCGACGGTGATCGGCGCAACGTCGTCGACCGCTATCGCTACTGGCGCCGCGAGGCCGTCGTCGCCGATCTCGACACTCGCCGGCACGACTTCCACGTCGCTATCGAGAACTGGCAGCACGACTTCAACATCGGCACGGTCGTGCGCAACGCGAACGCTTTTCTCGCTGCCGAGGTGCACATCGTCGGGCTCCGGCGGTGGAACCGGCGGGGCGCGATGGTCACCGATCGTTACCAGCACGTACGGCATCACCCCACGATCGAGGAGTTCGTGGCCTGGGCCGCCGGGCTGGATCTGCCGGTGATCGGGATCGACAACCTCCCCGGCTCGCGGCCGATGGAGACCGGCACCCTGCCGAGGCGCTGCGTGCTGTTGTTCGGTCAGGAGGGCCCGGGGCTGTCCGAGCCGGCCCGGGCGGCGTGTTCCGAGCTGTTCTCGATCGCCCAGTACGGCTCCACCCGCTCGATCAACGCCGGAGTGGCCAGCGGCATCGCGATGCACGCCTGGATACGCGCGCACGCGGGCCCCCCGCCCGGGTGAATGTGGCTGATAGGCCTGGGTTCTGCGGATTCGCTTGACGCGGCCTTCCGGGAGCCGCACGGTAGGAGACGTGGGTGTCACAGTGAGTTGCCCCAGATGCGGTGCACGGGTCCGCGAACCGGACCTGATGCACAGCGACTGGCGCTGTGACAACTGTGGCGAGGTCTCGCCCTTTCACGTCGCGGAGCACATCAGCGCCGACATCGTCGACAGCATGCTCCGCCGCCAGGCGACCTCCGCCGAGAAGACCCCGTTCTGGTGTCCCTGGCCGCTGCCGCAGGGCTGGATGGTCACCGGGGTCGGCTGGGCGGGCGACGACCGCCTCGGCATTCGGGCCACCGCGCTCGCCTGCAGCGGTCCCGACCCGCTCGGCGGCGGCGCCGCCGACGTCGTGCTCATCGCCGAGCAACCGGGCGTCGGGCTGGGTACCAGATTCGCCGGAATTCCGGGCATCGACCCAGGTCATCTGATCGCCGACGCGCTCGCCGAGGCCAGCGGCCACGCTGGACCGCACGCCAAGATCAAGGCGGCCGGTCATCCCACTCCACTGTGGTGCGTGAAGTCCCCGGAAGATCGCAGCGCGTACGTGAGTGAGGCGAAAGGAATGTGGCTCTATGCGGTAGCGTGGCCGGCAAGCGCGGGCTACTTTCTCGCGGAGCACGTCGTCCTCCACGACCTCTCCGAGGGGCTGCCGTCCGAGCTGGTGTACGGAGCGCCGTCGCCGTACCTGCAGGGTAAAGCCTAGGCAAGTTGCGCCCTGACCTGCGGATACGGAATCGGCTTTTCGGCCACATTGTTCACACCGAGCGACGAAACTGATACCGTCAGTACTGCCGCGGCGCTGACCGTCACCCGCACCCACAGGAGAAGGCCCGCCATGATCAAGAAGGTTCTGACCTGGCTTGGTATCGCGTTCTTGATCTTTTTCATCGCCTTCAACCCGAACTCGGCGGCATCGGTCTTCGAGTCACTCGGAGGCACGATCGCTGATATTGCCCGGGGCTTCGGCACGTTCTTCACGAACCTTGTCGCTTAGCATCACCACATGGGTGGTCCAGCTGAGCCGCACGAGCCTCGAGGCGAGGGCACCCGGCGCCCTCGGGACGACGACGAGAGCTTCGGGTTCGACGACCCGGCGTTCGATGGCGACCCCGACTTCGTGAGGCGCCGACGCGCCTATGCGGACGGTCCCGGCTATTCCCCCGACGCGGGTTACTCGCCCGACGCCGGCTATTCGGAAGACGCCGGTTACTCCCGCGGAACCGCCTATGCGGACAGCTCCGGCCACGACGACAGCACCGACGAGTACGAGGCTCCTGTCTTCACCGAGGAGGAGCTCGAGGGGCTGGGCCCCGAGGGTGGCGCCGGTCCCCGCCGAGTGCTCCCGCTGGAGGACGAACCCACCACACTGGTCGCCCGCTATCTCTTCCCGACCGAGCGCTACCGCGGTGAGTGGAAAAGGCACTGGATTCACCTGTCCGGACCACTGGGCATCGGTGCCGGCGCGACGCTCGCCCTCGGCTACCTGGCCGGCTTTCTGACCCGGCAGGACATCAACGGCCTCGTGACCGTCGCCGTCCTGCTCTGGCTCGGCGTGATCAGCTGGGTCGCGTGGAAGGTCTTCGACTGGTACTTCGACCGCTTCATCCTCACCAACAAGCGGGTCATGGTCGTCAACGGCATCATCACCCGCCGGGTGGCCATGATGCCCCTGCTGCGGGTCACCGACATGAAGTACGAGCAGTCCGCGCTGGGCCGCCTGCTGAGCTACGGCACGTTCGTCCTCGAGTCGGCCGGCCAGGACCAGGCGCTCCGCGAGGTCAAGCACCTGCCCAACCCGAACGAGCTCTATCTGCGCGTGGTCGAGGAGATGTATGAGCCGCAGGCGGTCGAGGCACGCCTCGGCAAGGACAGCGACGGCGACGACGCTTGATCACGTTCGGTCGTCGGCTCGACAGCCGGCGGGGTAGCGAGTGGGTCTTTTGCGGGCCGGCCTGTGACCAAGGGATCGGGCAAGGACGCGGCCGCGGGTGGCGCCGGGCCGGTAGCGTTTTGCGGTGACCCGAATCGACCTGCACTGCCACTCCACGGCCAGCGACGGCACGCTCACCCCGGCCGAGCTGGTCCGGGCGGGTGCGGCGGCCGGGCTCGACGTCATGGCGATCACCGACCACGACACCACCGGCGGCTGGAAAGCGGCCGCCGAGGCGCTTCCCGACGGGCTGCGGCTGGTGCGCGGGGCCGAACTGTCCTGCCGCTGGCACGGTGCCGACGGCTGGCCGATCGCGCTGCACATGCTGGCCTACCTGTTCGACCCGGCCGAGCCTCGCCTCGCCGCTGACCTGGCTCGCCTGCGCACCGACCGGGAACAACGCGCCGAGAAGATCGTGGCCAAGCTCAGCGCCGACGGGGTGCCGATCACCTGGCCCGAGGTGTACGGCTACGCCGCGGGCGGTTCGGTCGGCCGGCCGCACATCGCGCAGGCGCTGATCCGGGCGGGACTGGTACGCACCACGAGTGAGGCGTTCGCCTCGCGGTGGCTGGGCGCGCGCTACTTCGTACCGAAAGCCGATCTTGACGTTTTCGAAGCGGTGCGGGCGGTGCGGGTAGCGGGCGGGGTGACCGTTTTCGCCCATCCGCGAGCGACCACGCGCGGGCGAGTGGTGCCGGATCGGCTGATCGTCGAGCTGGCCGACGCGGGGATGTTAGGGCTCGAGGCCGATCATGAGGATCACTCGCCGGCCGAACGGGCCCACGTGCGCGCGCTCGCCGAGGACCTCGGTCTCGTGGTCACCGGATCGTCCGACTTCCACGGGACGCACAAGACGGTTCAGCTCGGCGATTACTTAACCGCCCCCGAGGCGTACGAGAAGATTGTCTCCGCCGCCACCGGAGTGCCCGTGCTGGGGTGACGCCGGTCGCACCGAACTGCGAACGGGCGGCCCGCCACCTACCGTGATCGGGTGAATCTGAAGCTGCTCGGCGAGGTCTTCGTGACCCTGCTGGTGATCGTCGATCCGCCCGGCATGGTGCCGGTCTTTCTCGCGCTGACCGCATCGATGGACGGCCGGGCCCGGACGAAGGCGGGCACGCAGGCGGTTCTGCTCGCGCTCGGCGTGATCATCGGGTTCGCGGTGGCGGGGCAGACCCTGCTCGACTACTTGCACGTCGAACTACCCGCTCTGCAGGGCGCGGGCGGGCTGCTGCTCGTGCTGGTCGCGTTGCAGCTGCTCACCGGCAAGGCGGACGAGCCCGCCGAACAGGGCGGCACGAGCAACGTCGCGCTGGTGCCGATCGGGACGCCGCTGCTCGCCGGGCCGGGCGCGATCGTGGCCACCATGCTCTTCGTGCGCCGGGCCGAGGGCTTCGCCGAATACCTGATCATCGGCATCGGGATCCTGCTGGTCATGCTCGCCGTCTGGCTCGTGCTCCGATTCTCGGGAGTGATCGTCAAACTGCTGCGGCCGGCCGGTATCGAAGTGCTCACCCGGATCGCCGGTCTGCTGCTCGCGGCGATCGCCGTCCAGCTCATCGCGGACGCCATCGACGCCTTCGTCCAGCTTTACATCGGCAAGGGCTGAGCGGTTTCTGTCGTACCCGGCTGGCAGGATTGTCCCGTGCCCTCCACCAGACCTCGCAGCGTCAGATCCGGTAACGCGGTTCCCGAGCAGCTCGGCTTCGACGGCATGCCCGAGCGGCTCTTCGTCTGTACGCCGAGCAAGCTCGGGTCATACGCGGACTGTCCCCGCCGTTATCGGTATTCCTACGTCGACCGCCCCACCCCGCCGAAAGGCACGCCGTGGGCGCACAACTCGCTCGGCGCGAGTGTCCACACCGCGCTGAAGAACTGGTACGGACTGCCCGTCGACAGCCGTGATCCGGCCGTATTGCCCCGGCTCCTCAAGGCGACCTGGGTGCGCGAGGGTTATCGCGATGTCGACCAGGAACGGGTGATCTACCGGGCGGCGCTGCGCTGGCTCGAGACCTATGTGAACGGCCTCGACCCGGTCGACGAACCACTCGGGGTCGAGCGGGTGGTGGCCACCAAGACGGCGGTGCTGGCCTTCAACGGCCGGGCCGACCGCATCGACGCACGCCAGGGCCCCGACGGTCCCGAGGCGGTGATCGTCGACTACAAGACCGGCCGCTCGGGTCTCGACGCCGACGACGCGCGCGGTTCGCAGGCGCTGGCGCTCTATGCCTATGCGGCGGCGCGCGTCTTCCGTCGGCCGAGCTACCGGGTCGAGCTGCACCACCTGCCGACCGGCACGGTCGCTTTCCACGAGCACACCGAGGAGTCGCTCGACCGCCAGTTGCGCCGCGCCGAAGACACCGCCCGCGACATCATGGCCGCCGAACGGGCGGTGGCCGCCGGCGCCGACCCCGACGCCGAGTTCCCGACCAATCCGGGCGCGCTCTGCTCGTGGTGCGACTTCCGCAAGACTTGCCCCGCCGGCCGGGAAGCGGCGGCCAAAGACCCGTGGACGGCCGTCGACCACCTGACCGCCTGAGCTCGCGCCGTCAGGCGGCGGCGGCCCGGGCCAGGGCCGACTGGCGCATGGGACTGATGCGATATCTGCGGGGCAACGCGCGGAGGACCGTGGTCAGCAGCAGGCGCAGGCCGCGCACCGAGAGGTCGGCGGTGACGTCGGTGGTGGGCCAGCCGAGCCCGCCGTAAAGGCGTCTCGCCCAGGGCGGCAGCAGGGCGGCCGCCGTGCCGGCGATGCCGAGATAGGCCCAACGGGTCGGGCCCAGGCTGAGACCGAGGCGCAGGGCGCGGCTGCTGGAGAAGTCGGGCATCGGGGGCAGGGTCAGGAAGAGGGCAGTCTCGGCGCTGTCCTTGGTGAGGGAAAGCTCGGGACGCGTCGCCTCGTAATAGGCGGCGACCTCGGCGGCGGTGGCCGGAACGGTCGCCGGGTCGAGACCGACCAGCTCGGCGGCCCGCAGCTGCTCGGTGTAGTAACCGTCGATCTCGTCCGGGGTCAACTTGAGGCCGGCCCGGGTCGCCGTGGTCAGGAACGACTCGACCTCGGCCACGTGCACCCAGCGGAGCAGGTCGGGCTCGTCGATGCGGAACGTCGCACCGGTCCGCGGGTCGGTCGCGGTCAGACGCGAGTGCAGGCGGCGCAGGCGGCTGGAGGCGCGCTCGGCCTCTTCGGTCGTGCCGTAGACGACCGTGCCGACATATTCCGAGGTGCGGTTGAGGCGGCCCCAGGGGTCGGCGCGGTAGCCGGAATTCTGCACCACGCCGGCGACGGCGCGGGGATGCAACGCCTGCAGGTAGAGCGAGCGGAGGCCGCCGAGCAGCAGGATCGGTTCGCTGTGCAGCTTCCAGGTGACCGAATCCGGCCCGAACAACCCGACATCGACGCTCATGGCCCCAAGACTGCCACGCCGAACGGGCGAAGTTGAACCCGTTCAGTTTCAGATTGCGCCTACTCGCGGCCGGTGCGCGAGGTTTATCAGCAGACGGCCTGAGTGGAGACCGAGTCGAGCCGGGCGCGGGCGCGGCGGGCGATCTCGTCGACCTCGTGATGGCCGCCCGCGATGAGGACCTCCATCACGAAACCCCAACTTTCTCAAGATCTGAAAGCCTGGTTAGGCGCATGCTGACCAAGATCGGCGAAGATGGTGAACCGGGAGAGGTCCGCGGGCGTATCCGCATACGCGGTATTTGCGTCGTCAGATACTTCTGATCTGGCGGCCCCGACCAGTTCCTCGAGGAGGCGTCTTGTTCGACCAGATCAACGGCCTGCCCGTGCACGTGCTCGTGCTGCACGCGGCGGTCGTTTTCGTCCCGCTGCTGGCGTTGGGGGCGGTGGTCTACGCGCTGGTGCCCCGTTGGCGGCCCAAGACGGGCTGGGCAGTCGTGCTCCTGGCGATCGCCGCACCGGCGTCCACTTTCGTCGCCAAGGAGTCCGGGACCGAGCTCTTCAACCGTCTGCTGGGCCAGGGCTTGAGTGGTCCCGGCAAGGGGATCTTGGAAGACCACATGGGGTTCGGGACAAGAACGTTCTGGTTCACGCTCGCGCTCGGCGTCGTGAGCCTCGTCATGGTGGCGCTGACCTGGCGCCGGGCCGGCACCCGGCTCCCGCTCATCGGCGAGGTCGGCGGCGGCGTCGTCCTGATCGCGCTGGCGGCGATCTCGGGCTACTACGTCTACAAAACCGGTGACTCGGGAGCCACGGCCGTCTGGGGCTCCTACTAAATTGCGGCGGCCGGGTTCGGATCCGGCTAGATTGCGGCGGCCGGGTTCGGATCCGGCTTTCGAACGCCCCGGGCGGCACGCGGCCTGGGGCGTTCCTCGCCGGCGTCGGTTACTCAGGGTCCCTCGTCAGAACAGGACTCGGGCGCAGAGCAGGCAGAGCAGGAGCAGGACGATCGCGCCGGCGACGAGGCCCACGCCATAGGTGACCGTGCGGGCGGAGCCCTCGGCATCGTCGAGGGCGTCCATGTCCTGCGCCGGCATGCTGCGCGGCGCCGGCGGCTGGGCGATCGTCGGCGGACGCCAGTGCGGCGACGGCGGGGGTGTGCGCGGCGGCCCTGAATACTCCGTGCCCGGCCGAGGCGCGGGTTTCGCCGGCTCTGGCGTGGCACCGGCGGAGCTGGGATCCGGTCGCTGCCAGTACGCGTCGTCCGGGACGCCGGTGGGGGTGGTCACGTTCACCGACGGTACAGCCGCCGGGGGAAGACTTCCGCAGCGGCGCGGGCCTACGCTCGTAGGCGTGGACATCCTGGATGAGCCCGAGCGCGACAACGACGCCGAGCGCGAGGTCGACTTCGAGTCGGAGGAGGCGCCTGTCCTTCCCGACCAGACCCGCGACGACACCGAGCGCGGCTGGGGCGAGCAGTCATACGAAAACGACTATCGCCTGCTGGAGGACCGCCCGCCGCACTGGTGACCACCCGCGGTGATCAGCACCGCCCCCGGCGTCTCCGCCCGGCGTCTCCTGCACCGTCCGGTCGTCCGACTGCACCGCCCGGCGTCTGCCCGGACGGCCCGGCGTCTGCCCGGACGGCCCGGCGTCTGCCCGGACGGCCCGGCGTCTGCCCGG
>Ga0247781_1000341_pt1 | contig 14289 bp, 2 predicted proteins | sample UWRJL184509B5_FD_179922 | JGI IMG/M metagenome (GOLD analysis project Ga0247781, IMG submission 179922) | Plant litter microbial communities from Arlington Agricultural Research Station in Wisconsin, United States - UWRJ-L184-509B-5 | ecosystem: Environmental > Terrestrial > Plant litter >...
TATATTTAAACAATATTCTAATTTATTTTAAAACTTTAAAAGAATATTAAAAACACATATAATAGGTTCTAACAGCTCTTAAGAAAGTAAAGCTAACAGTAAACTTAAAAAAGAGCCACTTCCACGTTTAGGAATTAAACTATTTAAGGTTTAAAGTAACCCTTAGAAAGCTTAAAATATAAGCAGAGAAAACAGAGGTAGTTAAAAACTAACTTACTTTAAAAAACTAAACAGAGTTATAAATCTTTATTAGCTTTACAAACTTTTACTAATACTTTATTAAATATTTTATAAGGATTATAAAACTATTATATAAGTTTATAGGGATAAGTAAACTATTTAAATAAACTAATAAGTAGTAAAAGGTGTTTAAAGATCTTAAACATACTTTTATTATAATACTAGTCTTAACTCTCCTTAATTTCTTAAAACCTTTTTAAGTTAAGATAAACTCCTTAGAATTTATAATTAGTAGTAAACTTAACTAAGTCTAAGATGATGGGAAACGCTACCTAATTACCTTTTTATTAAAAGGAATCCACAGCCTAGCCCTGTAATACCTAATTTATAATAAGGAACTAATAATAATTATTTAATGTTTTACTAAATAGGTACTGTACTTAAACGGTATAAAGGAACTGGTTTAGGTCTTTTTAAACTATAATAACCTTTAATACTTTTTAATAAAGGAACTTAGTTTATAGTAAGTATAGTAGGTAGAGTTAATAGCCCCATTTCACTTTTAAATCCATTACGTTAAAGGAAAAGATAATAAATAAGCTAACACCTTTAATTAAAGACAGGATTATAAGGACGTTAATCCAGTCTTAATTCCCGTTACTATATTTAATAAAATTAAGAACGGTATATTAGAGTATACGTTATAAGTGTTAAATAACTAAACGCTAGAATAAATTATTAACATTTATATAAACTTATAAATAAAATATAATATTTATTAATAATAACAGGACTTCCAAGTAAAAAGGTTAACAGAAAGTACCTGTAAGTATAAATACCCCTTAGGAGACTTCTTAAGGCACATGTAAGATTGTGGAACGGAGTGCTTAAAGTATTTAAACTATAACGAAACCAGTTATTAACTGGAATAGCTGTTAAAAGGTGTAAACGGCGTACCTAAATTAAAAGTAAGGCTTTAATATTAAGAGAAACTATACATTTATAACCTAGATAAATAAAACGAATATATCTAACAGGTTTATAAATCTTAACTTAAAGGACATATAAGTTAAGCTAAGACTTTTATATAAGCTTAGTAAGTGTACACCTTCTTAGGAATGAAAAAGCTAGATAAAGAAGTGGTTAATAACTGTAATATTTGCCATTAGAAGTAAAATCGGCACTATAAACCTTATAAACTTCTTAAACCACTCCTTATATTATAGACGTTATAAAGTTCCATCTTACTTAACTTTATTACCAGGATTTTAAAGTCTAAGGACCCTATTACAGGAGTTACCTATAACTAAATCCTTATAATAGTTAACAGATTAATAAATAGGCTTACTTCTTATTAACTTTAAAAGACATAATTATAAAGTAACTTACTTATATTTTTAAGAAAGAAGTAATTTTATAACACTTTTAGCCAGATAATATCGTTACAGATTAAGATAAGTTAATCGTGTTAAAGTTTTAATAAGGGTTAATATAAAAAATAAGTGTAAAGAGTAAACTTTTAACAGCCTTCCACCTACAAATAGATGGCTAAACGGAGTAAGTTAACTAGATATTTATAATGTATCTTTAAGCCTATATTAACTTTAAATAAAATAATTAACTTAAGCTGTTATTAATAATATAAATAACTTATAATATAACGTTAATTAAGTTAACAGGTATATTAATATTCTTTACTAATTACAGTAAGGAGCCTAAGCTTTATTAAAGCCCGCTTATTAACGCCCTTTAAGTTATAATCCACACAGACCGGATATAAGAGCTATATAACTACCTATAAGCTAAACTTAAGTTTACACGTGAACGAATAAAGAAGTTTACTAATAAATATTAAACTAAGTAATTAATGTTTAAGAAAAGACTTTATTACGATAATAAACAAGTTAAAGGACTAACTCTTTAAAAGGGGGATTATGTTTACCTTTTTTTATAAAACTTATATTTAAAACAACTTAATAAGAAGCTTAACTTTAAAAGGTATAGACTGTTCTAAATTAAGAAAAAGGTCGCCACCTTTAATTATAAACTAGACTTACTATTACAACCTACACCCGACACAGGCCTCAAGAGGACTGGCGCGGGTTAAGACAGAACGTATAGTAAGACGCCAACAGGTAAGGGGCGTTCCGAAGACGGCTTGCTAAGCTAGCACTCCCAGACGGGGGGTTTAATGTTACTGTAAGTCGCTGTCACTATAATGTGTAAAGGTGAGTCTGAACAGTAGGACACAAAATAAATAATTAAATACTAACGTGAGGAACCAGAGTCCCTTACGGTGGTTATAGATATAATTATAACTATCTATACTAACTAGCTAAGAGGTACTTTATACTTTAATCACTATATTTACTTAACATAAGGAGTGATTATAGTGATTAGAATGCCCTTAATTACTGTAATTACTGTGCTCTTAGCGAGATTAGAGTGATTACTTAACGATTAGTCGTAAGGGCTTCGGGTCTTTACACCCCTGGCCTAGTATGTAGTACCGTGCGTACTACCTTTTTACACTATTCCTTTTACGGGAGATTTACTAGGCCACCCCAGCCTAAATAACAGCTTATAGGGTCGTTACACAATTCCCCCTCTTTAACGTTCTTTTTTTATAAAGAATTACTTATACGTTCTTTCTTCTCTTTATTAGTCGTTATATCGTTTAACTAGGTAACTAAGAATAGGAAAAACGCAGCGCCTTTATTAATTAAACGTTATATTACTAACGTTAAGTTTATTTTTACTTTTAAGATTGTTATACTTATAAAATGTAATTGCTACTACTACTTAAACTTGTTAAACTGTAAAGTGGCCAGTAAAAGTAAGTCGTGCGGCTATTACGTAGTAGTTAATGGGATTATATACTTATCTTATAACGTTTACAGTAATAACCTGTCTGTTTTACACAGAGTTTTAGACGAAAAAAAGCACCTTAACGTTAAGGAGTGTGAAACCGCTCTCCTTCTTTATAACACGGCCTTTAAGTTTCTGCGCCTTAAGGACCAGTAGAAGGGACTGGTGTAGTGGGTAGATGAACTTTTTAGCTATAAGTTTAATATTATAGTGGAGGAAGAGCGTAAGGCTTAAGAAGTAACTGTGCTGGTTCCTAAGTTTAACTGGGGAAACCTCTTAGCGGAACTAGCGTGCGGTTCCTTTCCTAGAGGGTTATTATAACTGGTAACTTCTTTTTAACTTAATCTGTCGCTTTTTTCCTTTAATAAATGAAAACGGCCTTTCTTAGTGTAATGGTAGTGTACCTGCTTGTTTATTAACTTTTTTACTTTTCTAATAGTACTTATTCTCGTGTGGAATGTGCTAGGAACTTTAGAGGCCTAGCTTCCTTATTAAGTCTGAGGTCCTTTTAACCTTAGCTAAGGTTTCTGATAAATATCCTTCTATACTTACTAAGGAGTTTCCTGCTACTTCTTAGGTTTTAAGTCCTGCAGTGGTCTTACTCTTTAGTTTAACAGTTTAAATGTTAGATCTTATCTTATTTTTCTATTTTCAGAGTAAACTAGTTAGTTTACTTCCTTAAGGTTACACTAACTGGTTTAACTTTTACTTTACGTTCTTTACAGGTGGTTTTAATTAGTTTAGATTCTTTTAGTGGAACTCTGTAATTAGGTTTAGGTATTTAAGATTCTTAACTAGCTTTTATAAGTTACTTTTAAGGCTGTAATCTAACCATTTAATAAGATATTTAAACGTATTCTTTCCCTTCTATAAGTTTATAACTTCTTTAACGTTATACTTATCCTTATTAGCGTTGATCTTAATCTTTTTTTTTAGAGGAATTCTCTTTAAGGTAGGTTTTAAAAGTAAGACGTAAAAGACCTTAATCTGCACCTTTATATTAACAGGTAGGTCTAGTTTATAATTAGAGGTGGTGACCTTTTTCTTAATTTGGAACGGTCTGTACCTTTTAAAGTCGAGTTTTTTATTAGGTTATTTCGAATGTAGGTTTTGTGAAAAAAGGTAAATGTAATCCCCCTTTTAAAAAGTCAGTCCTTTGACTTATTTGCTATTATAATAAAGTCCTTTCTTAAGTATTAGCTGCTTAGTTTAATGTTTATCGGTAAACTTCTTTATTCGTTTACGTGTAAATTTAAGTTCGGCTTGTAAGTGGTTATATAGTTCTTATATCCGGTCTGCATAGACTGTGGCTTAAGGGGTGCTAGTAGGTGGGCTTTAACGGAGCTTAGGCTTCTTACTGTAATTAGTGAAGAATAGTGATATACTTGTCGACTTAATTAGTGTTATGTTGTAAGTTATCTGTGCTGTTAGTAGCAGTTTAAGTTAATTGTTTTATTTGAAGTTAATGTAGGTTTAGAGATATGTTATAAGTATTTAGTTAACTTACTTTGTTTAACTATCTGTCTGTAGGTGGAATGTTATTAAAAGCTTACTTTTCACACTTATTCTTTACATCAGTCCTTATTAGAACTTTAACACGATTAGCTTATTTTAATCTGTAATAATGTTATCTGGCTAAAGGTGTTGTAAAATTACTTTTTTTTTAAAGATATAAGTAAGTTACTCTGCTGTTATATCCTTTAAGGTTAGTAGAAAGTAGGCTTATTTTGTTAATCTATTAATTATTATAAGGATTTAGTTATAGGTAACTCTTATAACAGGGTCTTTAAACTTTAGGATCCTAATAATAAAGTTAAGTAAGATGGAGCTTTATGGCGCTTATGGTATAGGGAGTGGTTTGAGAAGTTTATAAGGCTTATACTACTGATTTTACTTACAGTAGCAGATGTTACAGTTATTAATTACTTTTTTAACTAACTTTTTTATTTCCGGGAAGGTGTACGTTTATTAGACCTACGTAAGAGTCTTAGCTTAGCTTATGTGTCCTTTAAGTTGAGATTTGTAGGCTTATTAGATGTACTCCTTTTGTTTATCTAGGTTGTGAATATATGGTTTCTCTTAGTATTAAAGCTTTACTTCTGGTTTAGGCGTGCTGTTTACGCTTTTTAACAGCTATTTTAGCTAATAACTGGTTTTATTATAGTTTAGATGTATTAGGCACTCCTTACTATAATCTTACATGTGCCTTAAGAAGTCTCTTAAGGGACACTTATGCTTATAGGTTCCTTCCGCTAGCCTTTTTGCTTAAAAGTCCTATTATTATTAATAGATGTTATACTCTGTTTATAAGTTTATGCAATTAATGGTTTATTTTAACGTCTAGTTATCTAATATTTATAATGTATACTTTAATGTGCTGTTTTTAACTTTATTAAATATGGTAATAGGGATTAGGACTGGATTAGTATCCTTATAGTCCTGTCTTTAATTAAAAGCATTAGCTTACTTATTATCTTTCCCTTTAACGTGGTAAATCTGGAAGTGGAACGGGGCTATTAACTTTACCTACTGTGCTTACTGTAGGTTAAGTTCCTTCGTTAGGAAGTACTAGAGGTTATTATAGTTTAAAAAGACTTAGACTGGTTCTTCTATACCACTTAGGTACAGTGCCTACTTAGTAAAGTATTAAATAATCGCTATCAGTTCCTTATTATAGATTAGGTATTATAAAGCTAGGCTGTGGATCCCTTTTAATAAGAAGGTAACTGGGTGGCGTTTCCTGTCGTCTTAGACTTAGTTAAGTTCTTTACTGATTATAAATTTTAAGGAGTCTGTTTTAACTTAGAAAAGCTTTAAGAAATTAGGGAGGGTTAGGATTAGCGTTGTAATAAAAGCGTGTTTAAGGTTTTTAAACGCCTTCTGTTATTTATCAGTTTACTTAAACGGCTTTCCCTTACCTGTGAGTTTATAAAGTGGTTTTATAACTTTCGTAAAGTACTTAATAAAATAGCGATAGAAGTTTATAAAGCCGATAAAGGTTTATAACTCTTTCTAATTCTTTAGAGTAGGTTAATCCTTAATTGCCTTTATCTTTTCTAATTATATTTTAAGCTTTTTAAAGGTTACTTTAAACCTTAAATAGTTTAATTCCTAAACGTGGAAGTAGCTTTTTTTTAGGTTTATTATCAGCTTCGCTTTTTTAAAAGCTATTAAAACCTATTATATATGTTTTTAATATTTTTTTAAAGTTTTAAAATAGATTAAAACGTTATTTAAATATATAAAGATAAACTTATTAAGGAAGGGGTAGAAAACACTGTTAATAAGGCTTTAGAAAGTTATAGGGGCGTTTATTAATCCCATTAATATAATATAGTACTGGTAATACCTGTTACGAGTTTAAAAGGCTGTTTTATACTTATCCTCTTCCTTTACTCTAATATAGTTAAATCCTATAGGGAAATTAAGGCTGGAGAACCAGTTTACTTTAATAATCTGTTTTTACATTTCTATAATAAGTGGTAATAGGTAATGGTTCTTAATTATATTTTTATTTAACGTTTAGTAATTAATAACTATATATAGCTTACCGTCTCCCTTTTTTAGGATAAATAGCATTAGGTACCCTACTGGGGACTGGGACTCTATAATAAACCTGTTTTTTAGGTTTTTATTAATATACTCCCGTAAGGCTTTAGCCTGTTAGGGATTTAAGTAATAGGGCTGGAAGTTACGGAGTTTTACTTCTAGCTTTAGTTTAATTTCGTAATCTTATAATTTATAATTTAGTAATTACAGTATCTTTTTCTAAAATAGGGTAAACTTCTTATATTTTACAGGTACCTTAGATAAGTTGACTTTTTCACTTATCTGTGGATCAGCTTCTAGCTTCTTTTTACCTTTTAAATTATTATTTAAGTAATACGGTAGACCTTTTAATCCTTTAACCGTCTTAGTAAACCTAACTTAAACTGTGCTTAATTTTAAGGGTTTAATGTGCTTTTAAGTGCTTTATATATCTTTAAAGCGGTTTGGTGCTTTCTTAATTTTCTCCAAACAGTGATTACAGTTAGGGGACTTACTGAAGGTGAGATGGCCACTCCTTTAATTAATTACAAGGTTATACTTCTTTAATTAGGGTAATTTTAATATTATATTATAACCTGTAATTAATATAATATTAAAATCCACTTATTATTCGTCTTCGTCTACTTTAATTAGGAGTGGTGAGTGGTGGGTGACTTTATTATTATTATACTAGTACAGGCCTCCTTCTCTATTCTAAATAGGAATAGCCTTTTTATACTCTTTATTAGGGAGTTTCTTTCAGTTAACTAATAAAGGGTGTATTAAGTTAAAAGCACTTTTATTATTAATCACTGCTTTTACCTTAAATGGCCTCCCCCTTCTATCTGTTATATTAATATTAACAGAATAATACTTATACTCTTTTAACATTTAAGTTATAATAACTATTTATCCTTAAGGTCTTATCTAACCTAACCTTTAAGTGCCTCTCCTTCTTCTCAGGGTTTTTACTAACTAGTAAATTACTGGTTTCCAGCCCTTCTAGAGGGCCCACAGCCTTTTCCTAATTCCTTTTAAAAAAACAGACAGCTTTAATAAACCTAGTAATTAACTGTTCCTGGGTTTTTACACCTTAACGCCTAGTTAACTTTAAACGGTACGATATTCTTAAAGTCCTTAATAAGTTAATAGTACACTTTACAGGCTTAGATCACAGTAATGTCTTTTTACTCTTAGATCTGTTAGTAATCTTCCTGTTTCTACTATTTCCTAGCTTTTCCATTAAGATACAGTAAGCACGTTGTAACTGGGCAGTTATTAAGTACCCCTCTTTACCAACATGTGGTGGGAGCTTAATTAACTATAATAACCTTCCACTTATTACTGGATTCTCTTATTAGGGAGTAGGAGATTTAATAATAGGCTGGTTTTAATCTTACTTTTATAACAGTATAGTCTCGTCTTTACATGCTGGGGAAGTGGTTATAAAGGGCCTTAGGTCCGTAATACTGGTTAAGAGCGTAATTATTATACACGTAATTGATTTATAATATATCTCTGTAATTAGGGTGGTTAATGTTAACTATAGGTGTTACGGTTATAGAGTACGGGACGGGGGAAGTGGTGTTTTATTTCTTCTCTTCTTCCACTTACCTTTAAGTACGTTATTTTTCTTAAACCTTTTCTTAAAACTCAAGTAATAATAATCTAGCTTGTTCTTCCATAAAACGGTCTTCTTTAACAAGGTGGTATTTAAGCTAATTAGCGAAGCGAACTCTGTTGCGGAGTTATAACTTAACTTTTATTACTTTATCTTTTAACGTTATAGTAAGGTCTTTAACCTGTAAGTCCTTTATTTCGTCTATTAGCTTTTAATGTTTCTCCTCCAGCTCTTAGATTCTCCACTAGTGTGTTTATTTCGTGTCTTCTCGGGGAACCTTTAAGGTATTAGTCTAAGGTATACTAGCTTTAATGTAGGGTAGCTATTTAAGTTATCCTTCTTTTAAGGAGGTAAGGGTGCTGATTTATTTAGTGTGCTTAAAGTGTTTAAGAGTTTTAAGGGGTATTATTAAGAAGAACTTCCGTTTCTTTAATTCGATTCTCTTAACTTATTCTTTTTTACCTTTTAAGGCTTACTTTACCGTTTAGGTGGCCTAAAGGGCTAGTTCTTTAACTCCTTTTACTATTTTAGTAATTTTTAAGTTAGGGTTTTTCCTAGACTTCCTTAATTCCTGGGCTTACAAGGTGAGGTTTTCAAGACTTGTAACAGCTAACCAGAACATTTCTTCTTAAAGTTAGTCTTCTGTAACTTACACCTTTAGCGGTTTTAAGTTTCTACCTTAAAGTCGGTCTGTAATAACCTATACTTTTATAGCTGACTCTTCTAAGATACCTTTAAGGATTAGGTACATTACGTCTTAGGGTTCTTCTTCCTTTTCTTCCTTATCTCTTAACTTATATTTATCTATTTAAGTGCAGTCTTCTTTATTACCTACTATCTTAATATGGACGTCTTTTAAGTTAAATTTAATATACTTCCCTCTTTTTAAAATGGGTTTTTAACTAATTTACTTTAATAATAGGTATTACTGTGCTATATGTCTTTTCTTATTACAGTTAAAGTATTAAACCTGTAATAAGTCTTTAAACTGCTTTTACTGCTGTTATCGTTAAGGTTTATCGCGGTTAGGTCAATTCTGATAGTTTACTATGCTAATATCTATTAGCTTAGGGTAGTGTCCTGTCGCGGTCGATTGGTTCCTCTTTTTTAACTTATTTGGCTAGTAGGGGACCTGTTCCTTTTAGAAGTTCTTTCAATAATAGTGATCATAATACCAGTTATCTGCCTTAATAGCTATTTTGATTAGTTCTTAAAGGTGGTCTAGTTAATCCTCCTGGTAAAGATCTTTAATAACGTGCTCCTTTAAACTACTTTAAAATAGCATTATTAGGGCCTCTTAGCTAAGCTTAGTCTTTACTACTTTTAGTTTAAAGCGCGTAGAGAACTTAAGGATTAAGGATGTCTGCCTTAAGGTTATAAGGCACTGTTTAGCTTATTTTAGGGTGTTTAATTCTTTAAACTCGGTTTGGAGTTAGTTGATAAAAACGTTAAAGTCGTTAAAAAGGGCTTAAGTTTTAGGGGCTTCCTTTTATACTTTATCCATGGAAAGGTTATTAATTATCTTTATATAAGGTTTATATTAATAAGCGGTTACTTTATTTAGTAAGGCTCTGGCGAACCTGACCTTTCCTTCTTCTTTAAAGAACTATTTATTATAATAGGTGATATAACTCTGGAGCTGGGCTATTTAAGACTCTAATTACGTAAAGTCTCCTTTAAAGCGTAATAGTGGAGGGAGCTTTACTCGTTTCTTTTATAAGCCTTTAAGGTTGTTATTCTTTAACTTGATAGTGTTAAGTTAAGTTTAGAGTTTTTCAATAAGGCTGATGTGACTTTTAGTGTCTCTGGGAAAGGCTTTATTAAGTTCCTTAACTAATCTTTACTAGTTAAGGTTTAAGTCTTTAAGGCGTACAGTTAACTTATTAATGGTGGGGAGTTAAGGCTGAGCTTGTGCCTCTTTGATCTCCTTTCCCTTTCTGGAGGTAGATATGTTGGTGGGAGAGAGGTAATGTCTGGGAATTTAATAAATAGCGTTTAGAATTGAGACGTTAGTATTGTATTATAACTTGCACCTGACACAGGCTTTAAAAGGACTGGTGTGGGTTAAGATAGAACGTATGGTAGGATGTTAATAGGTAAGGGGCGTTTTGAAGACGGCTTACTAAGCTAGTACTCCCAGACGGGGGGTTTAATGTTACTGTAGGTTGCTGTTATTATAATATATAGAGGTGAGTCTGAATAGTAGGATATAAAATGAATAATTAAATACTAATGTGAGGAACTAGAGTCCTTTACGGTGGTTGTGGATATAACTATAACTATCTATATTAACTAGCTAAGAGGTATTTCGTACCTTGATTACTGTGCTTACTTAACACGAGGAGTGATTATAGTGATTAGAATACCCCTGATTACTGTGATTACTATGCTCTTAGCGAGATCAGAGTAATCACTTAACGATTAGTTATAGGGGCTTCGGGTCTTTACACCCCTGGCCCAGTGCGCAGTACCGTACGTACTGCCTTTCTGCACTGTTCCTTCTGCGGGGGATTCGCCGGGCCGCCCCGGCCCAAGTGACGGCCTGCAGGGTCGTCACACTTACCTACTAGTATAAAGGTGTGAATTAAGGTTTTCCACGTCTTACTTTTAAAACCAGCCTTAAAAGGAGTTCCTTTAGAAAAGAAGCTTAAGATTAACGTTAATAAAGATAAATATAACGTTAAGGAAGTTATAAATTCACGAAAGGGAAAAAACACACTTAAATATCTTATTAAATAACTAGATTATAACCCTAAAAGTAACTTATAAAAACTAGTTAAAAGTCTTAAATACCTAAACCTGATTACAAAGTTTTACTAAAAGAATCTAGACTAATTAAAACTAATAATAAAAACCAGAAATAAGATAAAATCTGACATTTAAACTATTATACTGAAGAGTAAGACTATTATAAGACTTAAAGCCTAAGAAGCGGCAGGAAACTCCTTAATAGGTATAGAAGGACATTTATTAGGACCTTTAACTATAGGTTATAAGGACCTTAGACCTAACGAGGAAGCTGGGCCTTTGGAGCTCCTGGTAAGCCTTATAAGAATAAGCACTGTTAAAAAAGGAAGTTAATAAAGAAAAATAAAATAATAAAAAAGTCACCCTAGACCTTTTAGCCTTAAGGGGCGAGGATTTAAAGTGACAGAAGACCCTTGTGGGACTTAAACCCATAACCTCTCACTAAAGGAAATAAGTGCACTACCATTACATTAAAAAGGGCCGTTTTTATTTATTAAAGAAAGGATGTTACAAATTAGGTTAGGAAGACGCTGCAGGTTAAGGCGACCCCTTAAAGGGAAAACTAGTAAGAAAAAAGTCCCAGTCCTAAGAAACTAGTTTAGCCTAAACTAAGTCTGTTATCCTTACCTATTTCTAGAAAGACAGAACCTTAGCCTTATAAGAGAACACTTTTATCACCTTTACTTTAATAACGTGCCGTTAAGTTTTAACACACTATAACTTTATAAGGAAGTTACGGTACTTAATAACTATTTAATTATATAAGGTGTTTAGCTCCCTTTTCTTATCTATTAACCCCTTAATAAACTTATTAAAGTGACCGAACGTGTCACATAAAAAAGGCATACTAGCGGATTAACACTTATTACAGCTGTTAGATTACGTTATAACCTAGTATAGTAAGGACTTAGTTTAATAACGAGTGTAAGGAGATATTTATAAACTAAAGGCGTTAAGAGACTTTATAAGACGAATATAACGGTCGTAAAGAGCCTTTTCTTACTTTCTTTATCTTTTACATTTTTTAATATAGTTAGAAGATATAATAAAGGTGGGGAAGGAAGGAAACTAACCTAGCGATTTTTTATAGAAAAAGAATATTAAAAAGGGGGAATTATATAACGACCCTGCAGGCCGTCACTTAGGCTGGGGCGGCCTGACAAATCCCCCGTGGAAGGAACAGTGTGGAAGGATGGTGTACACTGTCTTAACACACTAAGCCAGGGGTGTAAAGACCTAAAGCCCTTACAACCAGTAAGAAAGCGCTTAATGGTCTACAGGGACTGATAACATTAAACACCATTCAGTTAACTACTTAGCCATAACTACGTAATGCACCACTAAGCATAACGGACTAAGTAAGATATAAAGTACCTCCTAGTTAGTTAATATAAATAGCTATAGTTATGCCTATAACTACCGTAAGGGACTCTAGTTCCTCACGCTAGTATTCAATTGTTCATTTATGTCTTACTATTCAGACTTACCTTTATGCATTATAGTGACAGCGACTTACAGTGACATTAAACCCCCGTTTAGGAGTGCTAGCTTAACAAGCCGTCTTTAGAACGCCCCTTACCTGTTAGCGTCCTGCCATACGTTCTGTCTTAACCTGCGCCAGTCCTCTCAAGGCCTGTGTCGGGTGCAGGTCGTAATACTTACACCTGTACCTACACCTACACTAACGCCTTTGCTAGAGCCGGCTGCAGCGAGTAACCTTACGGCACCACCTGTGATTTCTAGCCTAAGGAAAGTATTTACAGTTAAGGACGTCTAGTGTAAGTGGAAAGAAGGCCTCAGAGGCCAGCCTGTAATACAGAAGCTTGAGGCCTAATGGGGAAGCCGTTGGCGCCCTGGAAGCACTATTAGGGTACAGTTTTGCCACTATAAGGTAATTTGGGATGTTATCTCTTTACGTATATCTAGGGGTTAAAGTGAGGCCGAGGCTGTGGTGGAGGTAGAGTAAATACGTGGCGATGGAAGCCTTAACCGGCTTATAAATACCCTTAAGCAGCGCAGGCAACGCCGTAACGCCTGAAATCGATAGATAGGGGTCTGAAGTAGCCAAGGAGGGTGGAAATTGCAATTTCAGGGGTTTTCCAAGGCCCCACTGTTGATAAATCCGCTTATCTTGTACTCCAAGGGCCTAGACTCCATAGGGTTAGTGCGTGTTTAGTTTGGGTATCGCGTTGGTATTGGCCGGCAGTTCTTCGGGTGCTTTCCAACTGGCATTCGTCCTCTGTTGTTTTCACTCTTCAATCTCACCGTTTGCAGAGCTGAAGGTCTTACGGCTCCACTTCTGAAGCAATCATTACGCATTTGCCGAAAGCAGGCTACCATAACGTGAAGAATGAAGCACTTCATCAAATCGCAGCTGACGCGTAAAGCCGCAGAAGGAGCAGCCTCGGCTTCTGCGGCGAGCGTCGGCAGTCTTCCCAGTGCATCCGCCGCCAACTCCGCCGGTGCATCAACAAACCTAGCCGAGATATCCCACAACCTCGACCCTCTTCTCAACCGCCTTACCGAGGAAGGTATGCTCTGATGCAATCCGCTCTCTGTGACCATCGTGCTGAGCCCAGTGTTTGACAGAACGTCTCACGATCGCGGAGGAGAATGTTGCGGATCGCCTGAGGAGGTTGTGTGACATGTATCCTGAAAGTCGCATCCCGGATGGGTTGCAGCCGTGGCTATAGTGAGTGCAGCACTTGGGAGCAGATGATATTGATAATATGTGACGGCCTCGAAAGACGACTGACGTAGCTCATAGCGACGATGACACGCTGAGCATGGTGTGCCTCGCAGCAGATTGCGCCGAGGCTATATACAATCACAACCCCAAGACGATGATTCCAGGAGTGACATTGGACGCCAGCGACTACGCCGAGATGTGGGAGTTAGCCGCGAGCCAGTCTGGAGCGTTCAAGGCGACGGCCGTCAAACTGCACAAATCAAGCAAGACATTCGTCGTCGCTATCAGAGGGACCAGGAAAACGTCACCTATCGATTGGCTTACCAACTCCAACGGGGTGCCTGATGATGCAACGGAGGTAGGTAGCCAGTGCGTGAATATTCTCCAAGGCTAGTATGGTTTCTCGACTAACCTAGATTGCCCAGTTCCTTCCTGGTATTCCTGATGTGAAAGCTCATAGCGGCTTTCTATTCGCTGCCCAAAACATGTGCGATCCAATAGTCGCAGCAATCAAACCTCGTCAAGCCGAAGCCGGCAGTGTCCTCTTGACAGGACACTCCGCTGGGGGTGCAGTGGCTGCCTTGCTCTACGCAAGGCTGCAACTAACCAACCCGCTAGGTGAGCTGACAAGCCGTCATATCAATGGGGTAATTTG
>Ga0247781_1000342_pt1 | contig 14260 bp, 16 predicted proteins | sample UWRJL184509B5_FD_179922 | JGI IMG/M metagenome (GOLD analysis project Ga0247781, IMG submission 179922) | Plant litter microbial communities from Arlington Agricultural Research Station in Wisconsin, United States - UWRJ-L184-509B-5 | ecosystem: Environmental > Terrestrial > Plant litter >...
CCGCAGATGGTGTCCTTCCAAGGCGGCCAGGTCATGCAGCAATCCGCCGCTCCCCAGCAGCAGTTCAAGCAAGAACCCGCCCCGCAACAACAGCCCAGCCCCGACCAATATCAACCCCCACAACATATCCAGTCCGCCGAGGAGCAGCAATGGTATAACGGCGTAGCGTATCAGCCGCCGGTCGAGGTGGCCACCATTGCACAATTACCCGCATACGGGTCGGGAGTCTACGACCCGTGGGCACCGAAGCTCGAGTTCGAAGACACGTCGATGCAGTTGCCTAGTGCTCGCATTGAGAATATGTGAACAAGCCCGCCCGTTGCTTTGTCTCTCTCTCTCTCTCTCGCACTCGGTGGCGTTGAAAGGTTTTCGAAAGGTTGTCTTTTTCGTCGGGCTGGGCTTGGGTGTTTAATTCCGGTTGGCTCGACCTCATCAATACCCTTTATTATCGGCATCATCATCATACATACCCCTTGGGCTGTCTCTTTTCTTTCATCAAGACAAGAGGCGCCTGTGTAATAACAGAGTTTTTTTTTCAACGGCGGGGTTCGGTCGGTCATCGGGTGGGCGTGTTTTGTCGTCGTCGATTGTGTTCGATCCGAATCTCCTTCTTTTTCTCCCTCGCCCTTCTTTAATATTCGATCTCACACTATTCCATACCATCCATATCATACCCCGTTCGTTATATATAATCTTTTCTCGCGAAAACCCGGAAAAGAAGAAGAAAAAAGAGTTGGAGAGGCGACTTTCCTATTCGGCTTTTTGTATCATCGGCCATTAATTTATCACACACGCACCGACTTCAACATACGCAAGGGGACGACAGGAAAGGAAAGAAAAGGCATCGATCGGATTGGACTACAACCACCATGAAGCGGCGACGACGGGCGGACGACCAATCTCATTCTTCTCTTCCTCTGTCCCTCATATTCTTCTTTCGACTCGCATCATCCACATCATCTGCATTGAGAGACATATTCATAACGGGGGAATGGAATGGAATGGGGTAACCTGGGGCAAGCATACTTTGATACCACACACTGGCGGCGCCGAGGTACCGGAGGGATGGGAAGGAAGCATGGCGGTTGATGTTTGTTTGGTTTTGAGCTGACTTCAGCGCGCTGCATACGACTCTTGTCGACGAGGGGAAGGGAGGGACGAGACCGATGATCAACAATAGGAGAGGGAGGAAGAAGAAAAGGGAGGGAGAAATTCATTTACGAATGTGAACTGATTTTAACGGCCGTATATAACATAACGACTGGGAGGTATGGGAAGGATGGAAGGGAACGCACGATTTGGATGGTTTGGATTGGATAGGATGGGATACCATGGAAGTGTTTGGATGGGTTGGTTCGGCTGGGGAGGATCTTAATAGGGGGTTGATGATGGTGGTGGGTGGGTGGATGGATGGTTGTTTGGAGGAGGATGAGAGGGAAATGAAGACGACGAACTAAACGATGGGAGTGAGTGTGGCTTTCACTCCGCTCATTTCTGACGTGGCATCCACATGCACGACTCCTCTCATCCATCTCATGCGAGAGTGTGAAGAGGTTGTTTTCGTCGTCTCGTTTCGTCTCGTCTCGTCTGGTTTCCGCTCCGACTCGCATTGATCCATCCCATCCACCCATCACCTGAATCATAACCTGTGTACCAATATTTTTTCTCTTTTTCTTTTCTCCTTTGTTTTTCTCTCGAATGGGACAGGCGGTGTTTGTTTTCCGGGCAGGTCGGTCGTTTGGGACTTTTTTATTCATTTTTTCCCTTTCTCTTTTTTTTGTCCTTCTTGATTATTCCCCCCCGCTGCTGCTGTTATTGGCTTTTCTTTTTGCTTCCCTTTTCTGTCTTTGTCATTTGTTTTCCACAACGATGATGATGATGATTAGTAGTTGTTGGGCGAGGAGTGAGAGGGGAAAAAAAGGAAGAAGAAAAAGGGGGTTGTGTGAAGTCTTTTTTCTTTTCCTTGTCCATACTTGATGTACTTTTAGTTTTCTTTTCTTTTTCTTTTGGATGTCTTTTTGGGTGGTTCATTTTACCCCATCGTCACGCACAGCACACGATCTGTTGCGGTGGTGAATTGTTGGTTGTTGTTTTTGATATTTCTTTCCGACGTTTCTTTACCTACCTAGTATCTAGTTTTATTTTGATCTTATTTTCACTTCACTTGAAATGTCAATAGTCGATTAGTTTCAATGTGTTTTTCACCAGTTTGATACGTACGTTTTGACGTGACTCGTGAATGTGTTTCAGATGTACTCGGCCGTTGTGTAACTGACGTAGGGAAACTGGGTGAAGGTCAAGAAGAGATGAAGCTGGCTGTGTAAATGACGTAAAGGAGTTGAGTGACAATGAAGAAAAAGTGAACTTCGTTCACCCCGTGGCCAACAAGCCCTTATGAACGACGGCGTGGTCATGAGATATGAGCGGCGGCTGCAAGCGCGCGCTGTGGCGAAGCAAGGCACAGAAATAGCCTCCTGCCCAACGGCTGAGGTGCGGATGCTACCCTCTGATGGACGGCTGACCTGGATAGGCCCTTGAGCGATGCGTGATAAGAGTAGGCAGCAGGAAAGTGAGTAAATGGATAGGATGAACGGAGGGTGGGAAAAAGAGAAGAAAATGGTATGGATTTATGAGATGGCGAGTGAGAAATATGAGTGTGGGTGAAAGTGGTGGTCTTGAACGGCCAGACAGGCCACTGCCGTTACCGAGGGAAAGGATTCCAAAGAAAATCTGCCGTCCGTAATCAATCAATATATGTAAACATTTTATGTAGGTATGCACATATGAATGCATTGCATTTGTGTTTGAGAGGGAATTGATTGGTGTGCGTATCTTGTTGGTCTTGATAGTGTGTGTGTGTAGTTGCATTCTTGCTTACTGCCTGTAGGCTGTTTATCTGGCATGTAAGTGGGAGCGTCTCATTTGCTCGGCTCGGGCTTGCCGCCATCATACGCCGCACGCCGCCGGATCGCCGCCCCCAAGGTTGGACGCATCGACGTGTTCTGGCGGTAAGGGGGCGGTTGAGCTGACCTGTGCAGTAGTGAGAGGTGGATTTGTTGCGCGGATGAAAGAGGAGGATTGGTGATAAGTGAGAAAAGATGAGAAGGAAAGACATGTCCGGAGTATCTGAACTCGTTGGGACAGAGTGAACGGAACTTGAATATGACTCGGGTTTGGTGGACTGTATGCAAGTAGCCGCCGCCGCCAACGCACGCAAGCATGACTGGACTGACTTGGCCTCCTTTTAGCCGGTGAGCTGGTGAGATTTGAGCATATGGTTTTGATGATAGCTGTCGAGGGAAGCGAGGAGAGTCAAGAAATTGGCGGGTCTCTGAAGAGGGGATGCTATATATCTGCGTGAGAAAATAGAGAAGCAAAATATGAGACGAAGATTAGGTTCTGCCAAAAGGAAGATCTGAAGAAAGAGATGGGATGAACAGATCTTTATGACTTGGCCCCCGAGGGAGACAAACATCTGAGGGAGGCAGACGCTTGATCTCCTTGCCAAACGGCCGGAGCTGCTTTGACTTGTCACCGCTGCATCCACACACATCTGGTCAGCTAAGCGAGGCAAGCGAGGCGAGCAATGACAGGCGGCATTTGGGGATGGTAATTGACATGTACCCAAGGATTCGGCTCAATTGCGGCTGCAGCTGTCGATGCGACAGAAGATCAGTCAAGGCGGTCTTCTGGAACAATTCCGTGGGTGCATAGGCCGTAATCTTGGATAATAGCTTTTGCGTCAGAGCATTCGCATACGGGTCGGGAGGACGGGAAGCATGAGTGGTTTTTGTTGGGGGCCGGTTGGGATTTTGGTTGGTGTAGATGAGGTTATTCGCTTGCATCATGAGAGGTGAAGAGTAAGGAGAAACCAGCTGGGACAGAAACAAGATATAAAAAATGACGCCCCCTCTTCTCGTGTTCAATCCCGACGAAAATCTTTGACTGGGATTCTCCGTAGCCACGAGACAAACATGTGCCACATATGCAAGTCATTCTCGATTCGTTTGACGATATCAAGCCGAAAGCAGGGAGAAAAGAGCTGATGGGGCTGTTGTGCGTCTGCAAAGCTGATGCAGGCAAAATGCCTCGACCCAATGCCAGCACATGCAAACCCTAAGATAGGAACTTTCGGTTGACAGGCTGTCGTCCAGAGTTGCTGGCTGCGTCTGATTGGGTTGAGGAGAAAAATGGGACGAATAGGAAAGACTCGCAAGCGCTGATGTCGTCACTCACTGTCACTTACACTGCCCATTTCATCTCATGATGGGAACTTGCGCTTGCGCTGAACAAGCCCAATCCGGCACAAATGCAGCGGCAAATGAGACAGCTACAATGATCAAAAGCCTTCAGAACATACAATAATACCCAAGAGTTTGAATATTTCCATTGGAATGGCGTTTCAACAATGAGGCAAAGTGATATCTGTGAATGGTTGGGGTTTCTATTTTCTCCCTTCATCGAAGGCTTACCCCGGAATCGGATCTCCAAGGTGTCATCGAATCTTGGTTCGGGCTGGGGATTGCGGGTCGCCCAGGAGGGGGAGGGGCAGAAGGGGAGTCCCTGACAATGACCCCTACCCATGCTGTTCTGGCCGTTTGGTTGGCTGGACTCAGCGCACCGAGCAATTACGTAGGGACGGCAAGTGCCGTCAGGGTCAGCAACCTGACAGCGGCAGTTGTTGGTTCATATGTCTTGGCAGGAGGCCGTTGAATCAACCGAAACAAAACAACATTGCACATTAACCGTCAGCATCACCATCAATCGATACCGGAGGCATCGGCATCACTCAAAAACGATATTACTGCAGCGACTCCATTACCGACTCCGCAATTACCTCCGCTCAGGAATCTGTCATCTGAAAGATCGCATTTCCTCACCCAATATCCGACGAAAGAACGGCGCAATATGCGACCAACAGGCCTCTTTTTCGCGGCCTTGGCCGGACATGCCCTCGCCCACGGAGACCACGGCGCTGGGTCGCAAAAGCCGATAGTCAGCCCAAATGCCAATTGGATGGAGAAACACATGGCGGGTACGGGACCCATGACCACCACCATTCCACGGGCCGAGCCATATGGCCTGGCTCGGCATAGTTTTGTCTCTCGCTAATATTTGAACCCCTTTCCAGAAGAACACCACGCCGATGGATTCGATGCCGCTTCTTTCTTCGCATTGCACGACTTCGATACCGACGGGAACTGGGAGCCTCAAGAGATCCTCCGGACATATGGTCTGATGGACGAGTCCAACAAGGACGTCACGCCCGAGCGGAGGGACGCTATCGTCAAATTGATCTTGGGGATGATAGACTATGATAACAATGGGCTCGTGAGTCGCGACGAGTTTGTGCGTTTCATCGACACCGAGAAGAAGACATTGCCCGACGTCGGCACGGGGCCGGGCCACCATGGGGACGACGAGTACGAGTACGAGATACATCATTGGGAGAAGTGAGTTTCAAGCCATCCTACCTAGGGTCGTCGGAGGGGGCTGACATAGAATACCCTAGATATCACGACGAAAACACCAAACTCGAAGACCTCACCCACCCCGAGGACATCGAACATTTCCGGAAACACGAGCAGATGGAGGAGGAGGAAGAGAGGTTAGAAAAGATGAACCGGCAGTCCATAGTGGAAGAAAACATACCCGCCAAGTTTCGACGCGATTAGATGACGGCGCTGAAACCAATGACGGAGTCGAGCCGAACCGAACCAACCCAAGATGAAGAAACGAGACCCAACGAGACGGAATCACCACCGCCAAAGCCGCGGAAAGCCGAGCAAACATCCTGGACAGTGGTGGTAGATAAGGAGGTTTACCACTATTCTGCAAGCTTTGGTAGCACGAGCATGATCATGAACGGTTGGAAAATGGCACCGGGTTTCTGGTTCCTGCACTGCTTGGAAGAGGCGGATAGTTGTGCTGTTTTCGACGATAAAGGGAGTTTGGTGGGTTATTTGTATTATAGGGATGCGCAGGTGTTTGTGATATAAGTTTTAATGTATAAGGTACTGTGATTATGGTTCTGTTAGATATTTGGTGCGGGGAGTGTTGGGAGATAATGAATAATACTGTTGAAGTTTGACAAATGGCTGGCGTCCTCACTTCCTTTGTGGATATCAATGATCTGCTGCAAGGTAGATTTAGTTGTCAATGATACCACTCCTCTCTGGTTCTCGCCTTCCTTACGGAAACCTTTCTTAAAAGCGACAATACATCAGCGTCATCTTTCTCAGAATCATTAGTTCTGTAGGTAACCAGCCCAAACCTCCTTCAACACTATAAATTCCTCAGCCTGGATGGACACTACTACTATCGTCCTTACACCTTTGAGAGTACTAGTCAGTCCCCACCTATGTAGATACTCTTCAGCTATTTCATCATCAAATTTCACTTCGTTAACCTGGATGTTGAAATGGTTGATGCGGAGCCCGTGGGGTTGGTAGCTGGTGTGTCTTTGGTTTCGGGCATTGCGCTGGAGTCATTTGTGTTGTAATGTTTTGTTCTTACATATATGAAGTTCGCAGGCAGTAAGTGTATCACTAAAGAAGAAAAGGAGGAAAAGGGATTGAAATCATGGACCTAATCATCTGACTTTGGATATGGAAAACATGATGAGGTGGAAGGCGAGAAGTTGCTTTTTGAAGGCCTTTAGTCTCGTCGGGCAAGCTGTAGGATTTGTGTACTGGGTTGTCGGGATTGTTTGATATAATTCCACAGGGTGTAAATAGGTGAGGAACAAGATAAATTCTGGCATTTACTGCAGCTATGTGATCCATCCACTTTGGTGTGAGGAATGTCTATTGCCCATAAAGGGTTGTCCATAAATTCCATCTTTCTCTCAAACTGGGCAGCTATCATATCTGATCGATGAAATATATAACCCGACCCGTGAAATTCCCAGAGCACAACTGACGTGAGAAACTGCCTATCCCAGCAACAAGCAATAGCAATAGCAATAGCAATAAGCAACACAATCCACCACCCCATACTCTTGAACTGCCCCCAAAAAGAAACCCATGACCTCCCATCCCATCCCATCCCATCCTATCAACTCATTTCCCCTTCTTCCCCTCCCCCGCAGCAGCAACAATCCCATCAAACCGCATATAAGCCATATACCCCTCGAAAAACCCACTAACCATCCACTTCGCCCACAACCCCGTCCAGCGCGTCACCCCGTGAACCCTCAGCCTCGTGCGATCCATCAACCACGCCTCAGTAACATGGATGAGCAGCACGGGAAAGAACATCCGATTAACCAGTCGGGAGTATCCCGCCGCGCCCCCAAACGGCCAGAAGGCGTTGATGCCGGAGTACAGAGTCGTCGAGATGGGTGCGTATGTCTTGAAGGACGAAGATGAAGGGTCGAGAAGACCAGCTTGGATGACGGCGAAGGAGCCAAAGCAGATGGCTACCCCCAAGGCGACGAGGAGGTCCGTTGGTGAGGGGGGTTTGTAGCTTGTTACTGTCACGGTTGTTGGTGATGAGTGGGAATCCTCCTCCGAAGAAGGGATACCCAGTGCGGAGCGAGAGGCCAGCGTCATGTCGATTAGACGTTGGCGGCGGTCGTTCCAGGAGATCATGGGTGGGTTGAGAGGGATGGTGTGGGTTTTGCCGGAGGCGGAGATGGTGAGGGAGGTGAGATTGATGTCGGTTAGCTCGGGGTTTGAGGCGGAGGTGGCGGCGAGGCCGTTGAAATGCTGGAGCATGTGTTGGAGGTCGGTGCGGTGGTCTTTGTTCATGTGGGCGATTGTGCGGATCTTGGTTGCGGGGGGGATGGCGGTTGGGTCCGAGTCTGCCATTTTGGTGGTTGATGAGGTTTTTGAGAGCGTGGGGTGTGAATGGCTTTGGTGTTTTGAGGGTGAGTGTTGTTGTTTGTATGTTCTTGCAACTGTCCTCAACAAGGATGGTGGGAGTTTTGACGTTGAAGGTTGAAGGTTCAAGGTTTGGAAGGACGGGCCGTTGGCAGGACAGGAATCCCGGTGGGACTTCGGGGTTGGTGGGGGACAGCCCGACGGATCTTTCCTTGAACCTCGGATGAAACGCCGACGGCAGGAAACGATGTTGACAAACAGTTGGATATATTGCCGGTCGTTTGGGTCAGAGTATGTTTGTCAAGTTTGGAGGATTATTGCTTTCAATACTTTGAAAATTTCGAACCTGCGTGGGACTTTGGAGCGCAATCATGGCACAGCATGGCACAGCTGGTCAGGGTTAGGGGTGAACCACCTCAACTTCTCGTTCGTCTCATGGCACTCGAAGTCAATCAACGACCACAATCCCAACAAAAATGCACACTTGGATTGCGGTTCAATCAAGACAGCGGAACTTGTCCACCTATTAAAAATTAATTACTAAATACATATCAATCAGTCGCCGTCCTCCACCCGCCGAATCGTCATGGTCCCAATGGGTATCACACCCAACTCCTGCAATGGCAGCTCCGCCGGAAAACTCTCGGCAGACCTCTCCGCTCTCAGCACATCGGCAATGTTGGGCAGCGGTACAATCGGCCCTCCCCTTCTCAGGATCTTGACTCAGTCTTGCTAAGCCATTGGTCGTGGTCCTCGTGGGCGGCGTGACAGTGAAAGTGCAGGTGTAGGTGGAGGAGGAGGTGGCTGAGGTAGTGGGCGTGCTCCTGGCGGATAGGGCAACGGTCGTTCCTGCTCGAAACTGTAACTCCGATGAGAAGTCGAGCTCTCACTCTCTGTCCTCTTTGTCTCATGACTGCCCTTCTCGCCAAAGTCGATTGCCTGACTTGTGGTGCCCTTTTCCTCGTCAGCCCACGTGCTGCCCGTCAACCTCTCAACCTTGAGTGACGAAACATGGCTGATGGCCGACAGCCTCTTGAGCACCGGCATGGTGCTGTACATCGATCCCACAAACGTCGTGTCCCCAAACGAGCTTGTGGATGTATCAGACCGCCCATAACCACGATATTCCCCGTCGGGACCCCATATCCCGCCGCCCACAGATCCAAATACACCAGGCATGCGCCGGTTGATCAGCACTCTGATGGCAGGCAGACTGGTGACAATGATGCTCACTGCCACCTCGAGCCCTGTCCACACTATGACATCCGTGTAGTCCCAAGTAGGATTGACCGACTCTCCAAACGAGTACAGCGACCAGAGCCGAATGCAGCTGGTGATGAGCACAAACACGCCCAGCGAAAACATGATCATGATGCCCAACTTGCACCGCCTCGAGACGTTGAGTCTGGCAAGCAACGGAAGCGGCATGACAATGATTGCGATGTCCTGAGCGATGCTAGACGCCGCCGTAGCGAACCCGAGCGCATTGATGTCGATGCATTTGTACGGTCCAAACTCGCCCTTCTTCCAGCCCTCCCAGATGAAGTTGATTGGGGTGCATTGAAATATCTGCACAAAGATGGAGACGATACCCGATGCTGCGACCCAGAACAGGACAACATATGAAACCGCCCGGAATGTCGTGTTGGGAAAGATGCGCAGGTAGAAACAAAGGATGGACATTTTGGTGAGTGCCAGAATGGCGAGGTAGAACGATTCGCCCACGTAGAAGAGCTGAACTGTTAGCAGTGGCGGCACATGGAGGACATGGGGTGAGCGATTCCTACCTTGAGGGCAATCGTCAACCTGGACGCCTGGACGGTCCAGATATCTCTCCCGAACACGCTTTGGGCAGCTTCTCTGCGTTAACACCCCATTTCTCGGGAAGGGAAGGTTAACCACTCACCATATATCCCTAGGCCCTCGAACGGGATAAAGAGAACCTGCAGACCACATCCAAATTCGTCAGTCCAAGTTCTGGTTAACAGGAGAGCATCAGACATACCACAACCACCATCATGATGTAATCATCCACTTCGAATTTGGACACCGACCACCACCGCGAGTACAGACGAAGCAGCGCACAAAACAAGGCGGGTATCTCAACCGAAAGGGGTGCCCAGATGGCGGCGTTTCTCGACCTTCCCTCTTTGCCGCAGGCTTCCCATGCTCCCCGCGCGGTCTCTTATGATTATTGGCAGTTAGCTACGGCTCTTGGGCTTAGACGTAGAGATGCGGATTGACCAACCAACAGATTCCTCCATGGTACAGTATCGTTGAACACAGCTTAACGCAGTCGGGTAGTAATTCAGGTCGTGCTCGTCACAAAGGCAATCATGTGCCGGTTGTTCGAGACAGGATTTGTTGGGTGCAAGTTCGATAATACAGCCGAGACCGCAGGCGGGAACCCTGGCAGCTATGTCGGGGAAGGCGAGGGTGAGGTTGAGGGTGTTGTTTGTCGCTGCCACTGCGTGATGTGGTATCGACCTTGGTACCGATGCTGGCAAATCCAGTGTTGCCCCGATACATGGTTGAGGTAATATTTGGAGAAGAGCGAGGGAGAATAATAACGAAGGACAGGACGGAGACAGAGATCGACTAGAGGAGGACGAAGATGGAGATATACTAGAACGGTGAGTACGATGAACCCTCATTTTGACGCTGAACTTTCCCGAAGGGAGGACATTGCCTTCCCTTCAGTATTGTTAGGACATGTAAGTGAGGATGACGGTGGTATGGACAATGATACCCGTGAACAAACGCAGAAGCTTCCCAGTTGAGGAAAGACAACATTCCAAAGTACAGGAGATACAGAATAGTGTTGGGGGAGGAGAAAGCAAGCTAAAGGAAGGGCAATGGGGAAATGATAGAACCAGGAAATGGGGACCTGAGATAGAGAGTAGAACCTGAAGGTGATTGGCAAGCCATCGCCACCACTTACTCGATTCCTTCTCCCCCTTACGTCGACAGGTCTTGTGAATAGGAGCACTCGCCGCTAGTATTGGGACAAGCTTCCACTAAGGACCGCGAAAGGGGCCTACTAATGATAAAGGGGGGATCAACACCGACCAAGTTGGCAACTTCCTAGGAAGGAAGGAACCAGGTAAACAATAAGGTCTGGGGATTATAAGAACACGAGTCTTTCCTTCTCAATTCCACAATTTTCAGGTTCACAAGACGAACGAATGACTTCCCCTAAACCGACAGACCAAGAAACCCATAACTGAAAAAAATATAAAGAAGGGAATACAAGTAACACATCTTGAACATCTGCTTTAACACATTCCCCGCTCAAATCATTACAATCCCAACATGTAAATAAACAAGCCACGAATACCCAAAATAGCAACCACATGTTTGTCTCCTTCCTCAAACCCCAACATCAAATGGTGTCTCACCCCGTACAAGACCCGTAGTACCTGGGTACGTACTCTAGACGTTCATCCAAACCCAGTGGCGTCGACGGTTCCAACCGGTCCCATCCACCCCCTCATTCTCCACCTTGGAACGGGAACGGCCCGGTGAACTGACACTGCATTGCATGTGCATGGCAGTTTTGCACGTTTAGTTCCTGCCGGCGCGGGGGCGGATACTGGGGAGACATGATCGGATGCAGGTCATGACTCGATTCGACTGTTGACTTCCCCCATCCCCTTTGTCGATCAGCAACTATCTCCACATAAAAACAAAGATATAAGCAGGGCTAGAAAAAAAGGAACTGTGAATAAAGGGGACAGAAGAAAATATGAGGAGTTTGGACATCGGGTACGACTTGGTTTCTGGCCAAAAGGGTAGGCGGAGAAAAAGAAAAAAGAACATACAACACCAGGGATTCGCTGGTGGTCACCCACCCAACTACTAGTCTGGCGGTTACTGGCTTATCTATGGGAGAGCGGACGGGATCCCGAGTTTTCCAGTACCTATGGTCGTATGTATCATATTACAGATGGTCACTCCTATTTAAAGGGGAGACGAGACCACTGGGTGTGGGTGGATTGGGGGGGGGGGGGGGGGGGTCGTTGGGGGGGGGGGGGGGGGGGCTGCTCGTTGTTGGCTGGTATGTTCACTGCATTTCCCACTCCATTATTCTCAAACAGCAGAGCAAGTATCATCGTTTGAGATGTTATTACTCAGTTTGGTTCGTATCTCTCTCGCAGTTATTAGTATTACTATTATTTAGGCGTTATTATGATCTGAATGGCTAAGCCTAAGGTGCCTTGATAATGTGACCACCTCACCTGAAAACGGATTGTATAGAACAAAGTTGAATATATTGATCAAGTTATAAAGGTACAGAAGCGGCTACCAGCAATGAGCAAGGCAGCTAGACGTAGATCACTCGATCGTACAGAGTGCACAACTGTATCTCAGGACCGTGGAGTGATTCTCGGAACATCCAGAGCGCCGCATCTGGGGTTGGGCTTGCCAAGAGGGGTCATTTCGTCTGAAGAAGCCACTTGTGAGGCATTATGGGTTCTCTCTGTATACTTCGAGAGATGGGTCAATATCTGGTGAAAACTACCGAGGTATCGGTACCCTAGGACAAGAAACGAGATGGAAAAGGATGAGGTCTTTTGAGCGAAAAATGATGTTGGAATCTTCATTTTTGGATTAAATTTCTTTGTGCTCGGACAATATACTGCCACATTTTAGTCCAGAGCTTTTGATTAGCAGCTCGGAAATGCAGAAGGAACTTGATCATCAAGGCAATGATCAGGGGAAAATGATCAAGGGGCTATGAGGCAGCTTCAATTCCATCTTTATTGGACATTTGGCAATGCAAATGAGGAACGGTAATATATACTATGATCTTGAAAGTTTTGTATTTTCTTCTTGGTTTACATTCTTCTTCACTTCTAATTATTATTCTGGCAACCGCAGGCCGCACTGCCGATCTGTCTACCTGGGTACCTAGTCAGTCAAGCACTATGGATCCATCATCAATCACAATCGGCACACTGTCACTAATCAAAGGCCTCACAACGACGGCTCATATTGTCGGAAAGCTTGTCCTGCTTCGGCATATACCGGATGAGCTTACGAAGCTATCTAACGTGGTGAGAACCCCTGATATATGCCCATGTACACAAACGTTAACCGCACTTATCATAGATCCAAAACTTTAACAAAACCATCGCTAAAACAGAATATCACATCGAGGCTCTGGGACATGAGTAAAGAAGCGGCCCGTATATCGCGACCCTGACGACACTCAAAGCCCGCGCTATAGGGCCTGTTGAGAGGCTTCATGAACTTCTGCAAGATCACCTGATCAACAACTATGATACGGCGGACTTGGACTGCCCAGCCACAATCGATTTCTCCAAGAGGGCGTGGCTGAAATCGGAACGGGAGATAAAGAGGCTGCAATATTAGCTGGTGGTGATGGGAAATGAGATACGCCGGGAACTTGGTGCGGCTACGTTGTAAGTCTCTTTCCTGGTACCTTTCAACATCCCTCTAATATGTCTAACTACCTACCTAGGTACTTTAGCTGGTCGGCCATAACTGGGTTCCTCACTTTGTGTAACGTGCGGGCTGCTGCACAGCGTCTTGAAGAGCGGGTAAGAGGGTTCATCAACCAACCCAATCCCGAGGCTCCAACCAGGATACGAGAGGAGGAGCCTGAGGCGTTAGACCCGGTGCACTGGTGCCTATGGACCTAGGCTCAAGGCCTTGAGTTTATTTATCGAGGCCTTACAATATTCGCTAATATCTGTATTCATGGTCTTGAAGCTTCGTTTATGGGAATTATTGAAGATGTGATTTATTTATTGGGTAGTGGAAATAGACTAGAGGAATTAACCCCTTGAATTTTATATCCACGCCCTACAAGCTCCCTGATATTTGTGTTTACGGTCCTTTATAGCCATCCTACGTAAATATATAATACCTTTGATACTCCCATAACTAGGTAGGTATTAAGGACCATAAATACGGATATTAGGGAATATTGTAAGGCCTTGATAAATAGTTCAAAGGCTTAGACAATTCTATTACAGCCCCTTAATACTGGTATTACGGTGTTTATTGCACACCCTCAATGGCCATTCTATAGACTGTTAAAGCTATATCATGCCTTATTTACCTACATTAATTCCTTATATTTGGATATTTACCGCTTGAGTAATTGGGATAGTACGTCTTTATTTCCCTGATAAACAAGGTCAGGTAGTTGTTGTAGTTGCCCGACGGTAGTTAGAGGTAGAGACTACCAGCTACTCCTATAATTGTTGTTTAGTTGTTTGTATGTAGTATTCACACTCTCGTAGTTATACTGTAGATTCTTTGTGTCTGTTGTTCTATAAATAGAGCCTTCGGGTCAGGAGAGCTATTTAGTTAGACTTTGTCCAATACAATAAACTAGGTTTCCCTCCAAGTGCGGTCGAAGGAAGTATCTATGGGGCGGCCCTGGGACACTCTTTCATCTCTTCACC
>Ga0247781_1000343_pt1 | contig 14239 bp, 10 predicted proteins | sample UWRJL184509B5_FD_179922 | JGI IMG/M metagenome (GOLD analysis project Ga0247781, IMG submission 179922) | Plant litter microbial communities from Arlington Agricultural Research Station in Wisconsin, United States - UWRJ-L184-509B-5 | ecosystem: Environmental > Terrestrial > Plant litter >...
CTTGGCCCACGAGCTTCCGTTGGCGATGGAGACAATAAGACACATGATCAGCAGAATACCAAAGTTGCAGATGACGTTGAAGTTGAGTTCACGGGCGATGCGTGCACGTTTGCTGGGTGTTATTCCTGCGTTCATCATGATCTTGGTATCGTGACCAGTAAATATGACGATGCCGAGAGCCCATTCGGTATTTCGAAGGTTACATCCTCGCAAAAGCATGTTGTCGATACCGATGGGTTCCGACAGCTCGCGAGGCGCACCATGGGGGTCTCCCGGCAGTTTCTGGCTCCATTTTATCGCTCCGTTGTACTTGTAAAGATTCGGCTGGGGGGGCTCGCTCTCAATGATAAATTCGGCACGTTCGCAATCCCGAGCATGCTTCAGGGTTCGGCCGCAACGAAGAGCGGTTCGGACCTTCAAGTTGGTCTCGCCATCCAAATTCTTGGTCTCGACGTAGCACTGGCCGTCTGGATCAGACGTCGCCAGGATGATGATATCGGCCGGCAGCTCGTCGTCATTGTAGATACGAACAAAGTCGCCCACGGTCAAGTTCTTCCACGCATCTTTGTGGAACCGCGCTTTTCCGGTTATCGGTTTGGCTTGGTTGACCAAGTCGCCTTTAATATTTTGAAAGTGCGCCTCTGCCTCAAGTGGAGGGGACGAGGTATCCGGCGCAAAAGAACCAAACGGCTCTACTTTCTGACCTTGCTGAGGTGGCAGTGGCGACGGCACTGGTGTCATCTGAATCTCCTCTCTCGCCGACACAAAAGACTGCCGGGAACGAGGAGAGCCCATCGACTCCCAGGGAGTTGTGCGGGTCTCAATTGAGGCCCGTGGGTCGTCGTAAATGGCCGCCGTTGATCGTGCTGGCGCGGTATCCTTTTTCCAGAGCCCCTGAAAGGAATGCCATATCCGGCCAAAGAAGCGTGAATTCGCCTTTTTGAATCTCCGCCAAGTCGAGACATTGTCGTCCTCGACGTTCACGTTGTCCCAGCCCAATAACCGGTGAACGGGCGCGTTGTTCAAATCGTTATCCAGGATCGTCCGCCGATAGTCCTCGATAGCGTCTTTGATAGCGGTAACAACAATAATAAAAATTAATGGAACTGCGTTTAGTCCGGGGTTCACGCCTCCGAAAATAGGAAAGATCTATCTTCCAAGTTAGCACACACACTTACAGACCATGGGCCCGTACCGTGGCACAAGGAAAGGGTGCTACTTACAACTAAAATAACAACAAAAAGGAAAAATATATTGGCGACATTATGGAACTGGAACCACAAGTTCTTGGGTACGAAGGAGAGAGGGGTGTACTTGGCTGTACGGATTTTGTTTCGCGTGTACTGCTGTAGCGGGTGACCCTCGGGATCTTTGAGCTCGTCCGGTAGTGGAAGGTTAAAGAAGACGGTTCTTGGGAGGACACCGCTCTCTTCACTCGAGATGCTGGCGTTGTCGGCTGGGCCATCGGTCTGCCCATTTTCCTGCGCCTGCCGGAGAGACTCGGATCCTCCAGATGTCCTTTTCTTCTCGTTGGACGCGGCCCTGTTGTGTCTCCTGCCTCCCAATGCGATACGCTTGAGACCGCTGCTCTTAACAGTCAGTTTCCGTGTCGCCCATCTCGATCTCTGCATGGAGAACGGCGGCTGAGAACCTCCCTCCTCCCCCTGGTCCTCGGCCTGCTTGTTCACCATGATGAGGAAATCGCGGGCAGAGCCCGATCAGCCCGAGCCGTCCGCCAGGATGGCCAAGATTGGCCCCGTCTCGAGTTCGACGCCACTGCAATTGAGGTCGCGAAAGGCCTAGTTCGTTGATGTGCGGTGGTCGAAAGGGGTAGAGGTGGACAAATCGGGATGGGACCACAAAGAAAGGGGGTGTCGTCTCGGTCTTGGGGGGACGAGCGCGTGAGGGTTTGCCAATCGCCCGCGGAAACCAAATCGAGAGGTTAAGGCAACGTGTAGTGGCGATCGGGGGCCGGATGGGGTTGCAAAACGTCAACGTCGAATTGAATTTCGCAGCGAGCTGTCGGTTGACGCTTTCCCGGAAGGTGGTGATGTGGTCGTGGTGGCCGTCACGGTGTTGGATAGAGGGAGGATGAGATTCAGGACGTGGACGTGTGGGATTACAGATACGGAGCCTGGAAAATCGAGGGTGCTTGGTGCTTGCCCCGGCGTTATGTTTTTGGCAGCCCGGGTAAGCCGGGCGTTTTTGCAACCACTAATTAGCGCGCAGGGGGGTGCCTTTGACCTCGAGCACAGGGCGGGACAGCGGAGTTGATCCTCTGGAAAAAAAGAAAAGCGGAATTCGATCCCGCATGAATCGGTGGCAGGGCTCCAAAATTTATGAATACAAGGCAGCTTGGCATGGGAAACCTTACCGATGATGGATCAGAGACCCCAAGACCAGTAATAACGGCCAGGATATGGGGTGCTCCAGCAAGATCCTTAATGGCACTCAAAGTAGCCTTGGAAGCCCTTTGATCGAAGAGCTGGAGGTGCTCGGCGGCCAGACCCTGAATTGGTAATCACATCTCACTGCGGTGGCAGTTCAACAACGGGATGAAAGCCAGCCAGCCGGCCCAGCCAGCCAGCCATGGACGACAACGCTTCTGCGCCGTCATAGAAACTTGGTACCTGTCCGTACGGCGTACCAACAGTATTCCGTACAGTTCATTACATTACGACGATACCTATCCTGTCTTCCCTATTCGCTACCAATTGACCATCCGTATCGTCTGAAATAAGGGGTTTGGTAGACTTTCATTTTACGGCGTCGCGGCACACGAAGCACAAGGTGGGGTTTGTGGGTGCACACGATCAAGGAAGGTGGTTGGCTCATGAGATAGGGGTACGGAATACATTGCATTGCATGTTCGGATTGCAGCACCGCCCCGGATCCCTCGAGTCTGAATTCTACGGGGTATCGCGTAGGGTTAATTTGAACAAGACATCACCGCCTTGGTGGCTGCCTCGATCATTCTTTGATGATAGCTCTTGACAATCCAATCCTCCGTCATACATGGCGTAACAACCCCAAACTAAAATGTTTCTCATCTTTCCTTCAAAAAAAAAAAAGTCCGTCGCAAAGTGGGGAAGAATTCAAGACAACGGAGAGAAATGGGCTTGTCGCCGAATCGGGCTAAGAATCCAGTGCTGCGTCAATCTTTCGATGCAGATCTGTGTACGGAATACTGTACGGAGAGGGTAGTGCTGTGTAAGGTAGCTCTCATACCTATGCGTAATTGCGTATTGGAGTCTTCGGAGCTTTACGGTATTCCGTACACCTGTCCTCATGCTGAGTTCGCCGAGGCATCTGCTTGATTAGCTATGTTGTCTGGCACAGCACGGAAACCAGCACAGCCTTGGAGCTGCTTATTAGTTGAAGACTGCATTTGAGATCCTGAGTATCCTTCTTCACAATGTTCAGTACACACTACACGTATTTTGTCTGAACTTCGGATCACACGAGGCGGCCAATTGATTAGGAGGATTCTCGCTCGGGTTTTCCCAAATTCCCGGCGCCGGCGCCGAGATCGTTTCCTCCTTGGCTCAGATTGGCAAGATGAATGTGACCTTACTCACACCAGCTTGCACCAAGGAAGATTACCGACCTTCCACGAGAATCCTTAGTAACGAGCTTGCATTGCCCAACTGATGGCTGCTGCCATGCAGATAAATACTGACATGCTGACATTGATGGCAATACCTAGAACAATATTTACTGTTCCAGAATTCCCGAGTCCCCGAGTCACTGAAGGAATTCCTGTACCTGGTTCAATCTGATATGACCCGAAAACTCCCTATGCTCAGCTCATCCTCCGAGCAGACACTTCAATGCTGTTCGAGGCGGGAGGGAACGCTTGTCAGATGTTGAGGTTTCCAAGAATCATTCTTCCAGGTGCTGTTCAACAAGACACAGAGGGCCACAGCTGCGCGACAGTCGCAGTCAGCCTTGCTGTCTTCATAACCGTAATTCCGCGACTTGCCGGTAGAGAGGGATGGTGCCACGAGTCCATCAGGAGTTTCATGTCTTTCCAGGAACAGCCCAGCTTTGAAACTTATGCGTTCTCCCAAAGAACTCCTAGGAACCGCAGCCTGCTCCATGACGATTAGTCCACCCGGCTATGGGTTTGGGTGGCAACCAGCCCCTTGGTCCACGGAGTCGGTCACAGAGTTGCTGGGCGTTATAGGAGATCTGCAAACTCTAATATAAAAAATCGGTCCAAGGAGCTACCTTCAGGTTGATGGTTAGTGGTTTGGGGAATCCTCCAGCTACAATACGGGAGCCGACTGTTTGAATTTGTAAATTGGCCGTTTAAACGGTTTGCCTTTTGAGTTTTAGCTAGAAGGGACAAGCGCGGCAATGGACTGCTGTCCCGCTGGATGCACGCTGGATTCCAAACGATGTCCTGGAGCCGACGTATATATGGAAGCGAACAAGAAACGAAACGAAAAGGCGAACAAAGTGACGAGATGTCAGGATGATGAGTACCTAGTGAACCCCTCCAAAAGATTCGTCACCCGCCGTGTGCACTGTACACCTGCATCGATGCAGGGGTTGGACATGACGTTTCGGACAAGACAGACATCCGTCTATGGAAAAAGTTACGTCCGTTCACGTTCAAAGAATGCTCCTGGCACCTTCCATGGCGGGGCTGAAGTAATAAGACAATGGAACTGACAAAACCCGCAATTGTCTCACAAATGGCAGCTATAAAGAATAATTTCCATCTGCAAGGTATGAGAATTCGATTTTCTGCCATCTCCAATATGGGAGGATCACGTGACTTTGCTCCTTGGTCCACCTGGAATTGGCAGCCCCTCCAAGGAAGAGACGCGGTTCATTGCGTGCACTAAAACGGAGACGCGTCCAACAACTGTTCAAAGGCCTTGGCATCAATCACCTCAGCTGCTTGGAATTTGGACTTCAAGAGTTTATGGCCAGGTTCCCATCCAAATACGCTCAGTCATTGACTTAGACAACATCCACATTCTGGCCCCTGATTAGCATCCCACCTGCCACCTGTCTTTTTATCAAAGGTGCAGCTATGAGCCGTCAGTGGGGCTGGTAATCTGATCCCAAGGGCCCAACTTCCACTTGACCCACCACCTGTAAACATGACAATGAACACCATCACCAACTTTTTCAAACCTGTCTCCAAGACCTCGTCGTCCCAAGCATCTGGATCTGCACCACCACAACGTCAAGCCTCTCAGACGCCGGCCCCGTCTTCCCAGCTCCCGCCACCACCTTCGTCTCCGGCTGCGCTGGCATTGGCGTCGCCAGTCGCTCCTGTTCGCCGTCGTGACGCAGTTATTCGAGGATCAGACGAGGAGGATGATGATGATTCTCTCTCCTCAGATGACGACCTTCCCTCGCTTTTCGCCAGGCCCAAAGCCGCCGGCGGTCCTGTCACGCCAAGGGCGAAACGGACAGCCCCCAACGTCTTTTCATCGCCATTAACCATGCAGCCCAAACACAAATTTGATTTCAAGGCTTTGATGAAGCACGCTCAGGATGATAATCACCTCAAAGCCAGTGAGCTGCGCGTGGAGTCTGCCTTGTCTGCCTTGTCTCCGACCGCTGAGGCAAAGCCCAGGTCCACCAACGCCATTGCTACCTCCGAGAAAAGGGTTTCAACTAGCCTTCATGATAATATGCTAGATGTGCTCTCTGACGCTGACGGTAGCCAGAATGAGGGCAACCGTGAGAAGCTGCTCCGCGCCGTCAAGAGATCCGAGGCAACGGCACACCGCAAAGAATACTTTTTCTTTGATGACCCGGCCGGTCAGGATCCTGAATGTGCGTCTATCCGAGTCAGAGCGTCTTTCCCAAAATCCGCCGCTACGGGGCCATGGAAATTCCTGGCGGCTGCCAAGGGCAGAGCCGAGTTGTTCGAGGACGGCGTTCCGTACCGAGTTCAAGCCAAACTCAAAAATATCCCTGACGAGATATATCTCTGGGTCCTGGCAGAGATACCCATCGAGCCATCTCTGAAACTGCGAGGGGAGTACTTGAGGTTGCTCGAAGTGTGTCCTGACCAAGCTGGTCAGCTGGTGAACGAGAGCCTGTTGGTTAAGATGTTCCAGGAGCTCGGTGCGTCGGAGCGGGCACTCGGTCTGGCGCCTCGGACTAGTACTACAAACTCTAGATGCCGCGGTTATAATCCTCAGGAGATAGATTGGACGTCTCTCGTGTTAGTCCTTGACATATTGTCGCGAACCTCAAACGGCCTGGAACTGGATGCCTGCACATATGCCTTCATTCTTCTCCTGCGACTCGGTATGGACACGCTCATCCGCGAGGACCTAATCGTCCAACGAGAGTACCAGGATACCCTTTGGTGGCTTGTACAGAGGATACACCATGATGATTGGGACCAATTTGTAAGTCGCCCATTCTATTTCTCCCCGTTTATTTCGGAATTGTGCTCACACTCAATACCTTTAGTGCGGAGAAGTCTGCACGTCCCTCTACACTCACGTAGACGAATACTCCCTCCGCTGGAACGCAGTCCAGGCTATTCCCCTCATTGACCCTCGTCTAGTCGAGCTGCGACGCAGACTATCTATCGTCTTCATCTTCAATGACCCAAAGCGCGGCCTGATGTCGCCAGAAGAGACCTTCAGCGTGCGCGCTGTCAATCATAGAATAGACACTGACGACATGGGCACGTTTACCGTCGATCGCCAGCGAAGCGACTATTACGAGCTTGCAGCTCTAATAGGCCTCCTGGACATTGCCATTGGGGATGGTAACCCCCCTTCCCGTTTGGGCGATAACCCCGCGACTGCCATTGAACGATACAATGACGAGGTGGATCAGCTAATTCAGAGGATCAAGAAAATGGGATCCGGTATCCACGACCAGGGCGCGACATCTGTCAATAAGGTAGAAGTCAGGATGGCGCTGAAGGATTTCGAGCGGAAGCTGGAGCATGCCACGAGGACGAGACCGCTACCCAAGGCTGATATATTTGGTATTCAGGCGAGAAGTGCCGAACTTAACGAGAGGCAGCGGCCTCGACAGCAAGGTTTTATGAGGAAGTTTCTTGGGCAAGGTATCAAGAAGGAACGGTCACCTTCGCTGCCCCCTATGCCCAGGGCTGGGCCTGCCTCGCAATCACCTTGAACTGTACCATGGTGTCTAACTGAACGCATTAGGATGGGTGTATTATTGTCAATTGCACGAATATGTTGCCTGCTTGTGGCATCACAGCAAAAGGGGTATTTTGGGATTTCAGACGAGAGAATATTGTAAACATTAGGCCAGGAGAGCCTGAGTGAAGGAGATAATCGAAGGCTGGGGCTGCCACGATGAACATCGTTGTCTCGTACAATTTAAGTAATAGTATAGAGTATTGTCGTTTCTAGCTTAGGGTACGGCAGTATTCTACCCCTAGGAAGCTCTGTACAGGTTGAGAGAGGAAAAGGAGGTCTCCGTCAACCAGTTTATGATACATGCAAAAGAAACAAGCGGAAAAGAACGAACAACACATACTCAGAAGCCACTATCTACCTTACTTGGGTAGGTAGGTAGTCAGTCGCACGTGAACAGGTTCTTGCTCAGAACACATATTTCTCCATACCACCTGCCCTGCCCCCCTTTCCCGTAATCATGCGATATCTATATGCCCCCTTCTCAGCCTATAGTCGAGAGGGGGGTTCGCCGTGGACGCTCGCTTTAAGAATCAAGTACTCGCGTATGTTGCTTGCCATTGCTACGACAAAACAAGAAACACAACCGTTTCCAAGTCTAGTCAAAGAACTTGCGGTTCGGATTCTTGCCAAACAGAGCTTCCCTCATTGCCGGGAGTGCGCTATTCCTGAGAATATCCAGCCTGGCCTCGAACGTGTTGTTAAGATCGATCTTGCCGCCAGTGCCGACGATGACCACGCCACCGGTGCTAAAAACGAGATGATGCATTAGTCAGGTCCCAAACCAGACTATCAGAGCCCATTGGCTGTGGCATATGTGCCAGACTTACCTCCCCTCAGCCACCGGGTTCTCCTCGTCGATCTCAGCAGAGACGTCCTTGTCGGTCTTGTCCTTGTATTCCTCCGCCGCTGTCGCAATAGCATTCTTCACAAGAGGGTAGTCGACCTTGCGGGCGCGGATGTGTACCTCGGGCTCGTTCATCTCGTAGAAGCCCTCGAGGATGAGCCCCTTGAGGATGCCCTCGTAGCGCTTCTTGTCCTTGGCGGCGTCGCTGAGCTTTTGCTGGGTGGTCTCGAAGATGTCGTCTAGTAGCTCCTGCCGCGCGCCCAGCACCTTAAGCCTCGTCTGGTTGGCAACCTTGGACCGGGTGATTTGCTGCGACATGGTGGCCTGCTTGAACTTCTTGGTGTAGGTGTTGTCGATGGTGTCGATCTCCTGCTGACGGAGCTTGGTCTTCTCGATGCTGAACTCCTCGTCGGCTTTGATCTTGATCTCTTGGGCCTTCTCGCTTGCTTCTTGCTTGATGAAGGCTGTCATCTTTTTGAGCTCGAGCGACACCTGGTGGAATGGGTTTATTGTGATTAGCTGGGGAGTCATTGTGTCGTGCTGGGATTATGTTGGGGGAGCTCTGCAAGCTGACTGCTGAGGGAAAGGATGGCGATGTCGGTGCGTAGAAGCCTTCCCCCTTTGCCGGAGCAGAAATACATGTTATGAGAAACGTACCTGGTCGTCGGACAGCGCGTGGACTTGCGACATATTGGCGGTTTAGCTGTGGGGGATTTATATGGATTTATCGTAGTACACAGATGTTCCCTGGTGGGTAGGGGAGGAGGGGAGAGTCGAGGATGTTTGGAAGCTCGGACGAGAATTGCCGCAGGTATTTATGATAGTATGCCGCTTGATGAGGATGAGAGTAAGTTGCGTAGATAGATTAGTTGAGTCGAGATGTGAAGCGTGACGGAGACTTGTTGCTGACGACTTTGCAGGAGTGTTGACGATGTCGGCTTGGATGCAGCTGTCTTGAGATACGCCGGGACCTGGCCCAGCAGCCCCCTGCAACGCAGCAGCATCCCCGACCAACACTGGTGGAGACCAGAAAGCACAAGCCACATCCCAGACCCCACCATGGAACCTGGAGCGTCATTACGTAACTGTCCTGTTCAGTTCCTGGAATTTGCGTGAGGTGTGAACCCCACCAGCCACCGTGCGGTCTGCATGTACTCTTGGCACGCTACGAACACGGACGACTGTGGCAGTGTGGCTTGATCACCACATTGACACACGCCGGGACCAGCCCAAGCATGCCAGTACAGCGCATTGACGGTGTTGTGGACAGCGCTTTCAGAGCCCGAGTCGGTTCGTCAGGCGTCCACGGTGCGTCCCCGTTCCATAGCCAACCAATTCTTGAAGTTTAATTCATAACGTCTTATTTTACTTTTTCTTTTTCATACTTTGCCATTGTCCATCTGGGAAGCATCTCTTTCTTTCTATTTTGCGAATTCCCGGCAAGTTTCTAAACAGATAGCCCCGTGACGACCTCTCTCACGGCCCAAAGACCAGCGGTCAGTAGTGACAGAGCTGGCCACACGCCCCGTCCCAATTGTCTCACTGCTTTCAAGGGGTGTCCTCAGGTCGCATTCAGCCGTCCCACACCCCATGATCACGGCCCGCCCGCCTTGCAGCGCAGTCGGTTGATGTGCCGTCAGAATCCCTCGCAAATGATATACCTCGAGCCGGATCATCGTCATTGATCTCGAGGTCGGACAAACAACCACAGCTTACAAGGCGTCTACCTTCTACATACTACTTACAGCTGTCCAGCTGTCCGGCTCTTCGTTTTATTAAGCTATCGACTTCTGTACGCTGGATAATCATCTCGCAAGGTCCCGCTCCGCTCCACATCGAGTCCGGTCCTTGATCCGATCCCGATCCTCATGAGAACACAATAAGGAGAGCCGCCACTTCGCCTCGGCTGACGGGCGACTACCGTTTATTCTGGCGTAATGGGGCTCATTGGGGGCATCTCCCCTGGCGGGAGCATTGCTGTAAGTTGGTTTGTTGTCTGATGGCAAACTTGTTCCCGGATTGCTGATGTTGCGGACTTGGAACACAGATAGGAATTGTCGTCGGTATCGTATCTACGAGCGTCCAAAGCCTGGGTCTTACCCTACAACGCAAATCACACATCCTTGAAGACGAAAAGGGGCCCTACGATATCAGACGACCGCCATACCGAAGGAGGAGGTGGCAGCTGGGTATGGGAATGTTCATTATGGCCAACGTGATAGGGAGTTCGATTCAAATATCCATGCTACCCCTGCCGGTGCTCTCGACACTGCAGGCGTCGGGTCTCGTCTTCAACTCGATATGCGCCACGCTTATACTAGGGGAGCCATTCACCAGGTGGTCATTATGGGGGACTTTGCTGGTTTGCGGAGGCGCCCTGCTGATCGCCATATTTGGTGCTGTTCCCTCCCCGGCACACAAATTGAGCGAGCTGCTGGACTTGCTAGGGCGGCGACCCTTTGTATTGTGGATGATATTCCAAACTTTCTTGGTTATTGCCATCGCCGTGGCAACAGAGTCGGTGTCGTACTTTACGACGCTAATGCAAGATTCACGCTTCCGTCTGGCTCGAGGGTTTGCATATGGATGCATAAGCGGCATACTGTCTGCTCACTCCTTGCTTGTGGCCAAATCGGCTGTCGAGCTGATCGTGAGGACGATTGCAGACGGCGATAACCAGTTCGTTCACTGGCAGTCATGGATGCTGGTTATTGGTCTCGTGACCCTCGCTCTGAGCCAGCTATACTACCTTCATCGGGGTCTTAAGCTGGTCTCGACGTCCGTACTATACCCCCTCATATTTTGCATCTACAACATCATTGCCATCCTCGACGGGCTCATTTACTTCCGCCAGACCGACTCGATCAGCCCTTTGGACGCATGCCTGATAACGCTTGGCACGGTCATCCTACTGTCGGGCGTGTTAGCCCTATCATGGCGTCTACACGACGAGCAGCATGCGCCCGGTGTTGGCCAGTCTAGTCTGGCACCCGGCCTCGGACTCGTCGAGGATACGGATGGAGAAGAAGATGAGGAAGAACTATTGCTCGGCTCAACCATCATGAATGAGGAAGGCAATTCTCTTCCATCAACACAGTCCACCGGCTACTCCACTTTCAAGCCAGCTTTTAATGGCAGCGGCTCTGAGGAGCCAGCGCCGTTGGTCGTATCGACGCCACAAAGGAAACGATTCTCCTCTACACAGTCAATGCGAGCAATGACTAGTCCATCTCAACGGTGGGCCGAGCGTGCGGAGATCTGGGGCGAGCTTGAAGATCGGGAGGCGCCGGATTCCCCTTCACTCATCATAAATCGGCGGAGGTCAACAACTCTAGGTCCCGGAGACCCATCGTCGCCTTTGTTTCTCAAGGGGAAGTCTGTAGAGCGCCATTTAGTTGACGAAGATGGACCGAGCACAGATCCTTTGTTAGGATCGTCGCCGAGGAGGGCATTTAGACGAAGGCGAAAATCGACTGGATTCCCGGGCTTCACTGCACGGCGAACAGCCGTTGGTGGGAGCCGGAAGACGTCTGGTGGGTTTCAAGACGCTGTGGGCGGTTTTCTGAGGTTGAAATGGTGGAAGAACAGAAACAAACCGAGCAGTACCACGAATACGCCGGTTATCGGCGTGGAAACGAGTCCAAGGTCAAGACCAAGACCGGTCTCGGCTGCTACTTGGGCGGCGTCAAGGTATAGAGACGAGGAGGAACATGGCTCGGCTTCTTCATCGAATCAGCGACGTATTTCTACCAGGTTTGAGGAACCACTACCACGGCAATCAGAAGTTATAAGACCACCACCACCGCCGCCACCAGCGGGGAGAGGCGACGAAGGAAATCACGATGACCAGGACAGTGATGATGGCAGACCATCGTCATCTGCGGTGTAGGAGAAACTTAAATATATAATGAATCTGTGTCTATTTCTACCATTCAACAACTTGTGCACGCCTTGGTGAAAGATAATCAAGCAGGCGTACGTTAAGCTAAGATATTCTCTTGTTCGACACCCTCGATCTCTCGAGTAACAAATATGGATCCCCGAAACCCCGCAACCTATATCTGAGACGACGGCCCATTGATGTCAGTCTGAAGATCGTGGTTCCCTCCTACAATTTCTACCTAAGAATGACTGCCAACTCGAAAGGCCAAATAAGGTGGTATGTCACCCCATCAACATCTGGAAGCAAGAGAGTGCAAACCAGGATCATCTCGTACATCTCCATATCCCGGAAGGGGACCAAGAGATAATTAAAGCAAAAAGCAAGAAAATCAAAAGCCCATGGGTATCATGCTACAACGCCAGTAGGGAAACAAGGTAGAAGCTGCACATACACCCTCATTCCATCCGTCTCAGCCATGAACGTAACCCAGCAACTGCATCCGACATGATAGCCAATGGAAGGTGAAAAGGATCATGATCAACCCAAATCGTCCCTCGAGGAGAAGCAGAATCCAGCCAACACTCATAAGAAACCAGAGCACTGCTCGTCCAACCACAGCCAAGGTACTCGCCCATGTTGTTCCCCCAGCCATCCAAGATGAAATGGTCGGTTTCCCAAGCAACAAACATCCAGAATCAATACGTACTCGTCCTCTGATATCCAGCCAGTATCCTGCCCGGGCATCAAACTTTCCAGCCATGCCCCTTTGAGTTCCCCTTTATTCTGCAAGTCGAAGAGTGAATTTCTTTTCGCGTGTTCATGCCCGGAACAGGTAAACCCATTCGACTGGAGCTCTGGGAAAACACAGACGAACAGCAAAGTCAATCACTAAGCACTTCTACCGGGTCCTCCCGCAGGCCACTCCCCTCCCTGGCACGTTGCAGACTCTGATACCGATATGCCATCTTTGTCTCCCGTCTGGTCAAGCTTGAGTGCCGGGTGACGGTAGCCTGACGCCGAGAAAGAAATGGTGACATGGGGGTGGACTTTGAGGGAGTTCCCGCCCCAACCGCAGTCGTTCTCTCTCGAGGTGAGGAATTCAGCGAAGAAGCCAGCGAAGAAGCAGGGGTGGGAGACCCCCTAACTGTCTCCGTTCCTGAGCTGTTACCAGTATTTGTGCCCCCGTCCGAGTCGATCTCCATCACGTCGTCATCTCGGTCAACAACGAGAACATGGGCTCGTCTGCTTCGTTCCAGGTCAAGCTGGTCAACGTCGATAGGAGCAGCGTCGATATGGTAGATGGTGGCGGCTGGGGCTGGCGGTGGTCGACCTCGGATGCCGTCTTGCTTGTCTAGCCACTTTATGAGATGGCTGTAAATAACTTTGACAACCGATGGTGGAAAGGCGTTCCCGATTTGCTTCTTTCGGTCGGTCTTGGTGCCGTGGAAGCTGTGAGCCTCGGGAAACCCCTGGAGGAGGGCGAACTCCCGCACGGTAAATTCTCGGGTCCCGTCCCAATGATAATTATTTTTCCCCCCGTCACAGGTTATCGTGTTTGACAGCGGCTGGTCTGGGTCCCATGCCGGCTTGGGGGGGTCAAATGTGTTAAATCGGTCGTCCTCCCCGTAGCGGGGGCTGTTTCCCAATGGGTGCAACGCCTGCCTTGCGGTGACAAAGGGCTTTAAATTGCCGAGACCGTCTTTGGCGTGCGTGGGCTTGGGAAAATCGGGGAGGGTCTCTCCAGGTCCGGCGCCGATTATTATCAATCTTCTTCTTGGCTGTGGAAGGCCAAAGGTTGCCAGGTTGACCACCTGCCATCTTACCGAGTAGCCGCGGTCGATGAAGCTGTGAATCAGCGCGCTGAAAAACTCGCTAAACCGCTCGTGAAGAATTCCGAAGGTTTGTTCAAGTGTGAACAGTCGCGGCTTGATTTTCTGCACCAAGTGCCCGCACGACAAGAGTGCCGACTCGTTGGCTTCATCGTTCTTCCCGGGGACAGTATGTGCCGGGGACCAGACTTGACACGGCGGCGACAAGTGCAACATGTCCACTTTCTCACCTCGGCACCTGGTGATGAAATCCGTGATGTCCTTGCTATACACGTCGGTGGAAGTAAAATTTTGTTGAAGGGAGCCCACAGCCCGATCCCAGTTGTCGACGGCGAAGGCGACGTGAGCTCCGGCGAGCGTCATGCCCCTCGAGACACCGCCGGCGCCTGCGAACACGTCACCGGTTGAGTATGTTTGCCCCGGGAGGAGAAGACCGGCGGTTGGGCGGCGGTTTCCAAGCATGCTTGCGGCTGGCACATGGGAGCCACCGAGACGGCGCTTGCCACGCCAATTTCGGACCACTTCC
>Ga0247781_1000344_pt1 | contig 14209 bp, 7 predicted proteins | sample UWRJL184509B5_FD_179922 | JGI IMG/M metagenome (GOLD analysis project Ga0247781, IMG submission 179922) | Plant litter microbial communities from Arlington Agricultural Research Station in Wisconsin, United States - UWRJ-L184-509B-5 | ecosystem: Environmental > Terrestrial > Plant litter >...
GTGTATTTGTTGTGGTCCTTTTTCGCCTTGCCCCCCCTGATGGCCGTCATTATCATCGTCATCGTCTAGTTCAACGTTGGTTAGTAGGTCGGGGGAAGGTTCGACAAGAATATATTTAAGCCTGTAGCAAATAAATCTACAACCGATTGAGATGGAGACGACAGACCACGATTTTTGATTTAATCGCCTAATGATAGTTGATCTTGCGCGCTGGAATTTATTATTTTACGCCAAGTCCGTACTACTAATTACACCATACTTAAGGGGGTCCGTACTACCTCTACTATAAGAACACCCTATTTTTGTATTACTGTATTTTTCTTTGATATTTGGCCGTATTTACAGTCAAATGTTTATTAAAGAATACCCAATATTGAAATTACTATACTTTTAAAAAAATCGGGGTTTTTCCCTATTATTTTAGCATATGATGCATTTACGGCCAGTTATAAAGAAATTGACTAGTTTTCTAATATAGCCATTTTCCGTAATATTCTTCTTTAAAGTTGTTTAGTAAGGCCCGCAAACCATCTTTATAAAATAGTCTACACTCGAACTAATACCATTGTTCGTAATCTTTAATAATAATATTTATATCGAAGCTACAACTACAATATATCAAATTTAGATATACTTAACAACGATAATTATATATAGACTAAACAAACAAATTGCAAAGTCAAAATAGACTTTCGGCATATAGAAATGGGCAAAAGACGAAGTCTTCAATTTCGCTTTTGCCCTTTTTTTCTTCTTCAAATACTACCAATTGTATACATAATTATCCAACCAAATACCAAAACCATCGTTATATAACTATACGCGCGTAATCCCAATACCCTTATCGACTAACATATACTACATATAGTATACAATTTTCTACTTTTATTTTTAATTCGAATAAGCCCCCTTTTGCTAATATAAGTCTAATTTTTTAGTTATAAAACTGCGAATAAAAGTATAATACCTTACTTGCTAAAATAATTAGGAAATGGAAGTTTATATAACAATTTATTTACTAAGATTATTCAAAAATATATTTAATAATAAAGAGAATTTGCCGACATTTTTATATAGCCTTTAATATTTTATAAATTTAATTATTAATAACTAAAATTGGGAGTAGTTGCGAAAAATGAAAAAGAAAGTAGAAGAGGATAGTAGTATTTTGTATAATAATAAGTAAATTAAAAATATAAAGGCCGAAATTCGGAATGCCAAAGATTAATTTTTATAACGATGAATTTGAAGTGTTATAGGCGTTTAATTGTAGGACAAAATGTCTATTAATTAGCTACTATTGTCGAAGTTAAATTCTAGATTTATTAGTATATAGTACAATACAACTAATTTTACAATGTGCTTTTAATGCCATTTTAAGGCAAGAATGGATGCTTTTAATGCTGTCCTAGGGCACATTTTCCGTAATTTATTTCCGTAATTATAGTCTATTTTACATAATCAAATTAGCTATAGTATACTAAGTCCGTACTACCGGTTTTACTATACTTAAGGGGGTCCGTACTACCTTTACTATAATAACCCCATATTTTTCTATTACCGTATTCTTCTTTGATTTTTGGCTGTATTTACACTCAAATCCGTATTAAAAAATACATAATATTGAAATTACTATAAATCTAAGAAATTGATTTTTTTTCTTTTTTTCTTTTTACTATATTATTCATTTACGGCTAGTTATAGATAAATGGACTACTTTTCCAATATAGTTATTTTTCTTGATTTATTTCCGTAATTATAATCCATTTTACGTAATTAAATCAGCTATATTATATTAAGTCCGTACTACTAGTTTTACTGTACTTAAGGGGGTCCGTACTACTCTTATTATATTAAATACTTAATTTCTTATTATTAGATTTTCTTTAATTTTCATTTGTATTTAGGAAATTATAATATATTACATAATAACAACTTAGCGTAATATGAAGTAGTTTAAGTATAGTATAATTAATAGTACTAACTTAGGATAATATAATTAATTTTAATATATAACATTACTTAAAAATATACAATTAAATTAAAATGCATGATTTTCTTAAAACCTTATTGTAAGTTTAAAATATAATAAAGAACCAGAAAATATAATTGAAAATCGACTTAGAATAATTTATTCTACAGAGTTAATAAATGGAATTAGTTTATGAGAATTTAGAATGAAGTTAAAATCACAGGCAAGAGATAGAATCACTTAACAACAATTTACCAACATGCGAAAATTACAATCAGTAAATAATAAAATGAGTTACATTTCTAAGTTAATTATTTTCTCATTGCCTTTACAGATGATTATATTTGACACCCTACTCTTAACATAAGGCATCAAAATGGGCATCCAACCAGTTGGAAGCAGCGTTCTCATTCTCCTCAGCATCAGGACCTTTGGTCTTGACACTTATCCAGAGTTCAAACATATGAACGAGGACTTCTTTTAGAGTCATGGCATCAAGATGCATGCTCTCGAAACTTTTGGTCAAGAAAGGACCAATTTCCTTGGACCGCTTCTTGTGAATGGTCGAAAGTATCACCTCGTCAATCCTCAACTTGTCGTGATAGACCATTAGTTGATGCTTTGAGGGCAAGGACTTTCCATTGTCCATGGACTTGCCATTCCCCGAACCGGCAGAGCTCGCCTGAGCGACAGTCTTTGACGAGCTCGCGATGAACGCTAACGACGGCGATGTCATTGAGGGTGGGTTGGGACGACCAGCACCAGGGACCTCAGTAATCTTCAGTCTCTCGTTGGCCATCACGGCAGCCGTCCAAGGCTTAGGTTGAGATCCCGGCGGTCTGGGAGGAAGGCGGACCTTCCTTGCCCCCACCATCGTCCATTCCCCAGCGTCATCGACTTCCGTCGATGGCCCCGCAACAGATTCTTTGGTGTCAGACACGTGCTGTTTTGCAGCTGAATCTTTGTCAAAACGCACGAAGGACTCGTCGAAGTTGAAAGTTCCTGGCGCGTTGATCACTATGGGCTTTGTTTTCCCAGCTGAGTCTTTGTCAAAACGCACGAAGGAATCGGTGAGGTTAAAAGTTCCTGGCCCGCCGATCACCGTGGGCTTTGTTTTCAGCCCTAGCACAAGGCCGGGCGAGACAGCAGGCTGAGGGGCCCATGTGAACCTGGGATATCTGGGTACCGTAGGATGGTCCTTGGGAGCGGTGGGCTTGACGTGCGTCTTCACCTCAACCGCAGGAGTTGGAGTCCTGGCAGACTTAACGCCTCTTGGAGCGGGAGCAGGAGCTGTACCTGTGGCAGGCTCAACTTTTGCCTTTGATGCAGGAGCTGGACTACGCCGCGGCTTAGAGTGAGCCCGACCTGCTCCATTATGCTCGCGTGCATGAAAACGACTTGGGGGTATTCCGCAGTCAGAAGCATCCTGAGTTCCCTGCTGTTGGGTTTCTTTCGTATCACCGAGATGAAGAGTTTCAGGAGTCTGATACGGCAGAAGAAGCAAATCCTTCAGAGAAGCAGGCCCACCCTGCTGTTTGATGATATTAGACACGCAGGTAATGCGAAGAGAAGGGAGGGGGGTCCTCGGCAATATCATTCAAGCGGAATGAAGGTCATGTCGGTTACAGCGACGATGATGATCAGAATAAAATGGAAGTACACGGGAGTACAAGTTGGGAACTACGGAGTCCAAAGGGAAATAAGCGAGGTGGGGACCATCGGGTTAAAATAATAAAGAGCGAGGAGGGAAGAGACCACGGAAAATAAATGTTGTAATAAATGTTTTGTAATTTCTTCTTAAAGTTCCATCTTCTATGAAAGAATTTCCCGTACTAATAATAATACTCTTCTTTTTATGGGAGGGTTCCTTGTGCTTTACGGCAGTTACAGCTTCTCAAGCATTTAACATTGAATTCTAGTAGTTATGTAATTGCAATCATGTGAAAGCTACACATACAGCTGATCTTGCACGGAAAGTTGTCTCAATCGCCGCATTTATCATATCGCTCATTAATTCTGTCCCCTTTCCACTATCACATCGTCTGCTTCAAGGGCCATTAGGGTAATTGCTTTATACATTGTAATAAGTACCCAAATGGCGGGTTTATTCGGCCATTCCTGCCCCGTCACTTGGGCCCTTCCGCATCAGCCTCCGCAATTCCTCCCAACTGATCATCGGAGCTTTTTATAGCTTCGTCCCCATCGCCCTCAGCACCGCCGTCAATACCACCTGTGTCCTTCTTGCCATCTTTGCACTTCTCGTCGCCATCGCCATCTTCGCCACCCTCCTCGTCATTCTCCTCTTCGCTTTCCCCCCCCTCCTCGCCCTCTTCATCTTCATCATCGTCGCCATCTGTTTCATCCTCCCCACCCTCTTCGTCGTTGCCATCCTCATCCTTGCCATGCTCTTCTCCCTCTTGCTCTTCCTCGACGTCGCCATCCTCCTTTTCCTCATTCTCCTCCTCATCTCTTTGACCAAGTGATACTTCCTTTTCAAGTAATTCGTGCTGCACCCACTTCTTATCCCGCTCCCAGTCGGTCTCGAAGTAATCCACGAACAGCATAACAGCGTGCTTGAGAGATATGTGTTTATCCTCCATATCGAACACAGCCGGGGGGGAAACCAGCTCAAGATACCGCCGACGAACCAGCTGTGTGTGAAAGTCATCCCTGATCCATCTATAGCCCTCTTCCTCCTCCTCACTGACTGTCCCTCGTTCGGGTATTGCCATTGCAGACTCTTCGTTTAGAATTTCGATCCCATAAAGGAAGCGCGGAACCGCCGCATGGTATTTGAGGTCTACGCTGAGGGCTGGCAAAACACTGACTGACTCCCAATCAACCACACCGACCAAGTTGTATGTCTCGGGGTGGACAAGGACGTTCATTCTGGACATATCATGATGCCAGAGGACCTTTGTGTCTTCAGGTGGAATGTTCCCCTTGGCAGTTTCGTATTCAGAGCCGGGAGAGGGTGGTGGAAAGGCTCTCGTAGCTAGAAGCTCAAGCTGGTTAAATGCCTCGATTACCTCGTGCCCGGCACTGGCGAGCTCCGTATCCATCTCGGAGTAGTAGTCATCCTTTGGGTCAGGCGAGAGATTGCGAATCCGATGTCCTAGTATCCTGAGCTGCGCGAACGCCAACTCCCGCGCTGTTCGAAAGGGGCCCCGGTCGGCCGGCAAGAGCATTCTCTTCCCACTGAAAAAGTCGCAAGACACCACCCGGCCAATGACGTAGTCACCGCCGGCCCCGATATCCACGTCGATATTTGCGACCGTGGAATCTCCCTCAACCTTTGGCTTGCCAAGCAACAAGAGTGGACACCCAACTTGGTTCCAAATATCCGCAAAATAGATATTTCCAAACAGCGAGAACCGTAAGTCCAGGATCGGCTTGATCTTCTCAGCGAAATCAACTACAACAGCCATCTTGGCATCCATTGGCATATCTTGCCACACATCATCGATAGGGACGCCGTCCATCTTTTCCATGAGGGTCCATTCGAATCCCAACGGGTTGGACGAGCTTGAGGAGAAGGCGATCACCTTGGGAACAGGCATAGAGGAATGTTCCCGTATGTACTGGATTGTCGCAACTTCGCTTTCGGTCTTGAAGAAGGGGTCGACGGGCAATGCGACACGCATCAGGAACTTGGGCGCCGTGGGGTCGTTAGAGGAGGTGATTGAGAAGAGGCGGTGGAAGGCGCCTTCGCTAAATGATTCGGCCTTTGCATCTGCGAATTGTTCGGCAGGAAGGTGGGCGATTGCCAATTTGCGGGCGACTTCCATGTCGGGCTCCCGAGGCCATACTGGGTCCATGTTGCCTGTCTTTGGGTCATATTTCCAGCAGTGACGGTGCTGGGTAACCTCGAGAGCGGTGAAGGTGTTTGTGGGGCTGATAACCCGCAAGGGTCTTGAATGATGCTCTGCCATTTCCATGGACATTTCCGATGTGAATTGCGTGTCGATCTGGTATGGTATGGGTGTGTTGATTTGTGGTGAATCCGGAACTGGAGGAGAGTGAGGCGAGAGGGCACGAGGGTTTGTAGGTTGCGCAGATTTTGGACTGTGGAACCCCATCCTTTTTGCGACAGACGACTCAGACTGTTCGCTTACCACGTGCATGAGTAACGTGGAGCACGACGCATGCCACTGTATTGAGCAGCTAAACCGGTCACCTGGTTGCTTGCAATACGGCGCAAACTTTGTCCACGAGTCCCGAATGATCCACTACGTTATGTGTCAAACGGGCGACAGCCTCATGTGGGTCGTCTGATGTAACAAGGCTATTAATACACGCCCCACCTCCCCGCCCATCCCATCTGTCTTTGCCTCCCTTGTTTGTCTCCTTGCAAACCACCTGTGCTCTCTCTCTGGTGGGATATAGCATTCTTATATTTAGCGAGACCCATAGCATGTGTTAGTTGAGAGCAGACTGCCGGCAGTGGGCAGTGGGCCTTGCAAAAGTTCCATACACCTGTCTACATTTTGTAAATTTAGACCTTGATAGCCAGTTGTGAGAACCACCAAAAGTGTACTATTCACCGCAGCGCGGTGCACGTAATTCCAACAATGGCCTTCTAAAGGCCGTAATTACGCCTATATGGGAAGCTCATAGGGCCTATTGACAGAAATACATAGTCAGACAGGTCTCACAACCCTCACGTCTCTCAAGGCCCAAAAGGGGCGTATCTCCCCCTCGGCGCCATGGCTAATCCTCTTAAAGCTCCATGGCGACTGGCGATGCGCTATTTTCATCCGAACAGAGAGCTCAGGCACCCCAAAAGTTCCAGGAGTTTCTTTCTCCCTACCAACCTGTTGGAAGAGTGAAAAAGATCAGACGATTCATCCGAAGTGAGAGCAGAAGGTCCCTCTTTTCCCTGCCCAACGTGCGGTAAAGTTAGAAATATGGAGGCAACAACCAAGACCACAATCCCCCGCCATGGTCCATACTGGTCTCTCGGAAAACCACCAAGAAACACATATCATCAGTTTCACTCCTATCGTTACTATCATTGAAAATATCTCTCCCCATCCACAGCAGATTCCACAGCACCACCAACATGGATTCCGGTCCTGGGGACAAGAAGCTATTCAAAGAATTTCTCGAAGGAATTCCCGACAACAAGCTCCAGGGCTTCCCACCTGGGGACTGCACCGACACTCTATACCCCAAGCCAATCAGAAGGGGTGACAACTATCGCCTGGACAAGCAAGGAGTGAGTTGATCTTGGCACCATCCTTATGCATCTTAGATCTAGCAACACTAACAAGTCCCAACAAAACAGTTTACCCAAAATGGGTACTACAATATCCAGATCCAAGCGAATAACAATGCCAAGTCCGCCAGTGTCAAGGCGAGGGCCCCCAAAACGGTCGCTGCAGTTCTGATCCTAGAAGGAAGTGAGCCTCCTGTCACGCCAGCCGAGGTCCGCGAGGCCTTCTGGGAATACTATCGATCCTACCATCGGAAATACAACCCTAGCCCCGACTCGATTGAATTGGGAACTGCACCACCACCACCACCGCCTCCCCCACCGCCGGTGGAGCCAGAGATCGAAGCGCAGACGCCTAGCAAGTCGATGGCGAAATGGAACGATACCCGGAAGAACAGACAGGCAACTGCCAGCTCCAGGAAGAGGGGCTAAAAGAAGAGACGCTAGGACGAAAGCCCATCCTTTCTTCCCGGGAGAATACGTCTTGCGACGTCCCGGTGAAAAGCGATTCTCACCTTAGAGAAGGTCTGGTGCAGAGGGGCTTCCAAGGATAGATAGTAGGGAGGTTCTGTCAAGATTCCTTCAACTTGGAGTTTGGGCGCAACAGTAGTACTTAGGGATCATATTATTAGCGCTGCAATCCATTTTTCTTCTTCTTTCTGTCTGGAATATTGACTTGGGTCTCCTTATATCAGCGTTTTCTGGTCATTATTCAAGAGGCATAAGGATTGGCACCGTAAAGCTTCCGTAATATGTGGATTATTGAATTTTGAGGTCAAATTTCCAAGCCATATACCATTCTACGGTAGATATTAGACATTCAGTACTTCCCATCACCGACTACCAAGGACTTAAAATACGAGTACGGGGGAAATTTGTAGATCTGTAATATATAATTCAAAGGCGGTGAATAATCTTAACAAGGCCCCGGGTTGTATCTGCGTTGCACATGTCCAGTAAATAATAGCCATTCAGCGCTTCCTACTACTGAATATCAAGGACTAAAAATACCAGTATTTGAAATAATTGTACAACAGCACCACTTTATATTTAAAGGCGTTAAATCCTGGTGGCGACTTTCTGGGTTGTATGTGCGGGGCAGCATTTACCATAGAATAATCCACGCTGATCGGTGCCAGGGCTACCGTAAAGGCTTGCTGTAAGCCACGGTCACTTCAACGTCTTTCCTCTTAAGCCCTGAGCCACTGACGATGAGATGTCTCCTTGGTACGTAGTGTGAGCCTTGCGACGGCTCAATGAGTTAAAGAGACAATACTACAATTATTTTACCAGCGCGAGGCAACGGCGATAGCAACGGAACGCGGTATGGTATGGCGGAATGGTGGGGTTAGCGGCGCGCAAGCCAAGCCTCGTGGGGGCGGTCTAGATCCGAAGAGAGGACCACTGCCTCTTCCTTCATGGCCGGACGACTGAACGGTGCAATTCTCTTTCCCGGGTTAGGGTTCTGGTCGAGACCTTGAACGGCTGGTCCAGAATGTCACCAAGGATTCAAGCGGGGCTGCCGTCTCTTGGAATGACAAGTTTTCCTTACGTCCGTCACACACATGACGACAATGACCACTCTGCACGCACCTGGCCGGCTCACATTGGGAGCCGAATCATACGACCACGATGCTTTTGAGACATCCAGCAACAGTACGTACCGCAGCGGCGGTTCCTGGGCCACTCACGATGCAATGCCGTATGAATCCGCCAACAGCGGCTGAACACTACGTCCGAGTTCACGCAGAAGTGGTGTAACCAACCGCCCTTTCCGTTTACGGTATTTCGGTGAGGAATCCGGCAAAGATCTCACATCGGTGAGGAATCCGGCAAAGATCTCCCATCACCTACCTATTTTCATCGTGGAACTCGTCATGCGGTCGTGGCCTGGCTTGCCTCCATGCCTGTGCCAGGTTTTCCGGTTTTGGCCATCGTATGATTCATCGTATGATTCACAGCTAGCTGGTTGACCATGCGCAGTAAAAATGCGCAACCCAACAACGCAGTTTCTCCCACAGCAGCAATCTAATAATTCTTTACCACTGCCTTCTCTGATAGTCCCGATCACCGTTCAATCTCTCACATTGTCAAAAGCTTTCTTCTTTCTGTGAGACGGTATCCCGAACCTGCCTGCCCCAACATTCCATTCTCGTCAACTGCTATTCCCGCGATATTATCCATCTACGATGAGCTTCGGTTTCGGCATCGGGGATTTCCTTGCGGTCATCCAGCTGACTAACAGCATCCGGAAGAGCATCAAGAGCGCGCCGCGGGAATTCAACGAACTATCTATCCAGTATGTTGCCCTACCAAATACCGGAACATCGCTGACCGGGCATATACCTACCTGGCAGAGTCAACAACCTTTCACTTACGCTACAAGATCTCGAATTCGTGGTCGCAGAACGGGAGCCTACCCCCCGGGAGAAAGAAGAACTAGACGGCATATCCAACAGTTGTCGAGGGGTTCTTGAAGACTTGGGAAAATTCCTAGATGGCTCTCAGGTGCTGGGATCGGACTCCAAAACCCCAGGCGACAGGTTTAAAAGAGCATGGAAGAAGGCAACTTGGGATACCGAGAAGATTGACGAGTTCCGGATGCGCATTATATCCAACATTGGTTTTCTGAACGCCTTCAGCGGGAAATTCGAAAGAGACCAGATCGCCGAAGTCTTACAGCATCAAAAGGAGCAGCGGCACACACAGGTTCTCGACTGGCTAACCCCAGTGGACTATGCCGTACAGCACAGCGACTTGTCCGGCCGCCGGCTGGTAGGTTCGGGCCAGTTGTTTTTGGACTCTGAGAAGTTCAAGGGATGGCTAGGAAAAGGAGGTCAAACACTCTTTTGCACAGGTGTTTTCGGGGCGGGAAAAACAATGCTCACATCGGCCGTCATTGACCACCTCTTCGAGACGTACGCGGGCGACGAGAAAGTTGGCATCGCTTATATCTACTGTGATCATTACATCCCAAACAGCGAGAAGTCTGTCTCCGATCTACTCGCCTGTCTGCTCAAGCAGCTAGCTCAGGGGCAATCCGCCCTCTCATCTAGCGTGCAATCGATATACAACAACCACGCCGACAAGCGCACGCGGCCGTCATTGGACCAACTCTCCGAAGCTCTTCGGTCGACAGCAGCTGGATTTTCAAGAGTTTTCATCATAGTTGATGCTTTGGAAGAATTCCCTCCCAGCTATCGCGACAAATTCAAATCGCAGATATTCGCTTTGCAACATACATGCCAAGGTAACATCTACATGACGTCGAGAACTGACCAAGACCTCGAAGGCTGCCTTGGCAAGGATACAGTAGAGATATGCGCAAACGACGACGACATGGTATCGTACATAAATGCACAGATGCAATCCCTTCCGCGATTTATCCGCACACACCCAACTCTCCCCGACTTGATCAAGACTACGATAACGAAGTCTGCAGGTGGGATGTATGCTTTTCTACCCTTGAGAAGTAACAAGTTGCTAACCCGGCCAAAGGTTTCTCTTCGCCCAACGAATGCTCGAGTTCCTCGACGACAAACTCACCATCAGCGATGTCGAATCCGCCCTGGAAGAATTCGCATCTCGAGACGATAACTCTGATCTCCTAGAACTACTCTACGGCGATACCATGTCGAGAATCGAAACCCAGAAGCAGGGCTTTCGACGCCTTGCAAAGCAAGTTCTGTCTTGGATTTCCCACGCAAGAAGGCAGCTCACAACATCTGAGCTCCAACACGCTCTTTCCGTCAAGCCTGGCTCATCGAACTTCAACGAGAAAGACCTGCCACACATGGAGGATATGATATCGGCATGTCAAGGGCTCGTCACGGTCGACATCCAGAGCGGACTCATTGGACCTGCCCACAATACGGTACAGGAATTTATCAGGAGACACTATAGTGTAGACTTCCATTCCACAGAAGCTGCAATTGCCAAGGCCTGTGCGAGCTACCTTTCGTTTCAAAATTTCAACAACGGGTTCTGCAAAACGGACGGCGAATTCAAGAGCCGCATAGAGATGTACCCATTCTATGATTACGCGGCGCGCAACTGGGGACACCATGCCCGCGAGGTCTTCATGGTTGATGACGCGGCTGATGGAGCTGAGTTAAAGAAGGGTTTGACAGAACATCTGGTTCAGTCCATCCTTGCGCCGGGGAACGATGCGGTCTTGGCTGGCTCCGTGCAGGCCATGATGGTCTTCCAGCGGTACACCAATTTCAGCCAGGACGTGCCGCAGAAGATGACAGGGCTGCACCTTGCATCCTATTTCGGGCTGCACCCTGCTGTTATTGAACTCTTCAAGGGGTCTCCCAAACCAGAGCTAGAAGCCAAAGACAGCTACGGCCGAACACCACTATCCTGGGCGGCACAGCGGGGCAACGAAGTGGTGGTGGAGTGGCTCCTCGATGCTGGAGCCAACGTGAATACCGAGGCAGAGATTAACTTCATGGCCAAATTCACCCCACTATGGTTTGCAGCGCAGAATGGTCACGAAGGGGTTGTCATCCAGCTACTCAAGGTGGAAGGAATTGCTGCCGACGCGAAGATCATTGGCGGGCAAACTCCGCTATGTCGAGCTGCAAAGAACGGTCATGTGGCTGTGGTCAAGCACCTGGTTGGCCGCGCCGATGTCAACTCAAAGGACGATGGTGGCCGTACACCGCTGAGCTGGGCTGCTGCAAATGGACATGACAAAGTTGTTGAGGTGTTGCTGAACCGTGGTGCTGATATTAACCTCAGGGATGGCAATGGACCAAATGGCCGAACGCCCTTGAATCTCGCAGTCGAAAATGGGGCCACGGCGGTTGTTGAAAAACTTGTGATGAAGAACGGGGTGGAGATTGATGATTGTGATTTGGTTTGTGCTAACAATAAGGGGTATGATGCTATTCTTCAGTTTCTCAAGAAGGCTAAGGATTTCGGGTCGGGGGATGAGCAGGGAATTTCAACGTAATTATAAAGTTCCCAGCACGAATCAACCCTTGGGTCTAATTTGGCTGTTTCTTCGTCATGTCATTTTCGTACCTACTCAAGCTTGGCGTCTTCCCCTATTATTCGTAAATCATTGGTCAAATAATCGGGACGAGAGCAAGATGGTTCCGCCTTGCACCTGCAATATTTGTTAAAATGATATAACTCCGCACTGCTATCCTGAGAATATCGTCCCCAAGGCTAATTATCCAAGTCACCCTCATCGTCACTTGCCTCCAGAAATTGCTCGAAGTCTGAATAATAGTGGCAGTTCCCTTTGGAACCGACGGATGATGGCGGTGCTACTTCCTTGCTACTCCCACCACAAGCCTCAAACTGATCCAATACATGCTTTCCGTTTGCCGCATATCGCCCTGCTAAGAGTTAATAGCAAATCCTAACTCAATAGGGAAGCTTCGTGGGTACCTAGGAAGGTACGGTACCTATTATGTAGGTACCTACCTAGGTAAGATAGGGCAGTACACTTACAATCGCCATATGCCCAATAGTGTAGCTGGAATACGCAGTAGCCGTCGGCGGGGGCCGGGCCAAGTTCGAGCAGTACTTCCGCAGCATTAACATATGACTGGTATGATCGCATTGGAGGAAAGGATGAAAGAGAAAAGGAAAGGAGGAAGGGCTGGTCTTTGCTGCAGCACAGGAATTATATCGGACTCACAGTAAGATTTGTAGAACCGATTGAGCGTCATCGTACTCCTGATATCGACATAGAACACTCCGGCCTTCTCAACCCTTGTCCAAAACAGAATCGACCTCTCGGACTGCGCCTCTCTTGTGATCCACAAACCCAGCCTTGGACCGTGATAGCAGGCAGCCACCACCTTGGTTGCGGTTCCGATGGCGCGGCCGAGCGGAAGCGCAACAAAGGTAGGCGTGTGCACAATCGGGAGCCCTGTAGCCGAAGGAAGAGGAGTTGCAAAAGACCTCTCAATTTCCTTTCGATCAAACTTGCGGCGGATCATCTCCGACTTGATTTCGTCCGATTCCTGGCCCGATCTCTGTAGCCGTACCCCCGTCAACGTAAGTTCCATGATATCACGATCGGTGATGGCCCGGTGCTCCCACGACCCAAACCGACCAAAGATGCTGTCGTAGTCATCGGCCTTGGCGGCCCAGAACTGAGCCCGCTTGGTGCTAACACTGGAATGGAGTTGGGTTGTCCTGTTGATTCTCGTACACAATCTATACCCGCGCAGAATCGTTGTCGGCGACATGTCGGTGGACCCGGGCAGCCCGATGATGAACAGGCCCCATCGGTCGAGGAGGTCTATCTCCGCATAGCTTGTGTGGGTCGACCGATATGTCTCGTTATCCCACCACGGAATAAGAATATCGCACATGTCGGGCAGCACCGTATTCGGTGATTGGCGTTCTAAAACCCTGTATAGATCCCACGCCCAGCGTCGCACCAGTTTGTCTGCGTCCTTGGACCCGAGGCTCATGAGAACAGCAGCCACCTGGCGGAAGAAGTCTCGCCGCGCATTCAAGGCCGAGATGTCCTGCACGGGTTCCAAGACATTGTGGCCGTAGCGTGACAGCCCCTTGCTTGGCACCTCGGCTTGGTCAAGTCGACGATCAAAGACCTCTTCCAAAAGGCGATGGGCCTCAGTGGATCTTTCCGGTCCTGATTGTGTGATAAGCTCGGCGAGGCGTGCCTTATATCTCCGGAGGGATACCTGGCCTTTGTCTGTGGTGAGCTGCGTTTCCTGCATCGATATCCTTTGGCGCAGCCATTCCTCCTCTTGGCTAGACGACTGGAAGAACAGTTGTCGGAGTATGGGGGAGGTCAGAGAACGATCATTAAAATATTCCTGCCTGAGCAGCTGCACGGCTGAAGACTGGGTCTTGGAGTTGGTCGCGAAGGTGGATAGCGTACTTTCGACCGCATGCCACTGGCGGTCGAGATAACTGTGCAGGCTAGACGTACTAGAGTAGAATGAGAGCAGATCCAGTAGCTTGACTACGTCTTTATCTTGGCAAGATTTGGCAGCTGCGCCCATTTGGAAGTCGAGGAGATCTGAGAA
>Ga0247781_1000345_pt1 | contig 14190 bp, 11 predicted proteins | sample UWRJL184509B5_FD_179922 | JGI IMG/M metagenome (GOLD analysis project Ga0247781, IMG submission 179922) | Plant litter microbial communities from Arlington Agricultural Research Station in Wisconsin, United States - UWRJ-L184-509B-5 | ecosystem: Environmental > Terrestrial > Plant litter >...
CCCGCCTCAGGTGCGCCGTCGACGCCGGCCGAGCCCGCGGCCCCCGCGGTGCAGCCCGCCCGCATCACCATCCCGGCCCTGGGCAGCGCGACCTTCCTCCCCAAGGACCGACAGAAGGTGCTGGCCGTGGGCCTGAGCGACCGGCTCGCCCCGGGCAACTCGCTGAGCCTGGTCTTCGAGGTCAGCGGGGACACTCAGCCGCTTGAGCTGGTGGCGCCGTTCGGCATCCCGCTCTCGCCGGCTTCCCGCGGTCCGGTGGAGTCCGCCGAGGACCACGAGTAATTGTCGTACCGTCCGGCTAGTTTTGCGGGGTGAGCACGTCCCGCACGACCAGCAAGGCCACCCGTCCCGCCTACGTCTGTGACGCCTGCGGCCACCAGCCGCCCAAGTGGCTGGGCCGCTGCCCCGAGTGCGGTGAGTGGGGCTCGGTCATCGAGTCCACGGTCACCACGCCGCTCGGCGCCGGCCGGGTGGTCAGCTCCCGCCTGCCGGCCGAGCCCGCGCGCCCGATCGCCACGATCAGCGCCGCCCCCGCCCGAGCCGTGCCCACCAACGTGAGCGAGCTCGACCGGGTGCTCGGCGGCGGGCTGGTTCCCGGCGCGGTGGTGCTGCTGGCCGGCGAGCCGGGTGTGGGCAAATCCACACTGCTGCTCGACGTGGCCCAGCAGTGGGCCGCCGGCGCCGGCACACCCTCCCTCGTGGTCAGTGGCGAAGAGTCGGTGAGCCAGGTGCGGCTGCGTGCCGAGCGGCTCGGCGCGCTCCACGAAAAGCTCTATCTGGCGTCCGAGAGCGACCTCGGCGCCGTGCTCGGCCACCTCGACGCGGTCAAACCCGGCCTGCTCGTGCTCGACTCGGTGCAGACCATCTCGGCCCCCGGCACCGAGGGCGTCCCCGGCGGCGTCACCCAGGTCCGGGCCGTCACCTCCGCCCTGGTCGGCGTGGCCAAGGAACGCGGCATCGCCACGGTGCTGGTCGGCCACGTGACCAAGGACGGTCAGGTCGCCGGTCCCCGCGTGCTGGAGCACCTGGTCGACGTGGTGCTCCACTTCGAGGGCGACAAACACTCCTCGCTGCGGCTGGTCCGCGGCGTCAAGAACCGCTACGGCGCGGCCGACGAGGTGGGCTGCTTCGAGATGAGCGAGAGCGGCATCACCAGCCTGTCCGACCCCTCCGGCCTCTTCCTCACCCGCTATTCCGAGCCCGTCCCCGGCACCTGCGTGACCGTGGCGATGGAAGGCCGGCGCGCGCTCGTCACCGAGGTGCAGGCTCTGATCGGCGCCGAGGTGCAGGGGTCCCCCCGGCGCACGGTCTCCGGCCTCGACAGCGCCCGCCTGGCGATGGTGCTGGCCGTGCTCGAGCGCCGCACCAAACAGCTCAAGCTCTACAACCGTGAGGTCTTCGCGGCCACAGTCGGCGGCATCAAACTGGTCGAGCCCTCGGCCGACCTGGCGATGGCGCTGGCCGTCGCCTCCGGCGGTCTCGACCTGGCGATGGCCCCCCACCTGGTGGCGATCGGCGAGGTCGGCCTGACCGGCGAGATCCGGCGGGTCGGCGCCGTCGGCCGGCGGCTGGCCGAGGGGGTCCGACTCGGCTTCAAGGTGGCGCTCGTTCCGCCCGGCTGCGCCCCCGAGGCGCCCAAGGGCATCGACGTGATCGAGGTGAGCGATCTGCGGTCCGCCCTGCAGTCCGCGGCCCGCGCTTCGGCCGATCACGGCGGTGACCGACGGTGACGTTTCATCACGCTACGGAGCATTCATTGAGCCACGTCGCGTTGCCCTGGATGACAGTCCGTAGAATGTCCAGGTGCCGCTCGACCGCGATGGTTCCAAGCCCGCCGCTCCCAGCCCGACGCCACGACCCGGTGTCAACGGTTCGGGGCATCGTCCGGCCGTCACCGCCGCGGGCCCCGGGCTCACTGGGGGCGGCGTGACCGCCGACCCGCTACGCGCCAATCTGGCCCTGATGGCGCCCGGCACGGCGCTGCGCGACGGCCTCGAGCGCATCCTGCGCGGGCGCACCGGCGCGTTGATCGTCCTCGGCCACGACGCCGTGGTCGAGAGCATCTGCACCGGCGGCTTCTCGCTCGACGTCGAGTTCTCCGCCACCCGCCTGCGTGAGCTGTGCAAGATGGACGGCGCGGTCGTGCTCTCCAGCGACGGCACCCGCATCGTCCGGGCCGCGGTCCACCTGATGCCCGATCCCGGCATCCCCTCCGAGGAGTCCGGCACCCGCCACCGCACGGCCGAGCGGGTCGCCAAGCAATCCGGCTACCCGGTCATCTCGGTGAGCCAGTCGATGCACATCATCGGCCTCTACGTGAACGGTCAGCGCCACGTCCTCGACGACTCCGCGGCCATCCTCTCCCGGGCCAACCAGGCACTGGCGACCCTTGAGCGCTACAAGCTGCGGCTCGACGAGGTCTCCGGCACCCTCTCCGCCCTCGAGATCGAAGATCTGGTCACTGTCCGTGACGCGGTCGCGGTCGTCCAGCGCCTCGAGATGGTCCGCCGCATCGCCGACGAGATCTCGGGCTACGTGGTCGAGCTGGGCACCGACGGGCGCCTGCTCGCCCTTCAGCTCGACGAGCTCATGGCCGGCGTCGACGCCGACCGCACCCTCGTCATCCGCGACTACCTGCCGACCGGCCGCAAGTCGCGCACCCTCGACGAGGCCCTGGTCGAGCTCGACCTGCTCACCGCCACCGAGATGATCGACCTGGTCGCCGTGGCGAAGGCGATCGGCTATCCAGGCGCCTCCGACGCGCTCGACGCCGCGGTTTCCCCCCGGGGCTTCCGCCTGCTGGCCAAGGTTCCACGCCTCCCCACCCAGATCGTCGACCGCCTGGTCGACCACTTCGGCAGCCTCCAACGCCTGCTCGGCGCCACAGTCGAAGACCTCCAGGCCGTCGACGGCGTCGGCGACGCCCGCGCCCGCGGCGTACGCGAGGGCTTGTCCCGCCTGGCCGAGGCCTCCATTCTCGAGCGCTACGTCTGACGTTCCCGCCACCGTCACTGCCTCACCCCGGCTGACCGCCCCCGAGAACGACCGGCCGCCACACGAGGCGCTCGCGTTCCCGATCGGCGGATCCCGGGAGCTTCTCCGTTCGAGGTCCCGCCGAGCGGGCTGGCCCGGATGGCTACCTGGTGGGATGCTCACCCGCCCTGACCGCCGGGCAAACAGGCGGTCAGGGACTCGGCGATGTCGTTGGCGTGGTCGTGGCGGTCACCGAGGCGCCGATGACTGTTGCGTACAGCGACCGCTTAAGACGTGATGGTCAGCTTAAGGCGTGATGGTCAGCTCAAGACGTGATGGTCAGCGTGACCGGGTTGCTGACGAGCGTGCCCAGGCGGGCGCGCAGCTCGAACTGACCGGGCGGCGGGTTCGGGCCCGCAGCCACGCCGCTGGTGCAGTTGCTCGACTGGCGGCCGTTCCAGGTGACCTTGTACGTGAGTTCCTGGCCGGCCGCGAGCTGGCGCACGTCGCCGCCCTTGGCGGTGCTGCACGTGTCGGAGGACCAGTATTTGCGGCCACCCTGGTCGATGTAAAGCTCCTGCGGGTCGGCGCCGACATCGCGAGAACACGTACGGCCGCTGACGTTCTTGATTTTGAGCTCTATCTGGACCGACGCGCCGCGCTTGAGGTTCGTGCCGGCCGGGATCGGGGTCACGCTCAGCTCGTTGTCGGCGCAGGAACCGTCGGTGGGGGCGGTGACGTTGTTGTTCTGGCCTGTCCCGGTCCCGCCGGTGGGGGGCAGCGTCTGCGCCGGCGGGGTGTCGTCGCCGGGCGTCTGGCCCTCGAGGTCGTCGGGCGCGGGCAGCGACGGACCGTTGCCGGGGACGGCGTCGACGAACGACGGGTCGGGCGAGGCCTTGGTCGGCGCAGTTGTCGGCTCCTGCGACGAGGGTGTGGACGTCGTCTGACCCTGGCCCTGCTTCGAGTCTTTCTTGTCGTCACCGGTGCAGGAAACGAACAGGACGATGATGCCGAGCAGCACCGCTCCCAGCACGACCGCACGACGCCGCCAGTAGACGGCGGATGGAAGGGGACCAACCGTCGCTTTCATGATGGGGCCCACCGTAAACCCGCGCGCCCGCGAGACACGCGGCGACGCGCCGAGGTTATGCGACTCCGACTCGCGAATACCGATCAGAGATAGACTTTGCGCTGGTAGATCGCGTGCGCCCCGGCAACACGATCAAGGAACAACTTTCCGGCGCAGTGATCGATCTCGTGTTGCAGCGCGCGCGCCTCGAAAGCGTCGGTGGTGATCTCGACCGCTTCGCCGCTGCCCGGCAGGACCGCCGAGACCACGACACGCCCGGCCCGCTTCACGTCGCCGGTGAGGTCGGGGACCGACATGCAGCCTTCCCGACCGGCCTTCCAGCGGCTCGCCTCGATGATCTTCGCGTTGCAGAGGACGAGGACGCCGTGCGTGGCGGACGCCCTGGGGTGCCCGGTCACGTCGACAACGAAGAGCTGGACGCCGGCGCCGACCTGAGGCGCGGCCAGTCCGACACAGCCGGGCGAGACACGCATGGTGGCGACCAGGTCGGCCGCGAGCCGCACCACCGCCGGATCGGCCGGGTCGACCTCGTCGCCGACCGTGCTGAGCACCGTGTCCGGGGCGGTGACGACCGGCAGGACGTTGCCTTCGGGGCCGTCCCAGGTGATCGTCATTCGGGGCCGTCCCACGTGATCGTCACAGGATTTCCGATTCGGCGCGGCGCAGCGTCACCTCGACGCCCAGCTCGGCGGCGGCGACCGCGAGCCACTCGGCCAGTTCCTCGCCCGCGCCGGCGGGCAGGTCGACCTCGGCGATGATCACGTAGAGGGTGCCGGCCAGCCGGGTGCTCAGGTCCGTGATGTTGCCACCGGCGCCGGCGACCACCCGGGTCACGGCCGCGACGATGCCGAGCCGGTCGGCGCCGTGCACGCTCACCACGTACGGCTCGCCGTTGGAAAGCGCGTCCGACTCGGGCGCGACTTCGCGCACCTCGGTGACGACCCCGGTCAGCGGCTCCAGCGCGGCCGAGGCCTCCGCGGAAGTCGGGCCGGTGCAGATCAGGGTCATCGTGAAGTGGCCCCGCAGCCGGGTCATGGTGGAGTCGGTCAGGTTGGCGCCCACTCCGGCCAGCGCCTCGGCCACGTCGGCGACGATGCCGGTCCGGTCGGGACCGATGACAGTGATGGCGAGCTCATGCACCTGCCTACAATATTCCTGAGATGACTCTCGCCGATGACGCCATCACGTGGTTCGACCAGAATGCCCGCGATCTGCCTTGGCGGCAGCCCGAAACGAGCGCCTGGGGCGTTCTGGTGAGCGAGGTGATGCTCCAGCAGACCCCGGTCGTACGGGTGGAGCCCGCCTGGCGCTCCTGGATGCAGCGCTGGCCCACTCCCGCCGACCTCGCCGCCGACCCGCCCGCCGAGGCGATCCGCATGTGGGGCCGGCTCGGCTACCCGCGGCGGGCGATGCGGTTGCACGCCGCCGCGGGCGCGATGGTCGAGCGACACGACGGCCAGGTGCCCTCCGATCTCGATCAGCTGCTGGCCTTGCCGGGCGTGGGCACCTACACCGGGCGGGCGGTGGCGACCTTCGCGTACGGGCAACGCCACCCCGTGGTCGACACGAATGTGCGCCGTGTGGTGTCGCGGGCCGTCGAGGGCAAGCCCGACGCGGGTCCGAGCACGACCGCCGCCGATCTGGTCGCGATGGCCGACCTGCTGCCCGAGGACCCGGCCCGGGCGGCGCGGGCCAGCATCGCGTTCATGGAGCTGGGCGCTCTGGTCTGCGTCGCCCGCTCACCCCGCTGCCCCGAATGCCCGTTCCAGGACGTCTGTGCCTGGCGGCGGGCCGGTTCACCCGCACTGGAAGGTCCGAGCCGTAAACCGCAGCGGTACGCGGGTACCGACCGCCAGGTACGCGGCCTGCTGCTCGAGGTGCTGCGACACGCGACCGGCCCGGTGCCGCGCGAGCGCCTCGATCTGGTGTGGAACGACGACGTGCAGCGTGCCCGAGCACTGGCCGGCCTGGTCGAGGACGGGCTCGTCGAGCCGCTGAGCGTGGACAACTTCGTGCTCGCCGGTGACGCGCCGCGCGTGCCGCCGCAGTCTCTGTGATCGGCGAACCGTTGTTCGACCCCAATCGCCACACCCGAGTTCAACGCCGCTCTTGGCACCCCGACGGCACTCCCCTTTTCGGCGTCCCCATCGGCACCGGCGGCCCCATCGTCCGCCACTCTCTCGCCGACCGCCCCCACGATTTCGTCGCAAGGTTTCGCAACCCACCGCCGAAAGCAAACGGCCCGGCTGTAAAAACACAGCCGGGCCGTCGCGGAAAAGCGGCTTACTCTTCGGTAGCAGTGACCTCAAGGTCGGCCGGAACAGCGTCCGGAACCGAAACCCCACGGTCAGCCCCACGGAAGACCAACTTCGACTTCTCGATGTTCTCCGGGTCACCCTCGCAGTCGACGACGACGATCTGGCCGGGGCGCAGCTCGTTGAAGAGGATCTGCTCGGACAGGGTGTCCTCGAGATCACGCTGGATCGTGCGACGCAGCGGCCGCGCGCCCAGCACCGGGTCGAAGCCCTTCTTGGCCAGGTACTTCTTCGCGTTGTCGGTCAGCTCGAGGCCCATGTCCTTGTTCCGGAGCTGGCCCTCGATCCGCGCGGTGAAGATGTCGACGATCTGCAGGATCTCGTCCTGGCGGAGCTGGTGGAAGACGATCGTGTCGTCGATGCGGTTGAGGAACTCCGGGCGGAAGTGCTGCTTCAGCTCGTCGTTGACCTTGACCTTCATCCGGTCGTAGTTGCTCTCGACGTCCTCCGACGCCTGGAAGCCCAGCGACACCGCCTTGGCCACGTCCCGCGTGCCCAGGTTGGTGGTCAGGATGATGACCGTGTTCTTGAAGTCCACGATCCGGCCCTGACCGTCGGTCAGGCGGCCGTCCTCAAGGATCTGCAGGAGCGTGTTGAAGACGTCCGGGTGGGCCTTCTCGATCTCGTCGAACAGGACCACGGAGAACGGCTTGCGGCGCACCTTCTCGGTGAGCTGGCCACCCTCGTCGTAACCGACGTAACCGGGAGGGGCACCGACCAGGCGGGACACCGTGTAACGGTCGTGGAACTCGGACATGTCGAGCTGGATCAGCGCGTCCTCGGAGCCGAACAGGAACTCCGCCAGCGCCTTGGACAGCTCGGTCTTACCGACACCCGACGGGCCGGCGAAGATGAACGAACCGGACGGACGCTTCGGGTCCTTCAGACCGGCCCGGGTGCGCCGGATCGCCTTCGAGACCGCCTTGACCGCGTCTTCCTGGCCGATGACCCGCTTGTGCAGCTCATCCTCCATACGCAGCAGCCGGGAGGTCTCCTCCTCGGTCAGCTTGTAGACCGGGATGCCGGTCCAGTTGCCCAGAACCTCGGCGATCTGCTCGTCGTCGACCTCGGACACGACGTCGAGGTCGCCGGCCTTCCACTCCTTCTCCCGCTGCGCCTTCTGGCCCAGCAACTGCTTCTCCTTGTCACGCAGCTGCGCGGCCCGCTCGAAGTCCTGCGCGTCGATCGCGGACTCCTTGTCACGACGCACCTGAGCGATGCGCTCGTCGAAGTCGCGCAGGTCCGGCGGCGCGGTCATCCGACGGATACGCATCCGGGCGCCGGCCTCGTCGATCAGGTCGATCGCCTTGTCCGGCAGGAACCGGTCGGAGATGTACCGGTCCGCCAGCGTCGCCGCGGCCACCAGGGCAGCGTCGGTGATGCTGATCCGGTGGTGAGCCTCGTAGCGGTCACGAAGACCCTTGAGGATCTCGATGGTGTGCGCCAGCGACGGCTCGCCGACCTGGATCGGCTGGAAGCGGCGCTCGAGAGCAGCGTCCTTCTCCAGGTGCTTGCGGTACTCGTCCAGCGTGGTCGCGCCGATGGTCTGCAGCTCACCACGGGCCAGCATCGGCTTGAGGATGCTCGCCGCGTCGATCGCGCCCTCGGCGGCACCCGCACCCACCAGGGTGTGGATCTCATCGATGAACAGGATGATGTCGCCCCGGGTGCGGATCTCCTTGAGCACCTTCTTCAGGCGCTCCTCGAAGTCACCGCGGTAACGGGAACCGGCCACCAGCGCACCGAGGTCGAGGGTGTAGAGCTGCTTGTCCTTGAGCGTCTCGGGCACCTCGCCCTTGATGATGGACTGCGCCAGCCCCTCGACGACGGCGGTCTTGCCCACGCCGGGCTCGCCGATCAGCACCGGGTTGTTCTTGGTGCGGCGAGACAGCACCTGCATGACCCGCTCGATCTCTTTCTCGCGCCCGATGACCGGGTCGAGCTTGCCCTCGCGGGCGGCCTGGGTCAGGTTGCGCCCGAACTGGTCGAGGACCAGCGAGGTCGACGGAGCGGCCTCACCCGCCGCCGCGCCGGCCGCGGCCGGCTCCTTGCCCTGGTAGCCCGAGAGCAGCTGAATGACCTGCTGGCGGACCCGGTTGAGGTCGGCGCCCAGCTTCACCAGCACCTGCGCGGCGACGCCCTCACCCTCACGGATCAGGCCGAGCAGAATGTGCTCGGTCCCGATGTAGTTGTGGCCGAGCTGCAACGCCTCACGCAGCGACAGCTCAAGAACCTTCTTGGCTCGGGGCGTGAACGGGATGTGCCCGCTCGGCGCCTGCTGACCCTGGCCGATGATCTCCTCGACCTGCTGCCGCACTCCCTCAAGGGAGATGCCCAGGCTCTCCAGAGCCTTGGCGGCGACGCCCTCACCCTCATGGATCAGGCCGAGCAGAATGTGCTCGGTCCCGATGTAGTTGTGGTTGAGCATCCGGGCCTCTTCTTGGGCCAGGACGACAACCCGTCGCGCTCGGTCGGTGAACCGCTCGAACATGCCCTCGTGCTCCTCACGTGCCGTGCGCCAATGAACTGGCGGGGCCAGCGCACGGGCATCGGTGATACCCGTACTGACAACTCTATCGCCGCCGGGTGGCCTTGCTGGGTCCTCGTGACCCCTCGAAACCGTCGGCAACGTTGATTTAGCCAACTTCGCACGCTCAGTGGCTGTTCCCCCACCCGAACGGCTACGCGCACAGCGAAATCCCGGGTCCAGATCTTGCAGCCGTACATCCACAGGCTGTGGACAACTTTGTCCCCACCTGTGGATAACTGTACGGCGGCCCACCGAAGAACCGCCGAAAAAGCTGCGGGTCCGCGGAACCGGCCTGGAAACCGATGCGGGGACGCACGGGTCGCAACGCCAGCGAACCTCGCTGTCATGGCGATCCGTGCGTCCCCGCACGATGCGACGGACCCGTCACGTCCGTCCGACCGGAAGTGGGCTCAGTTGCGGCCCGGACCCTTGGCGTGGAACTCGTCCACGATCTCCTGGGGGATGCGACCCCGGTCGGAGATGTCCTTGCCGGACTTCTTGGCCCACTCCCGGATGGCCCGGTTCTGCTCCCGGTCCGCGGTCGCGCCGCCCCGGCCGCGAGCGGCTCGGCCACCCACGACCACGCCGCCACGGGCGATCTTGGCACCGGCCACGACGTACGGGTCGAAGTGCTCCCGCAATTTGGTGGCGTTCTTCTCCGAGAGGTCGATCTCGTACTGAATGCCGTCGAGAGCGAACTTCACCGTCTCGTCGGCGTCGCCTCCGTCGATGTCATCGACCAGCTTGTGAATGATCTGCTTGGCCACGCGCCGTTATCCTCCCGAACACAGGTTCTCCCCAATGCAACGCACAGACAATAACGCCACGGCGGCAGCACGCGTCAATGGCGGCCGGAACATTTCCGGTGGGGGCTTGTCGCGTGCTTACTCCGGCCGTGCCAGCGGGAAGAGGATCGTTTCCCGAATTCCGAGGCCGGTGAGCGCCATCAAGAGCCGGTCGATTCCCATTCCCATGCCTCCGGTGGGCGGCATTCCGTACTCCATCGCGCGCAGGAAATCCTCGTCGAGCTGCATCGCCTCGGGATCGCCGCCGGCCGCGAGCAAGGACTGCGCGAGGAGCCGATCGCGCTGCACGACCGGGTCGACCAGCTCGGAATAGGCGGTCGCCAGTTCGAAGCCCGACACGTACAGGTCCCACTTCTCGGTGAGACCCGGCGTTTCCCGGTGCGCGCGGGTCAACGGCGCGGTCTCCTCGGGATAGTCCCGCACAAACGTCGGCGCCTGCAGTGTGTGCTGCACCAGGTGCTCGAAGAGCTCCTCGACGAGCTTACCCGGACCCCACGTCGGATCGACGGAAAGGTCATGCTTTTCGGCATAACGCAGCAGTTGCGTGATATCGGTGGACGGGGTGACTTCTTCGCCCAGCGCGTCGGACAGCGAACCATAGAGCGTAACCGACGCCCACTCGCCGCCCAGATCCAACTCGGTGCCGTCGAAGTGCGTCACGATGGGTGATCCGCCGACCGCGACGGCGGCTTCCTGAATCCACTCCCGCACCTGCTGCTGCATGACGTTGTAGTCCGCGTACGCCTGGTAGGCCTCGAGCATCGCGAACTCCGGCGAGTGGGTCGAGTCCATACCCTCATTGCGGAAGTTGCGGTTGATCTCGAAGACGCGATCGATGCCGCCCACGACGGCGCGCTTCAAAAAGAGTTCCGGCGCGATCCGCAGATAGAGATCGGTGTCGAGCGCGTTGCTGTGCGTCACAAACGGCCGGGCCGTCGCGCCGCCGTGCAGCAACTGCAACATTGGCGTTTCGACCTCGAGATAATTGCGGCGGAAGAGCGACTCGCGCAGACTGCGTACGACGGTTGCCCGCCGGCGAACGGTGTCACGCGCCTGCGGACGGACGATCAGATCGACATAACGCTGACGAACTCGGGTCTCTTCGGAGAGCGGCTTGTGCGCCACCGGGAGCGGCCGCAGCGACTTGGCGCTCATCGCCCACGAGTCGGCGAGCACCGAGAGCTCACCGCGGCGACTCGAGATCACCTCGCCGGTGACCGAGACCAGGTCACCGAGGTCGACGAGCTGCTTCCAGTCGGCCAGCCGTTCCTCGCCGACCTTGGCCAGCGAGAGCATGGCCTGCAACTCGGTCCCGTCCCCGTCGCGCAGCGTGGCGAAGCAGAGCTTGCCACCGTTGCGCACGAAAATGACCCGGCCGGTGATCGACACCTCGTCGCCGGTGGCCGCGTCGATGGGCAGCTCGGCGTACTGCTCGCGGATCTGCTTCAGCGACACCGTCCGAGGAACTGTCACCGGGTAGGGGGACACCCCTTCGGCGAGCATGCGGTCCCGCTTCGACCGGCGGACCCGCATCTGCTCGGGAAGGTCCTCGGCGGGATCTGGTGCGGCCACGTTCTGCTCGGTCACGGCACGACTCTCTTTTGCGGCTGGTAATTGGCCCTGAAAGCCTACTCAGGGCCAGGCCACGCCGGAAAACCGATTACGAGCTGACGTTGCGCTCGTAGACCATGCGGAGGCCGATCAGGGTGATCATCGGCTCGTGCACGGTGATCGTCTTGCACTCGTCCTTGACCAGCCAGGCGAGCCCGCCGGTGGCGATGACGGCCTTGACCGGGCCGATCTCCTCGATCATCCGCGAGACGATCCCGTCGACCTGGCCCGCGAAGCCGAAATACATGCCGGACTGAAGGCACTCGACGGTGTTCTTGCCGATCACCGACTTCGGCTTGGCCGGCTCGACCTTGCGCAACTGGGCGGCCCGGGCCGCGAGCGCGTCGAAGGAGATCTCGATGCCGGGGGCGAAGGCGCCGCCGAGGAACTCGCCCTTCGCACTGATCACGTCGAAGTTGGTGGTGGTGCCGAAGTCGACCACGATCGACGGACCGCCGTAGAGCGCGTGCGCCGCGAGCGTGTTGACGACCCGGTCGGCGCCGACCTCCTTGGGGTTGTCGATGGCGAGCTGGACGCCGGTCTTGACGCCGGGCTCGACGATCACGTTGGGCAGGTCGCCGTAGTAGCGCGCCAGCATGGTGCGCAGGCTGCGCAGTGCGGCCGGCACGGTCGAGCACGCCGCGACCCCGGTGACCTCGACGGCGTCCCCGGCCAGCAGCCCACGGAACATCAGACCGAGTTCGTCGGCCGTGGACCGGGCGTCGGTCTTGATCCGCCAGTTGTGCACGAGCTTGTCACCGTCGAAGGTCGCCAGCACCGTGTTGGTGTTACCGATATCGATACAAAGCAGCACGGTAACCCCTCAATGTCGGACGCGGGAGGTCCGCGTCCTTCTATGGTTCCAGCCCGCAAAGCTAGCGCGGGCGCAGGTCCATAGCGATGTCGAGGATCGGCGACGAGTGCGTGAGGCCGCCCACGGAGAGGTAATCGACACCGGTCGCGGCGTACTCCGCCACGTTTTCCAGGCGCAGGTTGCCGGTGGCCTCGAGCTGGGCCCGGTCGCCGACCTCGGCCACCACCTCGCGCAGCAGGCGGGGTGCCATGTTGTCGCAGAGCAGGAACGTGGCGCCGGCCTCGACCGCCTCCACTGCCTCGGCCACGGTGGTGACCTCGACCTGGACGGGAACGTCGGGAGATTTCTCGCGGACCAGCCGGAAGGCGGCCGTGATGCTGCCCGCGGCCAGCTTGTGGTTGTCCTTGATCATCGCGACGTCGTAGAGGCCCATGCGTTTGTTGGTGCCGCCGCCCACGCGGACGGCGTACTTCTCCAGGTAGCGCAGGCCGGGCGTGGTCTTGCGGGTGTCGAGCACCGTCGCCTTGGTGCCGGCCAGGGCGTCGGCCCAGCGACGCGTGTGGGTGGCCACCCCGGACATGCGGCTGAGCAGGTTGAGAGCCGTACGTTCGGCGGTGAGCAGGGCGCGGGTCGGGCCGGTGATGACAGCCAGCACGTCGCCGCGGCTCACCCGGTCGCCCTCACCCACCCGCTGGTCAAAGGTGTCCGTGCGGCCGGAGGTGTCGTTGAAGACCACGGCCGCGACCGGCAGTCCGGCCACCACGCCGTCGGCCCGGGCCACCAGCTCGGCCGTGTCGACCTGCTCGGCCGGAATGGTCGCCTCACTGGTCACGTCGTGCGGCGGCGAGCCTAGATCCTCGGCCAGCGCAGTGCGGACGATCAGTTCCACCTCGGCGACGTCGAGCTCGTTCATGGATTCCCCCTGTGGTCAAGCCATCTCTTGGAACGACTGGGTCAGCCGGGCCTTGCGGTCGAGGGTGTGCAGCAGGTGGCCACGCCACTCGTCCTCAGCGACCGGGAAGTCCTCGCGCCAGTGGCATCCACGCGTCTCGCGGCGGGTGCGCGCCGCCGCGACCAGCACCGTCGCGACCGTGAGCAGGTTCGTCGCCTCCCAGGCGGCGTTGCGAGGGGTGTCGCGCTGCTCGGCCAGACGGGCGAGTTCCTTGGCCGTGCCGGCCAGCGAGTCGGCCGAGCGCAGCACGCCGGCCCCGCGGGTCATCGTGCGCTGCAGCTCGCCGCGGATGGCGGGAGCGACGACCCAGCCCCGCTCAGCGGTGGCCGGCGCGGGCTCGGCCTGCGGCGGCAGGTCGCGGGCGATGTCGTCGGCGATGCGCCGCGCGAAGACCAGGCCCTCGAGCAGGGAATTGCTGGCCAGGCGGTTGGCGCCGTGCACGCCCGTGCAGGCGACCTCACCGCAGGCATAGAGACCGGGAATACTCGTCCGCCCGTGCAGGTCGGTGCGGACGCCACCAGACGCGTAGTGGGCGGCGGGGGCGACCGGGATGAGCTCGGTGGCCGGGTCGACGCCGGCCGCGCGGGTGGAGGCCACGATGGTCGGAAAACGCTGCTCGAGGAAGTCGTTGCCGAGGTGGCGGGCGTCGAGGTAGACGTGGTCGGCGCCGGTCGCCCGCAGCACCCGGTGGATGCCCTTGGCCACCACGTCGCGCGGGGCCAGCTCGGCCAGCTCGTGCTGCCCGACCATGAAACGCTTGCCGGTCTCGTCGACCAGGTGAGCACCCTCGCCGCGCAGCGCCTCGGAGATCAGCGGCCGCTGCACCGAGGTGACGCCGCCGGTGACGAACGACGTGGGGTGGAACTGTACGAACTCGACGTCGGTGACCAGGGCACCGGCCCGCAGCGCCAGGGCGACGCCGTCACCGGTGGAGACCGACGGGTTGGTGGTGGAGGCGTAGATCTGGCCCATGCCACCGGTGGCCAGCACGACCGCGCGGGCCAGGATCGCGCCCACCCCGTCCTCGCTGCCCTCGCCGAGGACGTGCAGGGTGAGCCCGCAGGCCCGGCCGTCAGGGGCGCGCAGCAGGTCGAGCACG
>Ga0247781_1000346_pt1 | contig 14186 bp, 12 predicted proteins | sample UWRJL184509B5_FD_179922 | JGI IMG/M metagenome (GOLD analysis project Ga0247781, IMG submission 179922) | Plant litter microbial communities from Arlington Agricultural Research Station in Wisconsin, United States - UWRJ-L184-509B-5 | ecosystem: Environmental > Terrestrial > Plant litter >...
AACTTCACAGGCCCAAGCATTTAGGATTGATTACAAATGCGTATGCTCATGCACGAAAAGGTTGCTAGCCTACCCTCCCACCGGTAGTTACTACAACTTAAACCATGATCTTGGGAACACAGAAGGGGGTGGGCACTGTGCACTTGCATAAGCGCATGGTGTACGTGGTCATATTTCTGAGTATGAAATGCGACAAGGTGAGGAAGGGCAATATGTTGTAAATAATTTGGATATTAGAAGATAAGAATGGGGTTTATTGTAGAGGAGACATGTCGATGTCGATAAACACCGCCTGCTCACCTCTGTCGGGTTTTGGTTGCGAACAGACCAGAGGGAATTATGACGGTGGATTTGCTATGTCTCTCTAACGTACGGAATATCTCCGTACTTATAGGTCAGTGATTTTCTTAGCAACCCAGAGGCTGCCCTCTGGTCAAAGACCCTGGTTTGCTCGAAATCAAACTACAGAAGAAGCGTATATCATTCTACGGTAAATAGTAAGCATTGAGGTTCTAACAGGGGGCGTTACAAAAGCACCTATTCCGTAGTTTCTTTCTCTTTTTTTTAAGCGGTATGTCACTTTTCCTTTACTCTCCTCTTGAGGTGCTACAATTGCAGTGCTCACTGATGTGTAGATATGATATAAGGTAGGTAAATATGATTGGTCAAAGCAAGCCTTGACTTTCCTTCCCATTATACTAGTACCTCCAATTCCAACTTTACTGCTAATCTTATTTAGAGTTGAACTTGTACTGTCCGTTGGAATAAATTGCTAATTAGACGATTGCCTAGTTTTGTAGAATTTGATCGGCGCGCGCAATATGATCGCCTCGCAGAACTTTCCAAAAAGATGACCGCCAAACTCGAGAAGTTGTGATAGCCTGGCTGACCACCGACAAAGATATACTCTACCCCTTTCGAAGGTGTGAAATTGCAGTTCGAAGGGCTCTCACCCATTCAGGGGCAGGCAAGTATACGCGAGGGAAACAGCTTACCAACCACCACTGGGCAATTTCAAAGGGACGAAGGTTGACGAAAAAATGTCCCAAAAGCTAGCGAGATAGATAAATCCCATCCGTATAGCATGTTATATGGAGTGAACTACCGCAAGTTCGGGTTATTCTGATGTCGATTGATGTCATATCTGACAAATAAAAAGGGAGAACAAAAAACAATGATCGCAGAGGGGAAATAAAAAGCATCCTAATTTCCCCGTACACTCGCTCTGAAACCCTATGAAATAAAAGGAGCAAGAAGATTACCGAACCACGGCTTAAAGCACAAATCTACCCCTCGAGATACTTGAATGCGAATGCAGATCAACAACGCAACCCACCAAACAATGGATAAATAGCAAGACTGGTGGCCCGCCAAATGCGCGATACAAATCGTTCCGTCCATGCCCACGATAGCAACAAGAAAAGCCCCAGATACACCATACGCCCACAAACCAAATGAACCTATTATATCTTGGCCCCCTTAGCCCGTCTGGCTTCCTTCTCACGGTCACGCAGCAGACGTCGCAAGATCTTCCCGCTAGGACTCTTCGGAATCACATCGATGAACTCGACTCCCCCCTTGAGCCATTTATAATGCGCCTTGTGGTCCTGGACGTGCTTCAGAATCTCGGCTCTGATGTCTTCGTCCTTGCGGGATGCCATGGACGCTGGTGTCACGACAAACGCCTTGGGCACTTCGCCATCGCGGTCGTCGGGGACCGAAATCACGGCGCAGTCGTCCACTGAGGGATGAGCGAGCAGGTGGGCCTCCAGTTCGGCCGGTGCGACTTGGTGTCCCTGTGGCAAACGTCAGTAACTTGGTAGGAATTACCGGGCGAGAAATGTCTCATACCTTCACTTTGATAAGCTCCTTCAGCCGGTCAACCACCGTGAAATGCTCATAGCCTTTCTCATTCTTGGTGACAATAACCTCGTCACCGGTTCTCAGCCACCTGCCCTGCTCGTCCCAGACAAAGGTCTCGCTCGTAGCCTTTTCGTTGTTGAGATAACCCAGTGTGATCGATGGCGACTGGAGATACAGCTCGCCGGGGGTGTTGTACTCGGTGATCTCCTTTCCATCGGGGTCCACAAGCTTTGCACGGACACCGGGAATCAGAGACCCCGAGGTGCCCTGCCAGATATCATGTTCGCTGGTTGAGCAAACCACCGTTGCGCTTTCCGTCATTCCTGGCCTTTGTTAGTGACTTTCTGGAGTATCATGGAGACATGATGTTACCGTATCCCTGGCAGAGATGCCATTTCGGGTAGAGACTGAGCACTTCCTCCACTGTCTGCTTTCCTGTTGGAGCCGCACCCGTGTACAGCATTCTGACGCTGCTCAAGTCGTACTTCTTACATACATCTTTTCCGCTTAGTATGCGAACGATGATTGGGGGGACCTAAGGGTTGTCAGCGGGTGCATTCAATCTTGACATCTCCTGCTTCGTTCTACTAACCACGTGAAGAGTGTTGATCTTGTATTTTTCAATGGCAGCAAGAAACTCGGTAAACTCGAATTTGGGTAGCATGATGATCCGGTCGCCACGCCATACCGAGATGTGCCCTACCACAACGAGTCCGTAGATATGGCTGAGCGGTAGTAATCCGAGCTCGATCTCGGTTTCGATACCTAGTTGCTTCCGACCGACTGAGTCGTGGGTCACCGCCTGCAAAACATTCGAGATGACGTTTCTGTGGGAGATCATGACAGCTTTCTATATCGACGTTAGATCACTCTTCTCTAGCGGAAATAAAACGGCGAAAAATAAAAGGCTTACTGGGAGACCAGAAGTCCCGCTTGAGTAGCACAAAAATGCCGCCTGTCGGGCTCCTTGGCCCTTAGTCCACTGGAGCGGTTCGAGTTCTGGAGCGGAACGGCCAATCTCGATCAGATCGTCGACAGTTCTGAAGTTTGGCTGCTTGGCGTGATACGGAAGGTCCAAGAGGAAGACCTTGTCCTCTGGGATTCCGGCTCCCTTGGCGGCCTTGAGGGCAGTTTCGAGGACGGGCACGCAGGTGAACAGGACCTTGGCCCCGGAAGACTTGAGCTGATGTTCCAGCTCGCTGGCCGAGTAAGCGACGTTGGCGGGGGTTGCAATGCCCGACAGGCGGTGAATGGAGTGTAGGACGGATACGTAGTCGATCTGTTATTTGGAGGTAGACGGTGAGTTTATAATTTTCACTAGTTTTAGTCATCACATGTCTGCTACTCACGGTATTGAACGAGAAAACGGCAATGACTTTATCCCATGGCGAGTCGACATTTGGCTCCCATCCGGTTATCTTGGCCAGACCCTTGGAGATGTTATCGCAGCGGTCGAAGGCCTCGGTGGCCGAGTAGGTTTTGCCCGTGAGGCCACACGTGTATGGGTTGCCGCTCTTGGCGACCGGATATCTGCCATAGGCTTCGTTTCTCATGAACTCGCCAATGGTGATGGAATCAGGAGGGTCTTGGTGTTGTTAGTGTCGCACAATAACTGAGAGGTATAGGCACAACATACCGATTGGGAGCTTCGGCACCCAAGATGGAGGGCTGAACACCATTTTGCTAGGTCAAATAAATCACAACCGGGTCAAACTTGGGTTACGATATGCGTCGGTTTGAGGATCGAAAAAGTGAAGTTGTGAGATGGGTTGTTGAAAGGGAGAGGAGGTTTCTATTCCGTACTTTGGATTGGGGTAGAAAGTCTCCGAGTGGCAGGGGGGTTCGGCTTGGAGAGCTCCTTCTATCCTATATACATCCGTAGGCAATTGCATATCGGCATTGGTGGAATGGGAAAGCCGACTTGACTCCCCTCATTCTCTCCACGAGGAAGGCGGGGTCCGCTTGAAATTAACTCTGCATGAACGGCGGCTTTCCGGGTTTGCGTGCTTGCCTTGCATCGCTCCTGCAGTGCGAGCCTTCAACAACGGGCATCGTCGAGTCGTGACAGATTGTTCCCCACATTCCCCTCATATTATCCCTGGCCCAGATCCTCGGGAACATTGGTCGGGATATCGTCGGTGAACGGTCGGGAGACTCCCTTTACAGACCAATATTTAGATGGCGGCGGCCAGCTTTTCTGAATGGAAAACCAACAGCGAGTGAAAAATATTATTCACACAAAGATATCTTACCTACGTAATCCTAAGCCCTACACTCGATTTGTCCACATCAACAAGACCCCATGGGGATAATGGAGAGCTGGTTTGACATGCTGGAGCACTTCCCCATCCCCCGCATATGCTGTGGAGCCTGAGAATCCACTATGACGGAAACCGGTAAGAAATATCCACTATTCCGTATACTTGGGGGACCTTTTACGCCGAACAGCGAGCGATGCCAAGCTTATCACGACAACCTCAATCATCTTGAACAACCTTGGGACAATATTCGATAAGAAATTGCATGGCTAGGTATTCATACAATTGGCAAGTTGCTGTGTAGCCTATTGTTATATGTCACGCCCCTTTTCCTGGCACCCCTGACGTTTGTTTATTCTGATGGGTACCTCCTTACCTCTTTCCTCTTTCCTCTCTCCTTTCTTTCCCCACTGTTCCCCCTTTCTCTCTGCACTTTCCTTTGTTCCTTGATGTGGGTCTGTTGCAAACAATAGCTCCCTATTGAGGAAAGAGCATGTTGCCTTCCTCCCTCCCAATAGGATGGACTCAACCCGCCAATGGTTTGTGAGCAGCGTGGGTACTTCCTCGATCAAATTCGGCTCCAGACTGGCTTGACTGTTCATCTTCACGTATGTGCACAGACAAAATCACAAGCACGCACGACTTTCAGCTCATATGTCCTCTCCTCAGGATTTATTCATTCATGCCAGTGGGGTATCTCGTTCTCAACAGAAGTTGCTTACCTGGAGAATGGATCCATGTTGGTCTTTCCAACAGGTATCGGGTCGTCATGCATGGTTAAAGGTTCTGGATATCGTGCATCCGTGGCATTTCATCTAATATCGTCCCCGTGGGAGACAACAATTGTGAGGGCAATGTGGTTATTGATGGCTTCCTCGATTCTGGAATAATGTGACTTCACAATATACTGATGAAAAGTCAAGCTATTTTCGTCCCAACTTTCTGTTTGTCCAAATAGTATCACGCGATTTTCCGATCCACTCCGACCTATTGACCCAGAATGCATTACAATTGTAGTCTCGCTATATGTCCTTCCTATTGTCTTGCTCTCCACATGCTCCTTCCTGGTTTGCGGACCTTTAAAAAGAAACTCCCGAGGCCTCTCCCCACCAATTCCAACTTAAACATCAACCTCAAAGTCTACGTTGAGGAGCCGACTGAACACCAACCGCCACACTGCAATCGTTCTCCACCATGACTGAGTCTCCGGCGGGCATACCGTCGGAATCACCACCAATGTCGCCCTTGAGCGAGGCCCCAAGCTGGTTCAAGGATGAGGACATAGAGTGTCCTCACTCCGAGCCAAGTGAGTGTACCCATGGCGGTCAGGTTCCCATAGGAAAACCGGAGGTTTGGGCAAACCTGCGTGGCGGTCTTTGCGAAGCCCTGCCGTACTTTCGTGCCTATAAGGGTAGCCTTTACACCCAGGACGCGACGGCCATGGGGTTCCTGGTCGATAAGGAGGCCAGCGTGAGGGATGTATTCGGTTCTCAGATTATCATCTCTTCGGTGTAAGTGTTTCAACCCGTACTGAGCGGGTACTGGTTTCACTGACTAATATGATCTAGGGGTGGCGGCCGTGTTCGTGATGAGGAGACGAACAAGATGATCCGTCGCGAGGATGCGCCCGAGAGCGCAATGAATATTAACGCCATCAGACAGGCATACGAGTGTCGAGCCCTTGTTGCTGTGGTGGCCGGTGAGGACCATCCTCTGTACCCGTGCAAGCCGCCCCATCCGTACGCTGTGCTCGACTGGTTCCGCATCACGGATGTCTGGGGAGAGATGCATATCACCAAAGTTGGCCAAAACCCGGTCCGCATCTGGCGGATTCGTCTCGAAAAGGCAGATCTCGCCAAACCATCCTGGTGGACATGTCATCTTGACGGAGAAGCAACGGTCTTGCCCAGCCCCGAGATTTATACGACGTCAAGATCGTGCAGCGACTGCCTTGCCGAAAGCAAGGACATGTTCACGGCTGGCTGGACTTGCCTGAACCACAAGTGCTCTTTGTTCTTCCGGTTCCCATCTATCGGAGCAGATCTCGATATCAGCACTCTAGCATACACCGATGCTTTCCTCAACGAGCGATCTCCTTTCATCGGACCTCTACCTAAGCTAAAGCCGGACATCCCTAGCTTCGCTGGCCTCCATGGCACCGAAAAGGTTCTCCGGGGCGGATTCGTTTGTCCCGATTGCGGGTACTGCAGTCGTCGGATCTACTGGAATCGCCTTGCCTGTGAGAACTGTCCATATCAACTCGAGTCAGTCATGCTTCCTTATCCCGACGACAATCTTGCAAGAGAGGAAGCGGTATTTGACAAGAGCATGGCTCGTCGCAGGAAGCAAAAGAAGATCAAAATCATTTTGGTGAGGAGGGATAAGACTGGAGAGATTCTCGCTCAAGAGACTGAGCAGGCTGAAGACAATGGTCAGATTGAGGACCGCGATGCTGATGAAACTGATGGCATGGATATAGTCCCCGAAGAACCTCATACCAAAGAAGCCGACGTGTCCCCCAAAGTGGTCAAAGGAGATGAGCCATTTTCCACCGTCATCAACCCCGACAGCATCAAGATTGCTCAAACACTGATCGCTGGCCCGTACAGAGTCCGACAGTACTTCCTTCCAGGCCCCGGCGGTAATATCATCGGTTCATTCGCCCTTTTTATCCGAACCCACACATCAACTCGGCGCCGAACGGACCAAACGACATGTTTCGCCAGCTGGAACTTACCGACATTGGATTGAAGCGGAACCCAGTCGCCATCCCTGGCCGTAAGTGTTTTCTTTCGTCCTAGTCCTGGGTTGAACGAGTGCTAACCGCATTTTGAACAGACAAACTTGAAGGCCTGACTCGGCATTTCCAACAGAACTTTGTGAGTAGTCCCCCTTTTCAGAATCATCTACCCCGCCCGTTGCTAACAAAGACCAGGGCGCGAGATACAAATTCGGCGTATCAGTTCAGTCCAAAGGTTTCAATGAAGCGCCCGATGTTGTCCTCCGAGCACTTTACCGTCTAGTCTGGGCTGGAAAGAACGCCGTCAAGGCCACCACTTCTCGTCTCGAGGGACACGACCTTGGTCCGGACGGTCCCCCGCCGACAAGCAATGACTTTAACGAGTTGCTGGCCCTGGGGTACATGGAAGACGATCGTATCAATGTTTGTGTCCCTTAACTTTTCAGTCATTGTTCCAGAGCTTGCTAACCCCTTAAAACAATTAGTACCACGACGACGGTGAAAGCGAGCTCGGCCCAACCGTCGCCGCCCTATCCCTAGGCTCACCATCAACCATGAGATTCCGACCCAAGTTCAAGTCCGGCTTTGGCGACGCCCTCCCAAAGCTGACCTCTGGCAAATTTCGCGATGTGCTAGAGGTCCCCATGAAGCACGGAGACATGATGGTAATGCACGGCGGAGCTATTCATCGGTATTACGAGGTATGTCTTCCTTTTCATCAATATTTTACGGCAGTGATCTAACAAATATGTCTAAAACAGCACGCAGTCGAACCCATGGGAAGTCGTCGGTTCTCCCTGACTTGCCGGTACATTGACCCGACGAAAATGAAGACCCACGAGGATAGAGACGATGCGGCCGTCAAGGGGGCTATTCCGGAGCATGCGAAGGAGTTTGTTTATAATGGCGATGTTTGATACCCAACTGCATGCATGCATGGTATTTCTTTCTTTTTACGTGAACAAATAGATTCGTATTCTCTCAATTCGTTGGCCGATCAAGGGAATGTTTGTCTGCTTTTTTGATATGTGACTGATTTGCAACCGTCTTTATGTCTTGGTGTGTTGAATGGCGAAGGCGACGTGGAAGGTATGAGCCGTACCTTGTCTTTCCCTTCTTCTCCTTCTCGCCCAGTGTATATTTTCTATTTCTTCTTTGTGTGTTTTTTTCTTTCTTACAGCTTCGTTAGTGAGCATACACCAAACACGCAGCCACACCACGTTTCATCATTCATCTCGTCCTTAACAATAACCCCATGTACCTACCTACTTGTTCTTGTATTCTACCAACACCCGTTTCATCCAACCTTTATCTTTTTGATCCATCCTTGACCCACTTGATAGTACGTAGGGAGCAGCCACTGTCAGTGTATCCAGACCACAACTATCACCTCAACATAAGGCACCTAGGTCGATAAGTAGGAAATATTGCGTCCCTCTCTGAATCGCTGCTTCATTGCCTCACCTCCTACCCACCTCGATAATGAAAGAATCTACCCCCCTATTCTACCCCGGATTCGTACAGCCGACTGTGCTATCACTGCATTTTTAGCCCCTGAAGAGGAGGTGATAAGGAGAATAGTTGAGACTAGAAGTGAAGTATCTCCAAACTGCTCTTAGTAACTATCAGAACCCATTGTTTCATGGGCAAATACTTGCTTTCCGGTCCATATATAGGTATCCATCCTACCTACATAAGCCGTGTATAGACTGCCTTAATTACCAAGGGTATATCTAAATCCCTGGTGAGGAAGGAGGGTGATAGATGGAGAGAAAGTGATTATCTGTTCGGGGTTTTAGCCCCTTGAAGGAGAGATGAGGAAGGACATTCGATATGCTCCCCCGTAAGATTCTGTCACCCCTAGCTCATTGACCATGGAACGAAATACATATCAGTTCAGTTCACATCTAGACTACCTACCTACCCAAGGTATACCACAAGGCGTAGTCAAGAATCAAGAAATGTGAGATGCATTCGCCGTCAGTCTTACTTCTGGAAACAGCGTGGCGGTGAATTCACTGCTTTTTTAGCCCCGACGGAGGGGATCAGTTGCACAGCACATGTCCCTCATCACTCTCCCTCCAACTCATTTGGAATAGTAGATAAAGAGGCAGCCCAGCCCATCGTTCAATCTAAGATTTAAATTCGAAAAAGGCAGGATATATACAATCAACGATTGAGGAAGACACGAAGAGATTTACAAAACATGCGAATAAGTATGTGAAATTAAGAGATACACAGCCTCGCGTGGCGATTTACTCCCCTTTCCCCCCTTCCTCTCTGAACGTAACAAAAGGGCAGCCACCTCCCTGCCCAGGTATCATATATGTAACTCATCACATTTGTTCCGTGCCAGACAGACCTATCTGTAAAGGCGTAGCTACCATGGTTACTAGATATTAACCCGTCCCATACTCTTTCCTCCTGCATCTTCTCCTACTCTACTCTGCCCTGTTTGTTCCCTCTCCTCTCGTCTCCTAACCCAGTCAGCAGCCGTACAACTACCCTCCATTTATTCCGCAACAAACTCCCAACCAACCCACTTACTCAATCTACATTCTCATCCTGACCCCTATCATCATCTCACCTCAAACCGAACCAACCCATCTCCAACCCCAACAAACCCACCAAACCAACAAGCAACAAGCAACAAGCAACAAGCAACAAGCAACAAGCAACAAGCAACAAGCAACAAAAGCAATCAAGATGATGGGTACATAACCAAAGCGAATATCAACCCAAAAGCCAGAGAGAGTTACCTACCCTCCGAGCAGTACAGCCAGAACAAAACCACCTCAATCTGACTCGCAAAACAACCCCAACCAGCAACCAAACAAAACCCACACAGCATCTCCAACAGTGACTATAATCGCAATTGTCCCGCCTACGTAGCAATTCCAATTCCAATTCCAATTGTTGCATTAATTAACGACCAAAAGACTAAAGAAGAATAAAAACTATCCACCATCCACGCTTCGCCTTGCCTATGCCAAACCGAAATAATAACGAAAAAAAACCAACACACAACAACACCCATCAAATAAAACAACAAGCAAGAAAAGAAGAAATAATGTACCTCTACATATCCGCCTTCTTCTGCGTCTTCCAAAAATCAATAGCTTCAATAACATCATCCCCCCTCTCATCCTCATACGCCAACAATATCTATTGTATTCCACATCATTAGTCAAGACCATATTTATCATCAACAAAAAAACATCAACAACATACCTCATGTGTACTACTATGCAACATCCGAATATTCTTATGAGGCACAATATGCACCGCCAAGCTATCAATATTCCGCAACTCGATAAAATTCGGCTCAAACGCCAAAATCCACGGCGGGCTCAGCGCAAAAGCCTGCGGCGTGCCCTCCCAATCGACCCGCCACTCCGGCCTCGCCCTCCACCCGTTGCGATTCACAAAGAAGGAAAACTCGCTGTAGTTGAGCAAAAACTCGCCGTACAGCCGCTCGATATGGATAGGCTTGACGTTCTCCTTCCTCGCCACAAAGTCCAGCGACGTATCGGCTTGGTCGAGCAACGCCTGCGTCTCCAATGTCTCCAGACTAACCACTTCGAAGCCGCGAGCGCATGCCACGCACAGTTTCGATTTGAGGAAGTGGACGGAGCTGGATTCCGTCGGGATGTAGAACTCCTTGAAAGGCTTCAACTCGTCCTGCCCGGCGTTGAACATTTTGCTCAGACCCTTCTGTTTCTTGGTCCTGGACATGGCGTCGTTGGGCTCGTAGACCTTGATGGTGGTTGATAGGGCCGAACTCTTGACACAGCAGACGAGATGGCGACTGAGGCAGATGCCAGTGCGGAAGAAGGTGCAGTTGCCTTGGATCTTCTTGCCACGCTTAGACGAGATCAGCTCGTTGGGATCCAAAGCGCCGAGCTGGTACGAGTACAGAGCCCTGTTGGAGAGAACCAACAAGAGCTGGTACTCCTCAAGTACGTCGATCTGCGTGACATGCTGGATATCAATAACCCGCTTGGGGGGCGCTTCTTTCTCCTTGGAGCGACGATCCGACACGTAGATACCGCTGTCGGTTCCGTATATGAGCTTTCTGCCTCCGTCAAACGGCGCCACACAGTTGACCCTATTCGAAGCCGAGAAGAAGCCGGCCGAGAGAACAGTGGTGTTGAGGAAGTCGGCCCGGGCCCTGAGGCGCTGCTGGGCGTCGTCAATAAACTCTAACCACTTTTGTCGCGCAGACTGGTTGGCGGCGTAGAGGGTCAATTCGTAGCCCAATTTGCCAAGATGGCGGAATGTGATTGGCCAGCCTTCCCCCTTTTTGGTGTTGTCAGAGGCTCGCAGGGCTGGAAGAAGACTCGAAGAAGACCTCTTCATGGAGCCGGATTGTGGGATCACTTCTTCCATTTCCTTGATGGAAAGGAGTTCTAGCGGTATGGGCCTGCGATAAGCCTTGACCTCCTCTAGCTTTCCGACTTGCTTGATTCGCACAAGCAGCACCGCGTGGTCGAACAGGAAGGCCGTTATATCAGCCTGCTCGTTCGGGTTCTTCTTGAAATGGCTCTTGAAGACCAGCTCGCGGCCCTCGTCGGTAAGCTTCAGGTCCATTCTGTCGTTAGGACGGAACCGCAACTGCTCGTGTAGCCGGCGCAGATTGAAGCGGTTTTCAGCCTTGCCCGACTCCGCGTTGACCCTGCTCAGCAAATCCCTAATCTTGGTCAGAACCTTGGGGATATCTGTCTTATCCGGACTATCGTCATCAGTATATTTCAAAACGTTCTCCAGCAGAAGCGGATATCTGGCCAGTCTCGTAGTCGGCTTGGTCAGATAACCATTCAGTTCCAGCTTTCTGGACTCCCTGCGCCGTTCCACATCGTCGACAAACTTGGCAAAGTCCTTGTTGATAGATCGCTCGTTCTCAAACTCAAACTTTCCTTCCAGCTGCTTGGAGCCATAAAGAATGAAGGGTTCAAACTGCGGCACAAACTCCAAGAATATGTCGCCCACATTTTGCACGACAGGACTCTTCTGCTGTCGCTCTGTCAAAGCCTTGGCAAACCGGGAGCTGACGCCGTGAATGCTCGGGTGGTCGATGATGTTGCTGAATATCGACCTCACAACCCTGTCCCGGCGTTGAGGAGGGATAGCCGAGATGCCATTGATCTTGCCTCTGAGGGGCAGAATCCAAAAGTCACGCAGATACTCCAGGTCCTTGACAAAGTCGCGCTCGGTGTAGCATATTTCGGAAATAACCTCTTGTCTCTTCTTCTCCTTGTCGCCAATGCTCTCTGCCACCTCCTTGGGGACGCTGTTGATCCAGAGCTTCTGCTCGTCGGTCTGGTCCACGTCGTCGTCATGCAAAGTGGCATCCCCTTCCTTCTTGAGACCAGGGCCGGCTTTGAGATTGAGACGTGAAACCTGTTCCAAACGCCGAGGACACGCAATCGAATAGCAGAGCTGGTCTCTCGTACAAGTAGGAGAGTAGCATTCTGACAGTAGAACAAACACGCCGTTGACAGCATCCTTTTCGTCCGCCTCGTCCGTCATGGTGTCGCGGAACTGGTACATTTCATATGTTGAATCCCGTAGCCGGTGTTCGTATGTGACATCGTGAAAGTACTTTTGCGCGTCCAAAGCTCGGCCCAAAAGCAGTGCCAGATTTCTATCCGTTGTCCGGATGATAAAAGAGAGCACATCGACAGCTTCGGCGCCACTGAAGGCGTTCTTGTAGGTCAGTTCGTTCTTGGTACGTTCGCCCACGATAATCTTGTCCCGGAAGCATTCGGCGACTCGAGACAGAAGAGCTGGATATACAATTGGCGGCCGAATCTTTGCTGTTGGTGGTCGATCGCCATTGACCGATCCACCACTAACCGACGGCCGATGCACCAGAGTTTGTGTGTCTGTCCTGTCCGATGGAGCTATAGATGGAGCAATTGTGGAAGCCATCGACATGGTCCTGACGCTGTCTTTGCTCGTCGAAGCCATACTCGTCGTCCTTGTCTGCTGCCCTGGCGCATATCCGGCGGGATACCCTCCGTTTGGCGCATTGTAGTTGGACGGCGAAGGAGCGTACGACGCGTATTCAGGTGCCTTGGGGGCTACGTTGGGAGGTTGTCTATTCGGTATTATTCGTCCACTCATCGTTTGGTGTGCACTCATTTTTTGGTGATCGTATGAGCCATAGCCAGTCATGGACATGGAGCGATCCTCCGTGTTTCTGCCTGGGATTACTCGTCCAGAAGCAGTCGTCCGAGCTTGGGGGTTTGGAGGAGGAGAGGTTTGTTGAGAAAACTGATCATGCTGGTACGTCTGGGGCGGAGGTCTGTAGGGAACCTGTCGTTGCGGATTGCTAACGAGGGACTGCGATCGATAACCACCACCACCACCACCCATGGGCGGCGGCGGAGGGCCGCCCTGATAGAACCGTTCTCGCTCCGGAGGGGCTCGCATCATGGGGCCATTGCCATAGGGGTCGCCATTCGGAGGGGGGCCTCGCATCGAGTCTGATCGCATGGAATCTGACCGCATCGAGTCTGACCGGGGAGGCTGCTGCTGGGGCGGCGGGCCATTGGGATATCGCCTAACTGCCTGTTGCTGCTGATGCTGTAGGTATTGGGCAGAAGGAACCTGCTGTGGCCGTGGGTAGTCCTGCTGCTGCTGTGGCCGCTGGTAGTACGAATTTCCCATGCCCATCCCGCCATCGTTAGGACGTGGTGGCCTCTGTTGTTGCTGCTGCTGGGGATAGCCATCCCTCTGCGGAGGAGGTCGTGGCGGCGGGTGTTGGCCCTGCATTCCCATACCCATTCTATTTCCCATCGTGCTCGAGCTCGTGGTCGACGACATGGTGTTTGTGCGACCATCCATCATGGGAGGCGGAACGGACGAGGTCATGGTCTGGGAGCGGCCGGGAGGAGGTGCAGCACCGAAGATGTTGGAGAAGGCGTCATCTCGAGTGTGGTTCAGAGGGGGGAGATGCTGGCCCGGCCGCTGAGGCGGTATCCGATCCTGTTGGTAATCGGCCATGTCTGGTGTCGGCGTCGGTGTCCAACTCGATTATCGTGTCTTGGTAATGTCGGCGTCGAAGTCGGTTAATCGTGTCAATACTCGCCCTGATAAAAAGTGTTATTCTCTCATAGTTTCCCGGGGCTCCACGAGCAGCAGTGCGGCAGTAGCATCAAGAGCTACAGCAGCGACGGCGAGACAATCGGAGCAGGTATCGACAGGAGGGAGCCAACCCCGGCCCTAGGGGTTTTGGGACATTGGACCCCGTCCTCGATTGGCATTTGCAGTCAAAAGTGGAGAGAGCGATGGGTAAACTTACTCGACTGTGGGCCGCGACG
>Ga0247781_1000347_pt1 | contig 14179 bp, 5 predicted proteins | sample UWRJL184509B5_FD_179922 | JGI IMG/M metagenome (GOLD analysis project Ga0247781, IMG submission 179922) | Plant litter microbial communities from Arlington Agricultural Research Station in Wisconsin, United States - UWRJ-L184-509B-5 | ecosystem: Environmental > Terrestrial > Plant litter >...
CCCCTTTACAATTAGAAACCCTTAGGTACCTCTCTTGCCTAAGTAGGCCTTAAAAACAGGCCTTTACACCATAAGGGCCACTGGAACTAACTATAACACAGGGTGCCTAAATGCTACAGCTTAGCTCCTGTCTAGGCTGCCTATCTGTAAGTAGGCGAGTATATACCCATTTACAGGTTTACGTCCAGGTAATCACCCCGTGGGCAGGCTGTTAAAGCGCCTGATACTTCCAGATAAACTAACTAAAGCACTATTAAGTCGCTATATTACAGGCAGGCGCGTTTTAATATCCCAAACACCACGGCCTAAGCTAGGCCTTAATAACTTAAGAATCTAAACTAAACCCACAAAGTAATAATGCTGGCACGCCTAGTAAATAAAGGATAAAGGAATTGCCTGTCTAACATATGTAATATAGCTGGTGGAATTAGCGTGCTAAAAGAACCTTAAAGATTACTATACATCTACCACCATTAGACATTAAAAGGGGTTTTCTTCATTCTTCCTCACTTATAACTTCTTATAAAGATAAGCTACCACACACTCACAGCTCTTTATTAAGGGTGACACTAGTAGAGATAAGTATAATAAGCTGCTACGCATAGGTGCGGCCGGCCGGCCAGGGTGGCTTTTAAGCGGTAACACTAATAGAGACAAGTATAACAAGCTGCGACATACATAGCCGGGTAGGTGGTTTACGTAAGGTAAGCAGCTCCCCACTACACTGTTACACTCCAATCTCACATCATACTGTAATCTAACCATTTCACTTAACCGCCCACCTTCCGTTTTTAGACTTATTACCTAATTCTTCAGCAGTGCCTTAATTACCATTCCCTAAAACAGGCTCTTAAAATCAGGTTATTACCTAACTAATTATATTAAGGTTCTCCCCCCTTTTCCCTTTATCTAGGGTTAGGGTATGATGTTTTTTCTACCTTTAAATATAATAATCTATAATAGACTGTTTTCCTATATTAAACCCAGATAAGAATAAGTAAAAGGGGTAAGAAAAAGTAAGCGGAACAGGTAAGTAGTGAATTTTAAAGGGGGGATGACTAACGTGGGTGTGTCTTACGTAAGTATAACACTATTAACGGGGATTACTTATAAGGAGACGACACCTTATCCCTTAGGCCTGTAAAGTACTAAATGGCGGAAGAGGGCGATTACTAATCGGCCTTCTGTAATATAAAAGGTTATCACTAATAAACCTTCCTTAAAATTGGAAAAAGGGTTAACCATTCCCGTGCAGGTAGGTGATATGGAGGTGTTTCCATAAGCTTAAAGGTGGCACATCCATAAAAGTTAGTCACATTAGGGCAGGGGGAGATATAATAAGGAGGACACTAATTATCCTTCCATTAGCGTAAAAGGGGAGGGTTATCTATATAACTCCCTCAGCCTTCTATAAGCTTAAAGAGGGGGGGTATCTGCCAGTTTCAGTTATATTAAAACAGGGGAAGGTGATAATAAGAATATTAATTAGTGTTCTGTAAGCTAAAGGAGGGAGATATATATACTAAACCCAGTTACATTAAAGTAAGTAGTTACATTTAAAGATAAAGGTAATATAATAAGCTTTTATAAGATTAAGGGGAGGTATAGGCACATCTGTAAGACCTAGTCACATCTTAACAGGCAGCTAATAGGGAGAACACTAATTAGCCTTTTATAAGCCGGACAGGGGAGGTATATCTGTAAAACTTAATCACATCTTAACAGGCAGCTAACAGGGAGAATACTAATCGGCCTTCTATAAGCCAGACAGGGGAGGTATATCTGTAAGACTTAGTCACATCTTAATAAACAGCTAACAGGGAGAACACTAATTAGCCTTCTATAAGCCAGACGGGGGAGGCATATCTGTAAGACTTAATCACATCTTAACAGGCAGCTAATAGGGAGAACACTAATTAGCCTTTTATAAGCCGGATAAGGGAGGTATATTTATAAGACTTAGTCACACCCAGACAGGCAGTTAATAAGGAGAACGCTAATCAGCCTTTACCTAAACCCCTATTAAGGGTAAGTATATTAATAATAAGTATATTTATATAAGTGAGATTTTATTATAAATAGAATAGAAAGCTCTTAAATACATATCAGTCCGTTTACAGAGTCAGCTTTAAGTCCTTAACGTTTACTACTTAGGCTGATAACAGAGATTACCCTTTTACACCCCCCTTAAATATTAAAAGAGTATACCCACTCCTCCCTTTATCCCTAATCTCATTTATACTAAAGCTTACACTTAAACTAACCCTACTTAATGCTTAATTATAACTAAGGTTTTCCCCTTTATTAATACCCGTTTTACCCCTTTTAAAACGTTATTCCTTAATGATCTCACTAATGAGGACTTCTTATAAAGTGGAAGTTTCAACTTTACCTTTCTTAATTTGTTAAGTGTTTACCTTATAAACTTAAAGATAAACTTTAACTACACGTCAGCTTCCCAGCTAGACGAAACTATTCCACCCGCTCTTAACTTTCTAATAGCTATACTTGTTAAAAATCTTATAAGTGATAATATGGCTATATAGGCATTTAGTAATAATGAAACTATTATTAGGCCTTAAGATAAGTGTTATAACTATATAACACCTAATATCTCTAATAATATTAATAATATTACATTCGATCTGCTTATAAAGTGCCACAGCGTCGTCTTAAACACACCTAATAGGTGTGTGGCAGCTCCTATTACACCCTATAATTATACCGTTACCTTAGAAATACTTAAGGGCTACACCACTACTTTTAATATACCTAAAGGTTACTATACTAGTCTTAATATACCCAGGCAGGTTACCTTAATTCCTTACTTATTAGGTAACGACCCCTTAGGTATTTAGGAGTTTATTACAGTTCCCAGCACACCTAATACACTATTAAAGTATTTTAACGTCTTAAACACACAGAAATACCTTAACACGCCATCTAACTGTACTGAAATCCCTAGTATACAGGACTTTACCACCTTAGATACACCAGTATAGAAGCTTCTTACCATCCCTAATATACCACCTAGCCATATTAAGATCCCAGTCACGCAGGATCCTACCACCTTACAAGTATAAGAGCCCCTTACTACCCTTAATACACCATTAAGCTGTGCTAACATCCTATATACACAGAATCTCACCACCTTCAACAAACAGCAGTGTGGTAACGCCCCTAACCTACTTAGTAACCTAATCGCTTTACTACCGTTATTAAGTAATCTTATTACCGTTACAGATTCCGTAAAGCATGGCCGCAGTAAAGCCCTCAACTCCTTAAAAAAGATAAGCCTAGTCCACAGTTCAGTGTTGCTAAATCCCCCAGATATGGAAGATACTAGCCACATTACGGCTTTATAACTTATTAAACTTTACTAAACTATAACTAACTATATAAGCGATAACAACACTGTTATTAAAGAATTAATTTCCCCTAAGCACGACGGCTGCTTAGGTGCCAAGGGTGGTAGCAGTGAATTCGGCCTTTTAAACTAGGATAATGGTAATATCTCTGTGATTAACCTTATTATAAATGGTAAATTAATTAACCTTATAGACGATAAAAATAATAAAAGCCATGTGATTAACCCCACTATTAACAGCAAGCTTATTAACCTTACTATTAATGATAATGTAGATATGTTTAAAGACCTATTAGACGACCTCCTAGTAATTAACCTTACAGCTGACGATAAGTTCCCCCCCTACCTTAAACGTGCGTGTTTAGATAAAGTGGTGGATGATATTAACGACAAGATGGACCATAGGAGGGTGGTGTGGTCCAGGAAACAGCAGTGCCTAGTAAAGGAATGTAGGTAGAGGATACTGTTAATATGTAGGATAAATGGAAAGGTCCTACACTTTTATATAAGGTGCATTTTTTAAAAGTAATATTAAAATAGCTATATAAGTATAGTAATAGTGGTGTAATATATAAGACGCTTAAGTACCTTATCTAACTTAGCCTTTATTTGCTTTTAAATTTTATATAGCCAGCCTGCTTCTAGTTATTACCTATCTAGGTATTTTAACACTCTGTTTAAGTCTCTATATTAACATTTACTATCTTAACAGAACAGTTACCTAATAAGACATGTTTATAAAGGGAAGTCTCTAGGTCTTATATTAGCAGCTTACTTAGGTTATACTCTAACTTAGTAAGTGTGATTATCCTATAAGGGTAACAGTTCTTAAGGATAATTCGGTGTATTAATTTCATAAACGCCTTATCCCCATTAGCTAATACCTGACGTTTTAGTAATGTTAAATTATAAAAAGGACATTAACGAACCTATTTAAGATAATAAGCTTACCTGGGTATTAAGCCTCTTATTAGAGTTTTAACTTAAAGTGGTTATTAATACTTATATCTCGCTATTTAAAGACTTTAAAACCTTTTAAGGAAGGTTTGCCGTAAAAAGGGTCAGACTGCTGTCACGTTTGTTAAGATAGGTAGATACAGCACACTGTAAGTGTTAGCTAGTGACTGGAACATTAGGAGCCTTTTTAGGTTAGGGGGAGGTGATCTTATAATACTGGGGTCTTAAATGCATGTAAGAGCCTTAAGCTTATCCCTTACCTAATCCTCCTATAAGTTATTCTCTAACTACTAGTATAGGATTATATAACGTGTTATGTCTTAGAAGATAGGCTTATCCGAATTCATCTCTTGTGCTTTAGTAGTGTATATTAAGTTATTATACCGTTTTCTTATAGCGAACTAGAGTGTGAAAGGTAAAATTCTAATAATACCTATCCCTTTAGCAGTGAGGATAACATTCTTAAACCTGTAAAGGTGGTGATTCTTTCTGTACAGGCCCTTTATAGTAAGTCCCTTTCCTTCACACACGTAACAGGTTAATTATGGTGGGTACACCCCAGATTAATACATTAAAATACACCTTAACTACCGTTACTGCACAGGCTATGTAGGAAAGGATTAGTAGTGCCAGGATTAGTGATAGGATTAACATTTACCGCTTAGATTATATAAGTTAGCAGGTTAAAGCGACTGTACTCCTCTGCCAGGATAGGAAAGATTAGCTTAGACAGGGATCTATTATTACCTCCTAGTAGAGAGAGTATTAAATTAGTAATAATTAACCCCTGGTTAAGCTAACCTTTCCTACCTTAGTAAAGTATATAGTCCTATACAGTCCGTGCTTTAACAGTTAACTCTCCACTTATAATAGTTAATCCTACTACTAATCCTACATTACCCGTGCACATGCGTAGCGTAATCCGTAACGCAAACGCTAATTAGTAACATTCCCCGTTTTCAGATCGCGATTACATTCTTAACATTATTAGTTAAAGTGTAATATATAATGCTTATACAGTAAGGTCTGTGTAAGTAAGGCTATTTCTTCTATTTAAATAATAATTACTACCTTTACTATATATTACAGCTAATAAAACACAGTCTTTAATAGTCGATTACCTTATAAATATTATAACAGTGTGGCTTATTAAAAGTCATTCGTAAATAGGGTGATAATGTGGTGATGGTTATAAGTTATAGTGGCTGGAAATTTATATTAGAATTTTAAAGTCAGGGGTGGTTAATAGAGCTGACAGACACACGCCATAAATGCAGGGCAGGGTTAGGGTTATATATAAGCGTTTAGCTAAGTTATAGGAAAGATAAGTTAGATGTACCGTCTTAAACTTTACTTTATAAATTCTAAGTTATTATTACATCTCTTGCCTTTTTCCCAGGAGATAGTATTAATTAGTTATTAATTTAGGATAACCTTTAAAGGAAGTTCTAAGAAATGGTATTAATGTTAGTGGGAGTTGATGGGTTAATATAGACCATAACTGGTAGACCACCATATTTATTACATAACTACTATAGTTTATTAAGGTCTAGTGCCGCCATTTCCCAGATATTAGCAACCTTACTAGAGTGTGTTATAAGTTTAAATAGGTGTTTAACATTTTTAAGGTAAGGTTCCTATTATTAAAAGTCCTTAACATCCACCTTAAGTGAGATAATCCCTCACTAACTCCCACCTTACCTTACATACCTACCTAACTAACCTAAACACATTTCTAAAATGGCCCTACTATACATTCGGGACAGGGCTTGTGAAAATCTTAAGTTTAAGGCCGTTTAAGGAACCACACCACTATACTTTCCATTACTTATAAGTAAGCGAACCTGCCTTATTAAGTATATATATTATTATAGATTATATACCACCTAATGACCTACTGTCTGCTATAATCGTTAACTGTAATTTTATTAAACAGCTACATTTATAATCGTATTAACTGACTTTTAGGATAGTGACAGGTGGGCGGCTTTAGGCTTTAGCTGCCTGGGCGTTATAAGGTGTTATAGCCTATAATATTAGGTAATTAGGTATCGGTTATCCAGTGCTAGGGTCACACGCCACCATACGGCTTTTAATTAAACCACTAACTTAAGCTTAACGCTTGCTAGCTTTTCCTACCGTAATATTAATAACCTCTAAGCTTTTACCTTTAAACTTCGCCCTTAAAGGTACGTTAAAGATAGGATCTTTCTCTCCCTTAAATAACTGTTATTATTTATGTTACTAATGTGATTTATAGTTCTTTTAAAAGTCACGCCAGCTTTGCTAAGCAGATTTCCCACGCTATAAATCTAGCTATTATAACCGCCGTTACCCCTTCCCTTTATTTACCACCTATACCTGCCATAATCTTACTTAGCCCCCATTACCTAATCACATTAAACTTAACACTTAGGAAAGATAAAAACATTATTAGTAAAGTAACGTATGTTACAGTTATGGTAAACTTCTTTTAAACTCTTTAAGATAACAGATATATAATTTCTAAGCTTATTAAGTATTATTTAAGGCTTAACGCTAGCCCTGTTTACTGTTATGCCATTAACCTGTTAGAGAAATAGATATAAGGTGGCTTTAATATTTACATTCCAGTCTAGGTATAATTAAGGCCGTGGCACTTTACCTATACTTCCTCTACTTTAATAGATAAGCAGATACTTATTTTCTGCTATGTTATGCTGTATAAGATCGCTTAAGGGGCTGTGGATAAGAAGCTAAGTTATAAGGTTAGCACTTACACGTGGATGTAAAGTTAGTATCTTAAAGTGCAAATACTACACCTGTACGGTTTCGGCTTTTCTAACCACTATTACGTACGTAAGGCTCCACCAGGCTTATACTCTCCGTTCCCCCGCTAACGCCTGCCTTCACTGCAGTTTACCTATAAGGAGCGTATGCCGTTTTACGTTCACTTTTAGCATACTATATAATATTATCTTTACTCCCTCCTTAGCTTCCCACGCTTCCTCTTTTACTACACCGCTTACCCTACTAGCCACCTACACCTACCTACGGCCTACACTCTGCTTAAATACATTAGCTTTAATACTGGATATATACTTTTAAAGATATAGGAGACGCTTTAAAGTAACCAGCACTGCTAGTAAAGATTATTTTAAGGCCTCTCCTATATCCTTATCTCCCTAGCTTATATACCTTAACCTTAAATAAGGTCCTTCCTCTTTAGCATTAATAAGATGGTAACGTTAATAAACTAACCTCTACTTTATAATATAGCTATCCTGGAGAATAATAGGGTGTTATGGATAATTAATAAAATATACTTATATATTAAGCTGTTTATTACTAACCTGTTTAATCTGCACGACAGGTATTTCCTTATAAATTAAAACGTTGTGGAAGACACTTAGGACTGCCACTGCCAGATAGTAAATCGGACGCTCTTATAAATGCTGTCCCATCACTTTATAAAGGGTCGGTTGTGGTGGTGAAACGGCCCCTTTCACCTCTAACTTACTAACCTTTAATAAAGTAACATTTTCGTTAATAATAATTAGAACGTCACCTGTTTAATTAACCTTAAGTGGGTGTGCACCTTACCTGTTAAGATACTTACTATACTGTACTGGTTAACAGGTCTTAAGATTAATAAGCTTATAGGTAATAACCTTATTAGGTTTAACTCTATTTATTAACAGTTTATTAACGTATTAAAAGAGGTGGAGGAGGAGATGTTAAGGAAATCTAACCTCTTAGAGGAAGGTGGGGTGGTGACACTGTTTAACACGATACACGACGGTTGGGAGTCTGGTGTAGTGTGGTTTTAGCACTGCCTTAACTTTATTAACGTTATGTTAACCTTTATAGAAGATTATATCACCCCTCTGTTTAATTATATATTTACTAACATAGAGGTGTTATATAAATATTAATGTTAGGGATCTTATAAGGTTATTAATAAGAAGGTTACTAACCACGATAAATATGTAAAAGAGTTAAAGTGCTTATTTAACCTATTTTTAAAAGACGGGCAGTATTAGTAAAGAATGTTAACTATATTTTTAATCCTTCACATCCATCACTACTCTTAAATATAAAATAACCCAGCTCTTAGGCTAACTATAATGTCACTCCTACACCCCAGCCCCTTTCTCTTTCTCTAACTTCTCCTTCCCCTTCTCCTCTTACTCCTTTTACTTTACCTTCTCCTCTCTTTCCTTATCTATCTCCTTTTACTATTTATAAAACCACTCTTTCTCCCTCTCCTTTATCTCCTCCACTTCCCTCCACCTTTACCTCTCCTCTCTGTCTTACTTCACACACGTACTAGATAAGATAACGATAGCTAAATCGGTAATATTACCATTAATATTAACGGTCACTTTAATACTATATATACACCAGTTAGCAGTTAATGTATTAAATAGGGTGGGGACGCCTGTTAGTGCTTACCTTATACTTAGCCAGCTTATTAGTTAAATGGCTTTAATATATTAGGTCTATATCTACACTGTCTGCTATACTTATAAACCTTAATATTCCTACATTAAGGTTACACGCTTATATAAATGACGGTGTAGGGTGTAGATAAGGCGACTATTTAAGGGTTAGGGAAGAAATTTAATATTTAGGGCCTTATTAGGCATAAGGAGGTGAGCGGGGTAATAGGTTTATTATTAAATATAACTGATAATTCGCCTGCTTAATTAAAATAACCTTACAGGCGTGGCTAATCCTGCAGGAGTGGCTAATCCTGTATATGTGTGGCTAACCTGCTTTAAATAATTCTAATTATAGCCAGCGGACGGGGTGTTAAAGGAGGTGTGCTGTGTGCAGGTATCGCCCTTAACACCGTTATAAAACATAAAGTACCTAGGCAGCCTAGCGCGTTATAATGTTATGTGTAGACGGCTATGTTCTTAAAGGGGACGTTACTGTTAATTATAAGGATTATAAAGTTAAGGGGTTATTAGAACGCCTATAATAGTTATATTACTATTAAGGTTAGATGTTATTACACACGATGTTAGGTTATTTAAGGATGTTTAGCTTATTAGAATTAGATCTTATAGTGGAGTCTGTAATAGATATAGGGGTTATAGGGGGGTGGGTTTGGTCTCTGCTAAAGATATTCGATTATAGCTTAAGGTAATAAACAGCTCCCGTTAGGGCTGGTTAATTACCTGTCCCAGGCTGGTTAATTTAATAAAGATATAAAACACGATAAGTTTAACATTTATAATCAGCCAGCTGTAATGTATGTTTAATTCTATTATATAATATAAGATCTGTTAAACAGAGTCCTTTTATAAGTAATAAGTGGCCATCCTATATATACTACTTTGCCACTTAATAATAAGTTTAATATCACTAGGGAGTAAGTTTTAATATAATTTATTATCCAGGCTTTATAAGTTAAAGCACACTAACTAATCTGGCTTAAAGAGACGTGTAATATCCCCTTTATAATAATATCACCTACTATAACCCACATTAAGGTTATTATCCTTATATATACCCAGGACATAACGTGTGTGTCTTAAAGCTACGTTAACAGAAGGTAGTAAGAACTTGCTTACACCCTTTTAAGCCTCTTTACGCCAGCCTTAACTATCCCCCCTTACCCTCTTAATCTGCTAAATCCTTAACACTAATAATCTTATACCACACCTTTTAGTTAAAAGGGCCTTTAATATATATAAGATTAGTCTGACTTTTATAACCTACCTTAAGTAACGTAACTGTAAGGTGGGTGTATAAAGGCAGTATACTGGTCAGCCTTACCAGGGCGAGTTTATTACATCTACGCTGCCCTTTAATCCACCAGGCCCTGCACTAGCCCTTAACAGCCACCTTTAATAACCTTAAACTTACCTTACTCCCTAAGCTAAATGAAGAGCATAAGGGATAAAACCAGGTTTTAATATTAAGTCTTAGGCGGCTAATAAGGATAATAGGACGTATTACTTAAGGTAGTGCGTTGTTAAGAGATAAGGCGTTAACTTTATTATCACCACTGTTAGAAACCCCACCATACTAATCCTTATCCGTAGTCTAGCCTGTTTGTGGAACTTTACATCTGTTACTACAGGACAGCCTACCACTAATTAGCAGTAATAATAATAACAATACCTCTTACCTTAAGGGGGTGATTAGTTAACTTAGTGGATAGCTACCGTTTAAAAGAAGCTTATTACTTTTACACACTTACACTTTAACTAAAGCCGCTTATATATAGCCTCCCGTTTTAAGCTCCTTAACACCACTTTTAACACCCCCCTTTATAACCCTCTTATAATACTTAACGCCACTCCTCTCATTCCATTACACTCTTAACCTTCCCTTAATAACATATCGTCCCTACAGGCAGTAATTACAATTTCGATATACTAACAGGTCAGGCTACCATAGCACCCGCTCCTATTAACTGTAACGAAGGGCGTAGTGGTGACTAACCAGGCTGGACCCTTACACACCGTTCCTTACCAACACCTAATATAGCAAAAAGGCAGCCTTTATTAAAGGCGTCGCTAACAGAGCCAGTAACCCCTACACCATTATTAGGTTAAGAATCCCGCTACTCCACACCTTAGTGTGTAACTACACCATCTCAGCTAATCTAGCAGAGGAGGCGGCAACCAGTTAGGGGTAAGGGTGAGTAACCTAACTCCTTATAGCATTACTAGCCTATAACTAACATTACTAACAGCCTCTTAACCATATTACAGTTATTACCTAGTATTAGTAGCCTACCGGCGCGTCTGTCGCAAACGATTATAAATTACATAATATAGCTCTTAAACCAAAACTTAACTAATTAAAGTAATAAGAACCAGGCTATATAAGGCAGTTAATTAAAGCCAGGAAATTAATCACTCTTAGTGGTATAAGAAGCGTCCATCCCCTAACTACAGACTTAGCAAACAGCTACCCTTTACCCACCAGTTTCGTAACATTAATTCCTAACTGCCAGTGCTAAGGAGACAAGTCAGCCTTATATAAAGGGGATGCTTTAAAACGTTACATAACGCCGGGATAGGCCCAGCTAGCAACTAGCAGTAATAGGCCTCTGTACATTAAAGTTTACAATAATCATACACTATTAACCACAGTGCTTATTAAAACCAGCTTTAAAGTCCTCTTAATCCACACCACCACACTCTATCCTCCCACTAATGCACCTTTACACACTGTAGCTTTACATACCCTATACTTATCGTTAGCGTAGCTGTTATCACCGTCAGCTTTAACCTACACCGTGCCTGCTATTGTAATATCGTTATTATAAAGGGCCATAACCACATATACTGTGGGACGACATAGAGGCTAGTGTGGGCCAGGGCAGCGTTGGACAGGTGATAGGCGACGGCGTATTCGTTTAAAGGTTTACAAGCTTTTAAAGGCTGGCTTTAAGCGTATATTATCACCCTTACTCTTAACCTAACACAAATACATAATACCATACAGTCTCCCTAACACCCTATATATTACAATAATATATTTATCAAATAAAGGAACTGTTAATCTACTACTAAGCTTATAAACCTGCCCGCCTTTTATAATTCCTAGATTATAACTTTTACCTTTTTAGAATTAAGAAAAATACTACATCTTATTACCTTACATTACCCTCTCGGCCACCTTATCTAATCTTCTATCTTACAGATTAGAAATGCTGCTTTAACATATCCAGGTTATCTTAACCTCTTATTAAAGACACAGGTGCGGCCAGTTTAAAGGTGTGTTAACACCATATAAGTAATAGTAGTTTATTACTGTAACTATATAATATATCACTACAGTGCCTAATTAAACCGTTATTTAAGGCCTAGGATAAGGTCTAGCTGTTAATTAGATACTAATACTATATAACTAACATAACTAAGCGTTATATTATAAAGGTAATCAAGTCACCACACAGTTAATCTAATATATTACCCTAAATTAGTAAGCTATATATAACTATTAGTAAAGTTACTTAAATTATATATATAAGACTACCTGTAAAGTTAATAATTTAATCACCACCTTAAGAAGTCCTTACACGTCTAGCCTAACTTAATATATAGATATATCACTAATACGTAACACTATAAGGTTAGTGGTGTCGGTTGTCAAATGTGGTCTGGGGCCGTCACCGACTGCAGACTAGTTAAAAGTTATAATTAATGTAATAATGGGGGTGGGGTTAATATAAGTATGTTAAATTTATAAGGGATTATTAAAGGTAATACTGTAAGCTTATTTAAAGGTGGTAATGTTAAAGTTTATAATTCTGTTCCTATTTAAACAGTTAGTGTTAAGTCCCTATCTTAAACTTATAAGAGAGTAGTGGAATGAAGTAACTTATATTCTATGTAATTTAAGACAGGATGGTATAATATTATTATTATAATAGGTTATAATACTTATTAATTAATGGCGATAGCTTACTAATACTCTCCCAGTTTACAGTTTCTAATAAGTGTATACGTAATATGCTTTTATACCCCCTTTAATGTTAGGTGGTGATAATATGTTACTTCTTCGTAACCCAGTCGTAAGCTCCGTTTCACTTCCACCCTAGGTTTTTATATATTGCCTAACAATCATTAAGGTGCATATTAAGCTACAGCTATCAAACTCGTTCGCTAATACCTGATGTAAGATGTATTATAGTTGTTAACGTTATATTAGTGATATGGCGCTTCGTTTAGACCGTGCTGTACAGCCAGCCAAGCCTTGCCGGTCTTTTATAGCTGGTTACTGTTTACTGTTAGTGTAGTGTAATGGTTACCACTTAAGTTTAAGGCTGTGGAGAAGATAGGGACCGTATATAAGGAACTTAAAGTAAAAGGCTATAAGAGCACTAAGTGCTTAGAGTAATAAAGTGATTAACTTAAGTGTAAGCTTAGTAAGACATGGCAGAAGTGCTTATAATAACGTTATAATCTGTATAAAGTGTTCCACTTAAGCCACTTTAAAACCTAAACGAGTAGCACGCTCTTTACTACCCCTTAATATATAAGTGGCTTTAACCACCTTTAACAGTTTAACTTACTTAGCTTACACACTGTCCCAGGAAACGTGGCCTACTTACTTACGGTTACTAATTAGCCACACAACCGCCGTAAATTACGCGGCGCTAAGCTCCTTGATTTTATCAGCCTTGCTAATAATGCTTGTTAATACCTGTCCTAGCAATCTGGCAGCTAGAAGCAGTATATCAGCATCACCTACACCCTTGCGACTAACCTACACATCTTGTGGCAGATAAGGTGATATTTATCTTTAACCCTAAGATTAATCCTTAAAGGCGTTAAGATTATAATCCCTTTTAACCCCACTAACCTCACCTACACGCTCTCCATTAACCTGCATAACGGCAGCTCCACCCTCTTAACTAAGGCTAACATGCTTACAGATTAGTCCCGTGTAATAGTGACCCCAGTTAACACATAGCAGACAGCCTTTACGCTTAACTTTATTACAGTTTTAATTATTAATAATAACTTCCTTACTAGGTATTAACTTAAAAAGCACGCTTTACTAGGACCACACCGCGGCTAAGGGCACCTATTAGTACATTAACATCTAAGCCACCAGTGTGGAGGATAAGGATAATCTGGCCCTTTTTAAGCTCGTCAAACTCTATAAGGACCTAGAGATTTAAAATGCGCTCCTTAAAGCGTCAGGTGGCACAGCCGTCCTTATTAAGTTCTCCACTAACTAGCTCTAGGGCTTCCTACCGTTTTAAACCCCTGGGCACGGTGGCGTGCAACCCTAGCACCAGACGGCCAATACCAACTGCCTAATTTAATAGGTGGTGACGCCTAGGCAGCCCTAAGGCCTAAAGCCACCCACTTAACATATCCACACCGTTAAGATAAGGAC
>Ga0247781_1000348_pt1 | contig 14177 bp, 13 predicted proteins | sample UWRJL184509B5_FD_179922 | JGI IMG/M metagenome (GOLD analysis project Ga0247781, IMG submission 179922) | Plant litter microbial communities from Arlington Agricultural Research Station in Wisconsin, United States - UWRJ-L184-509B-5 | ecosystem: Environmental > Terrestrial > Plant litter >...
CGCCCGCCCCCGGACCGAAACCAACGCCACCACCCGCGAACACCGAACCGAGTACACCCCTGCAGTCCGCGGACGACTCGCAAGGTTCGACAACACCGCTGCGGGCTGTGGCCGGACCGCCGACCACGGCGGCCGACCCCCACGCCGGCGGCTCGGCCCAACCGGCTAAAACCGTGCGAACTCCCGATCCGCACGGCCGACGATTGATCTGGGTGGCGGTCACCGCAGCCGTACTCGCCGGAGGTGTAGCCGCGACACAGCCTACTTTCGGCGCGAAAGAAGCCAGCGATGCCGTGACAGCCGCGCCTTCCAGCACGACTGCGAAACCCACGCCGCCCATTGTTGGACCCCGTAGCGGTAGCCCGTCGCGAGCCGCAGTCCCGTCGAAGAGCGCGAAGCCGACAAAGACGACGACGAAGCCCAGCACCACCAAGGCCACTGTCGCAGTCCGGCCCACGACGCCGACCACCCCCGCCACCACCACGGCCAGCAAACAAGCGACTCCCCGGGTGCCGAAGGTGACGACGGTCAACAACACCGCGCTGACGTACGCCGGGACTTGGACCCGCTTCGCCAAGCGCGGCATGGGCGACTACCAGGACGATATCTCCTGCACCGGGGTCGACGGCGCGAGCGTCTCGTACGCGTTCACCGGCACCGGCGTCGACTACCTCAGCGAGCTCAACCCGGACGAGGGCAGGGTCGACGTCTATCTCGACGGAACCTTGCTGCGGACGGTGAACCTGAAGGCCGGCCCGCCACGCACGGTCCAGGCAGTGGTCTTCAGCCGAACCGACCTGAAGATGGGCAAGCACACCATCAGGATCGTCAACAAGGGCACCACTCTGGGCATGGTCGACGCACTTCGCATCTATTCGTAAGCGGCAAGAAGGCGCCCAGTTCGTTGATCACGGCATGAAGATCAAGTTGTACGCGGCGGTGGCCGTCCTGGTGCTCCTGCCGGCACCCGCCGCCGCCACCGGCGAGCCCCGTCCGTCAGCGATTCTGACCACCAACAACAGCCACCCGCCCGTGGTCACGGGCGGGTGGCTGTTCAGCACTGACGGACGCTTATAACTAACCGTGCGTGCGTCGGCGGGCCACCTCGGCCAGGGTCACCGCGGCGGCGACGCTCGCGTTGAGCGACTCCACGTCAGAGGCCATCGGGATGCTCACCCGCAGGTCGCAAGTCTCGCCGACGAGCCGGGACAGCCCGCGCCCCTCGGAGCCGACCACGACGAGCAGCGGGCCGATCGCGGCCTCGAGCTGGTAGAGGTCGGTCTCGCCGTCGGCGTCGAGGCCGATCGCGGTGAACCCGGCCTGCTGCGCTGCCTTGATCGCGCGGGTCAGGTTGACCACCTGCGACACCGGAACCCGGGCCGCCGCACCCGCGCTGGTCCGCCAGGCGGTCGCGGTGATACCGGCGGCGCGGCGCTCGGTCATGAAGACGCCGTGGCCACCGAACGCCGCCACCGAGCGGATGACCGCACCGACGTTGCGCGGGTCGGTCACGCCGTCGAGCGCGACCAGCAGCGGGGCGGTCTGCTCGAGCGCCGCGGCGACCAGGTCGTCGAAGTTCTCGTACGCGAAGGGCGGCACCTGCAAGCCGATGCCCTGGTGCAGGACGCCACCGGTCATCCGGTCGAGCTCGTTGCGGCTGACCTCGAGGATCGGCAGGCCACGGTCGCCCGCGGTGCGGACGGCCTCGGCCACCCGCTCGTCGATGTCGATGCCCTGGGCCACGTAAAGCGCCGTCGCCGGCACCAAGGCACGCAGCGCCTCGACCACCGGGTTGCGGCCGAGCAGCAGCTCGGGGCCTTCCTTGGTGGGGTTGGAACGGCGTCCCGGCGCCACCCGCGGACCGCCACGGCCGGGGAACTTGCTGCGCTGCGCCGGTGTCTGCCGACTGCCGTACGCGCCACCGCCGCCACGACCCCAGGTCGTGTCCTTGGATCCGGGAACGCCGACCTTGGGCGCCCGCCCGTCGGCGGCCGCCGCGCGACGCTCCTTGTCCTGCTTACGAGCGGTCTTGTCGGGCAGCTTCTCGGTGCCGGAGTAGCCCTTGTGCCAGGGACGCTCGTCGGCGGGCAGGGTGCGGCCCTTGCCCTTGAGACCGGACCTGTTCTTGCCGCCCGAGCCGCCGTGCACCGCTCCCTTCTTGGAGACGACGCGCTTGCTGGCGTTTCGCGAATTTCCTGGCATCAGTGCTCTCCTACCGTCCATCGCGGCCCGGCCGGAGTGTCCTCCACCTGAACTCCCGCGTTCTTGAGCTGGTCACGAACCGAGTCGGCCGCCGCCCAGTCCTTACGTATGCGAGCCTGCGACCGCTGCTCGAGCGCCAGCTTGACCAGCGAGTCGACCACCGGTTTGAGGTCGCTCTGCGGCGTCCCACCGGTCCAGATCGGGTCGAGCGGGTCGAGGCCGAGCACGCCCAGCATCGCGCGGACGGCGGTGAGCGCCCCGCGGATGCTCGGCTCGTCCCCCGCCGCGAGCGCGGTGTTGCCCTCACGGATGCAGTCGTGCACGACGGCCAGCGCCGCCGAGGTGTTGAGATCGTCGTTCATCGCCGCGGCGAACGCCGGCGGCACGTCCTTGGGGCGGCCCGGCCCGACGACCTCGACGGCCCGCTGCACGAAGCCCTCGATCCGGCGGTAGGCCACGGCCGCCTCGCGCACGGCGTCGTCGGAGTAGTCGATGCGGGAGCGGTAGTGCGGCGTCCCGAGGTAGTAGCGCAGCTCGGCCGGGCGCACGCCCAGCGCGCGTACCGCCTCGGCGTCGATCACGTTGCCCAGCGACTTGCTCATCTTGGCCTCGCCGAGGTTGAGCAGCGCGTGGTGCACCCAGTGCCGGGCGAACTTCAGACCCGCCGAGCGCGACTGGGCGATCTCGTTCTCGTGGTGCGGGAAGGTCAGGTCGATCCCGCCGCCGTGGATGTCGAACTCGTCGCCGAGGTAGCGCCGGGCCATCGCGGAGCACTCGATGTGCCACCCGGGCCGGCCGCGCCCCCAGGGCGACGGCCACGACGCGTCGAGCGGCTCGTCGGACTTCACGCCCTTCCAGAGCGCGAAGTCCCGATAGTCGCGTTTGTCGGGCTCGCCGCCGTCGCTGGGCGGCCGCATGTCATCGGGCTTCTGACCCGAGAGAGCACCGTACGTCGAGTAGGACTGCACGTCGAAGTAGACGTCACCGCTGCCACCGGCCGCCGGGTAGGCGTTGCCCCGCCGGATCAGCTCCTCGATCATCTCGAGCATCTCGGGAACGTGCGCGGTCGCGAGCGGCTCGTAGGTCGGCGGCAGCACATTCAGATCGCGATAATTCGCGTCCAGCACCAACCGGTTCGCGAAGGCGATCGACCAGAACGGCCGGCCCGACGACTGCGACTTCTCGAGGATCTTGTCGTCGACGTCGGTGACATTACGAATGAACGTGACCTCGTAGTTGGTGTGCAGCAGCCACCGCCGCAGCACGTCGTAGTTCACCGCGGAGCGGAGATGACCGATATGCGGCGTGGACTGCACAGTGAGCCCACACAGGTAGATACCGACCTGGCCGGGCGTCATCGGGACGAAGTCCCGGACCGATCGGGTCGCAGTGTCGTACAAGCGCAAACTCACCTGACAAGGGTACCGGCCCGCCGAACCTGATAACCGCCCCGCCCGAGGGACCGCCAAGGCGGTTATCCACAACCTCATCCACAGCCCTGGCTCAGCCCGTACGGACTCGGTCAGGGGCGGGTCATTCTTAGGACGTCGAGGGCGGCATCCAGCTGCTGCTCGGTCAGGTTGCCGTTTTGCAGGTGGCCGCGCTCGATCACTACCTCGCGGATCGTACGGTTCGAGGCGAGGGCGGACTTGGCGATCGCCGCGGCCTCGTCGTAGCCGAGGTACCGGTTCAGCGGGGTGACGATCGACGGGGAGCCCTCCGCGTACGCCAGGGCGACCTCGACGTTCGGCTCGAGGCCCGCGATGCAGCGGTCGGCGAGCAGTCGCGCCGCGTTCGCCAGCAGGCGGATCGACTCGAGCAGGTTGCGCGCCATCACCGGAAGCATCACGTTGAGCTCGAAGTCGCCCTGCGAGCCGGCGAAGGAGATCGTCGTGTCGTTGCCGATCACCTGGGCGCAGACCTGGCGTACCGCCTCGGGCACCACCGGATTCACCTTGCCGGGCATGATCGACGAGCCGGGCTGCAGGTCGGGCAGGCGCAGTTCGCGCAGGCCGGCGCGCGGGCCGGAGCCCATCCAGCGGATGTCGTTCACGATCTTGTAAAGGCCGACGGCGATCACTTTGAGCTGGCCGGACGCCTCGACCAGCGCGTCCCGGGCGCCCTGGGCCTCGAAGTGGTCGCGCGCCTCGGTCACCGGCAGGCCGGTGTTCTGGCGGAGCCGCTCGAGGACCGCCGCCGCGAATCCGGGCGGAGTATTCACGCCGGTGCCGACCGCGGTGCCGCCCAGCGGCAGTTCGCCCAGCCGGGGCAGCGTGTCGGTGAGCCGCTCGATGCCGTTGGCGACCTGCCTCGCGTACCCGGAGAACTCTTGCCCGAGCGTCACCGGCGTCGCGTCCATCAGGTGCGTCCGCCCACTCTTGACCACCGACGACCAGGCTTCGGCCTTGTCCTGCAGCGCGGCCCCCAGGTGTTGCAGCGCCGGGACGAGCGAAGCGGTGACCGCCTCGGTCGCGGCCAGGTGGATCGACGAGGGGAACACGTCGTTGCTCGACTGCGACGCGTTGACGTGGTCGTTGGGGTGCACCGGCCGGCCCAGTTCCCGGGCGGCCAGGGTGGCGATCACCTCGTTGGCGTTCATGTTGGAGGAGGTGCCCGAGCCGGTCTGGAAGACGTCGATCGGGAACTGGTCGTCGTAGCCGCCGTCGGCCACCTGCGCGGCGGCCTTGGCGATGGCCTGGGCCAGGTCGTCGTCGAGCACCCCGAGCTCCGCGTTCACCATCGCGGCCGCGCCTTTGATCTGGGCCAGCGCCTTGATGTGGGCGGGTTCGAGCCCGCGTCCCGAGATGGGGAAGTTCTCGACGGCCCGCTGTGTCTGCGCCCGCCACAGGGCGTCGGCCGGCACCCGAACCTCACCCATCGTGTCCTTTTCGACCCGGTATCCACTCTCGTCTGTAGTCACCTCACCATCGTCTCTCCGACCGCGCCGGTGCGCAGATGATCCAAGGCTGGTTGTTCGTATCTTGTCGATCACCGCGGGTTGGACGATGTCGGAGCCGGAACGTAACGTCGGGCGGGCGTGCCCCCCGTCCCCGACCGAACGGATCCCTCATGCGACGCGCCCTCCTGGCCGTGCTGGCCGGCGGCGTCCTGCTGACCGGTGCCGCCTGCGACAGCGACGCGAGGACCACCGAGCCGACCGCCGCCTCCGCGACCACCGAGCCGACCACCTCGCCGCCTCCGCCCGACTACACCGCCAGCACCCGGATCGTCTGCGGCAAGTTGCAGAGCCTCTACAGCGTGGATCTGCGCGACTTCGGCGCCGCGATGGGCAAGGTGATCACCTATCGGGAGGCCAAGCAGACCGCGGCGGCCAAGAAGTCCGAGACCACGGCGGTGACCGAGCTCAGGCAGGTGGCCGCCAAGATCCGCAAGGAGACCGCAGCCGCGGCGAACCCCGAGTTCAAGGCCGCGGGCCTCACCTCGGCGGCGAAGATCGACGCGAGTGCGGCCAACCGCGCGTACATCACCAAGGTCAAGACCCTCAAGGACCTGAACGCGACGATCGAGCCGCAGTTCAAGGAGTGGCTGAGCCCGGTCGCGGGTTACTGCGTGGCCTGAGTGGTCAGCGCCGCCCGATCGAGAGGACGGGCTTCGTCACCTCGGCGAAGAAGTCGTTGCCCTTGTCGTCGACGACGATGAAGGCGGGGAAGTCCGCCACCTCGATCTTCCAGACCGCTTCCATGCCGAGCTCGGGATATTCGAGCACCTCGACGTGGCGGATGCAGTCCTGCGCGAGCCGGGCCGCCGGGCCGCCGATCGAGCCCAGGTAGAAACCCCCGTAATTGTTGCAGGCCTGGGTGACCTGGCCGGACCGGTTGCCCTTGGCCAGCATGACCAGGGAGCCGCCGGCCGCCTGGAAGCGTTCCACGTACGAGTCCATCCGGCCGGCCGTGGTCGGGCCGAACGACCCGGAGGCGTACCCCTCGGGGGTCTTGGCCGGACCGGCGTAGTAGACGGCGTGGTCGCGCAGGTACTGCGGCATCGGCTCGCCCGCGTCCAGCCGTTCGGCAATCTTGGCGTGGGCGATGTCCCGGGCCACCACGAGCGGGCCGGTCAGCGACAGCCGGGTCTTCACCGGGTACTTCGACAGCTCTTCGCGGATCTCGGCCATCGGACGGTTGAGGTCGACCTTGACAACCGGCTCGCTGTCGAGGTCGACGTCGGGCAGGAAGCGCGCCGGGTCGGTCTCGAGCCGTTCCAGCCAGACGCCGGATGGGGTGATCTTGGCGAGGGCCTGGCGGTCGGCCGAGCAGGAGACCGCGATCGCGACCGGGCAGGACGCGCCGTGCCGGGGCAGGCGGATGACCCGTACGTCGTGGCAGAAGTAGCGGCCGCCGAACTGGGCACCGATGCCGAAGTCGCGGGTCAGCTCGAGGACGGCTGCCTCCAGCTCGATGTCGCGGAAGCCGTGCGCGGACATCGTGCCGTGCCGGGGCAGGTTGTCCAGGTACTTCGCGCTGGCCAGTTTCGCGGTCTTGAGCGCGTACTCGCCGCTGGTGCCGCCGATGACCACGGCCAGGTGGTACGGCGGGCAGGCCGACGTGCCGATCAGCCGCAGCTTCTCGTCCAGGAACTCCATCATCCGCGCCGGGTTCAGCAGCGCCTTGGTCTCCTGATAGAGGTACGACTTGTTGGCCGAGCCGCCGCCCTTGGCCATGAACAGGAACTTGTAGGCGTCCGGGTGCCCCTCCGGGTCCTCGGCGTAGAGCTCGATCTGGGCCGGCAGATTCGACCCGGTGTTCCGCTCGTCCCACATGGTGAGCGGCGCGAGCTGCGAATACCGCAGATTCAACCGGGTGTACGCCTGGTGGACGCCCTCCGCGATGGCTTCCTCGTCGGTGCCGTCGGTGAGCACGTGCCGTCCGCGCTTGCCCATCACGATCGCCGTGCCGGTGTCCTGGCACATCGGCAGCACCCCGCCGGCCGCGATGTTCGCGTTACGCAGCAGGTCGAGCGCGACGAACCGGTCGTTCGGCGACGCCTTCGGGTCGTCGATGATCGCCCGCAGCTGGGCCAGGTGGGCCGGGCGCAGGTAATGCGCGATGTCGTGCATCGCCTCGGCGGTGAGCTGCGTCAGCACGGCCGGCTCGACGGTCAGGAAGCGGCGGCCACCCGGTCCGTGCACGACGTCCACGCCTTCGTCGGTGACCAAGCGGTATTCGGTCTGGTCGTCGCCGAGGGGCAACAGCGGCGAATACGAGAATGCGGCGCCTCTGCTCATGAGCGGCAAGCCTAGGACAGCTCCCACGAAATGCGCGAACCGCTCCGGCGAGGCATGCGCCCCATCGCGGTCAAGCGAACGGCAGGTAAGCCATGTCGCGGCCGCTGACGGCGATCAGGCCACCCGGTCCGACGGCGAAAACCTCGGCGTCCGTACGCAGGTCGGCCAGCACCCGCCCGGTGCCGGGCGCGACGGCGACGACCCGGGCGGGCCGGCGGCTCGTAAGCACTGCGGCGTACGGGGTGAGCGCCGCCGCCCCGCTCTCGCCCACCGCCCGTGACCAGGCAGCCTTGCCCCGGCTGAGATTGAACCCGCGCAGCGTGCGCCCGTCCGCGCCCCGGATCACGGCGAAGGTGTCGTCGACCGCGAGCACGTCGTCGCCCCGGGTCCCGTGCCACAGCGTCCGCCCGTCGTGCGCGGCCAGCAACTCTTGTTTGCCGGTCGGGTCGACGCCGAGCACCACGTCCTCGCCGCCCGCCGGATCGTGCTCCTGCTTACAGTTCGACCCGTTGGCCGCCGTACGCAGATTGAGCCCCTCCCGCCGCCAGACCGGAGCCGACGACGGCGGGTCGGTCGCCACCACACCGTAGTAACAGGTGCCGTCCTGTGCCGTCCCGGTCACTGTGAGCACCCGTCCCCCGGCGATCGCGATCCGCTGGTCGAGCCCGGGCTGGGCGATCTGCACGACCTTGCCGGTGGCGGTGTCGACAACCCGGACCTTCCCGTCGTCGGGCAGCCCGATCAGGCCGGGCAGCAGCCGCGGCCGGGCCACGTCGTCGTCCACCCGGGCCGCCGTGAGCTGGCGGGTGTCCGGCAGGTCCGGGTTGGCGGCGTTGAGCACGAACCCGATCCCGCCCGTGTCGACGGTCCAGAGCGGCTTGGTCCCGCGCGGCGCCCACGCGGTCAACTGGCAGTCGCCGCCCTTGGCGCAGTGCAGGTCGAGCAGCGCGTTGCGGTAGGTCCAGACGGCGGTGGCCTCGGTGTCGGCGCGCAGCACGACGCCGTTGCGCGGGTCGAGCACCTGGTACCCCTTGGTCAGCAGCCGCCCGGTGGCGACCACCGCCTCGTTGCCGGTGCCCGAGATCGCGGCCCAGTCGGCGTCGCTGCCCCAGAGCTTGATCCCGGCGGTGAGGCCGTACGCCTCGACCGACGTGCGGTATTCGACGACGACCGCGTCGCCGGCGATGGAGACGCTCTGCGGGCTGCCGCCGATCGTCTGCTGCCAGCGGGCCGCCCCGCCGGCGATCGGCTCGCTGGTGTTGACCCACGTCCAGACCTGCGGCCACGGGTTCCACACGCCGGTCGTGGCGAGCACGATCACGATCACGATGGCGACCAGTACATACCCCTTCCAGGGGGTGCCACCCGACGCCATGCGCGACACGCTAGCCAGGTCAATCACCCGGACGACGGATCGTCATTCGCCCGTGTCGATGTCATTTGTCGGATATATCAGTCAGGGTGGTCTAGCGATTGTGCAAATTGCACCGGCCGAGCGGCCCCGCCCGAGCCTGACCGGGCACACTGCCCAGCCGCGCGAACACATGTTGAATTGGCTTGTGACCTGCGACAACCTCAGTCAATGACGCAGACGATGGCCCATGAGACCCGCACCGACGACGTCTTTCCCGTCAAAGGCGTCGATCACCTGAAGTTCCTCGTGGGCAACGCGAAGCAGGCGGCCCACTTCTACTCCTCCGCCTTCGGCATGAAGTGCGTCGCCTATCGCGGGCCCGAGCAGGGCTTCCGCGACCACGCCGAGTACGTGCTGGTCAGCGGCGGAGCCCGGTTCGTGCTGGTCGGCGCGGTGCACGCGGGTGCGCCCGGCGCCGACCACGTGACCAAGCACGGCGACGGGATCCAGGACATCGCGATCGAGGTGCCCGACGTCGACGCGGCGTACCGGCACGCGGTCGCGTCTGGTGCCCGCGGCGTGACCGAGCCGCACGACCTGACCGACGAGCACGGCACCGTGCGGATCGCGGCCATCGCGACGTACGGGGACACCGTGCACTCGCTCGTGGATCGCTCCCGCTACGACGGCCCGTTCCTGCCCGGCTTCGTGGCCCGCGATCCGATCGTCGACCGGCAGCCCGCCATCGACGCCGGCCTGCAGCCCAAGCGCTTCTTCCAGGCCGTCGACCACGTGGTCGGCAACGTCGAGCTGGGCAAGATGGACCAGTGGGTCGAGTTCTACGGCCGCGTGATGGGCTTCACGAACATGGCCGAGTTCATCGGCGACGATATCGCCACCGACTACTCCGCGCTGATGTCCAAGGTCGTCGCGGACGGCACCCGCAAGGTCAAGTTCCCGCTCAACGAACCGGCCGTGTCGCAGCGCAAGTCGCAGATCGACGAGTACCTCGACTTCTACGGCGGCCCGGGCGCCCAGCACGTCGCCGTCGCCACCAACGACATCCTGGCCAGCGTCGACGCGATGCGCGCCGCCGGGGTCGAGTTCCTCAACACCCCCGACTCGTACTACGACGACCCGGAGCTGCGGGCCCGGATCGGCCAGGTCCGGGTGCCGATCGAGGAGCTCAAGAAGCGCAAGATCCTGGTCGACCGGGACGAGGACGGCTACTTGCTGCAGATCTTCACCTCGCCTGTGCAGGACCGGCCGACGGTTTTCTTCGAGCTGATCGAGCGGCACGGCTCCCTCGGCTTCGGCAAGGGCAACTTCAAGGCCCTGTTCGAGGCCATCGAGCGGGAGCAGGAGCGTCGCGGCAATCTGTGACACTGTCCGCGTGAACCAGCCCCCACCTGGATACGGGCCGCCGCCGGGTTACCCGGCGGCACCCGGCTATCCGCCTCCGCCGCCGGGCTACGCCTGGCCCGCGCCGCCCCCGCCGGTCAGCCCGGCCGGCGTGCCCCTCGCCGACTTCGCCCAGCGCTTCGCGGCGTACCTCATCGACTCGGCTCTGGTCTCGGTCGTGGCCCTCGTCCTGTTCATCCCCGCGCTGGTCGTGGTCGTCCTGCGACTGCCCGACCCGGAGAGCCCGGCGTACGGGCCCGAGCCGTCGTTCAACGAGGTCTTCGCCGACTTCCTCCTGCCCGTCCTGCTGCTGGAGCTGGGCTTCTTCGTGTTCATGTTCCTGCTCTACTACCTGTACGCGGTGGAGTTCATGCACCGCTCCGGGCAGACCCTGGGCAAGAAGGCCTTGAAGATCCGCGTCGTGCCGATCGACCCCGCGCTGCGGCTCACCCGGGGCATGGCGGCCAAGCGCTACCTCATCGGGTACGTGGCCGCGTCGTTCGTGCCGTTCCTCAACCTGCTCGACGGACTGTGGCAGCTCTGGGACAAGCCGTACCAGCAGACCCTGCACGACAAGGTCGCGCAAACCGTGGTCGTTAAGGTTTCTCCATGAGCTCGTTGCCCGCCGGTTGGTACCAGGACCCGGCCGATCCCGATACCCAGCGTTACTGGGACGGTGAAGGATGGCTCGGCAAGGCCATCCCGGCCGACGCCGTGCCGCCGGCCGGCCCGCCACCGGTCGAGGCGGAGGAGCCACCGCCGGCCCCCGCACCGGAACCGGTTCCCGCACCGATTGCTCAAACTCCACCCCCGCCGCCGCCGGGATGGGGTCCGCAGCCCCCGCCCCCACCCGGCTGGACCCCTCCGCCGGGGTGGCAGCCCCCGCCGGGGTGGCAACAGCCGATGCCGCCCGGCATGCGCGTCGCCCTGTACCCGACGGTCCAGGCCCGCCCGCACGGCTACGCCCTGGCCGGCTTCGGTCCGCGCCTGGTCGCCCGCATCCTCGACATCCTCGCGGTGCTGCTGCTCAACGTCGTCGTGAACGGCTGGTTCGTCTACCAACTGGCGAAAGAGTTCGTCCCGATGTACCGCGCCACCCTCGACCAGATGGCCAACGGCGGCAGCGCGCTCGACGCGCAGGGCTCCGGCCGCATGGACGGGCTGATCTGGGTGATCCTCATCATCGCCACGCTGCTCTGGCTGGTCTACGAGGCGCCCGCGATCGGCAGCAGCGGCCAGACGCTGGGCAAGCGCGTCATGCGGATCAAGGTCGTGGCGGTCGAGAACACCGAGCCGCTCGGTTTCGGCCGCGCGTTCGGGCGCTGGGCCCGCCTCGGCCTGTGGACCCCGGCCTGGGGCTGCGCCGGCATCGGGTTCGTCCTGCAGCTGGTCGACTGCCTGTCCCCGGTCTTCGACCAGCAGCTCCGCCAGGCATTCCATGACAAGACAGCGCGTACGGTCGTGATCGCGCTGCCGCTCGACGACAGGCAATCGGTCGACGCCACTCCCACCGGTGGCAGCAGCCCCTTGGAAGCCAGTCCTACCACCCCGCCCACCACCCCTAACCGGACTGAAGGCTGAGCTCATGACCCGCCTGACCCGAGCTGACCTCGACGGCTTGCCCTCCTACGTCCCCGGCCGCAACCTCGCCGACCTGACCCGCGAGCTCGGCATCGCCGAGGCGATCAAACTGGCCAGCAACGAGGTCCCGTACGGTCCGCTGCCCGGTGTGCCCGAGGCGGTGGCCGACGCGATGCTCCACTCGCATCGCTACCCCGACATGGGTGCGGTAGCGCTGCGGGACGCGCTGGCGGCGCGCTTCGACGTCACGGCCGAGCGCATCGTGACCGGCTGCGGGTCGGTGGCGCTGGCCGAGATCCTGGTCAAGGCGGTCTGCCTGCCGGGCGACGAGATCGTCTACGCGTGGCGCTCGTTCGAGGCGTACCCGATCATCTCGGCCGGCGCGGGCATCACCGGCGTGCGGGTGCCGAACACCGACGGTCACGGGCACAACCTGCCGGCGATGGCGGACGCGATCACCGATCGCACCCGCATCGCGATCGTGTGCAACCCCAACAACCCGACCGGCACGGCCGTCCGCAAGGCCGAGCTCGACCGGTTCGTCAACCAGGTCCCGTCGGACGTGCTCATCGTGCTCGACGAGGCGTACCGGGAACTGGTCGACGACCCCGACGTGCCGGACGGCCTGGTCACGTACGGTGATCGACCCAACGTGCTCGTGCTGCGCACCATGAGCAAGGCGTGGGGCCTGGCCGGCCTGCGGATGGGTTACCTGGTCGCGCAGCCCGAGGTGGCCAGCGCGATCCGCAAGGTGCTCACCCCGTTCTCCACCAGCCTGGTCGCCCAGGCCGCGGCGATCGCGGCGCTGACCCAGGAGGAGGAGGTCCGCCGCCGGTGCGCCCTCGTGGTCGCCGAGCGCGGCCGGGTCACCGCGGCGCTGCGCGCGGCCGGCCAGAACGTGCCGGACAGCCAGGCCAACTTCGTCTGGCTGCCGCTGGGCGAGCGGTCGGCGCAGTTCACCCAGGTGTGCGAGTCGCGCGGGGTCATCGTGCGCGCCTACCAGCCCGACGGCGTCCGCGTCACGATCGGCACTCCCGACGAGAACGACGCGTTCCTGGCCGCCGCCGAAGTGGCCTGGAAAAGCTAACCGATCAACTGCGCTTCGGTCCGGTGATGGTCGTCCTCGCTCAGTCGGGCGGGGAAGACCCGCCGGCCGACGGTCGCGATCAGCACGATGGTGGCGACGGCCAGCGCGGCGGCCACCAGCGGCAGGACACCCAGGTGCCCGGCGCGCACGATCCGCTCGCCCAGAAAGGCGCCACCGCCGATCCCGATCTGGAACGCGACCACATAGAGGGCCGAGGCGGCGTCCCGGGCCCGCGGCGCGATGCGCAGCGGCGCCGCGGCCAGAATCACTGGGACCGCGGTGAAGGCCCCGCCCCACAGCAGGGTGACGATCACGGTCGGCACCAGCCCCAGCACCGGGGCGAGCAGCCCCGCCGAGACCGCCAGCACGGCGAGCAGGACCACGAGGATCGTCCCCGGCCGTCGGTCGACCTGCCGCCCCACCGCGAAGTTGGTGAGCAGCCCGACGAAGCCGTAGCCGAGCAGCAGCAGGCTGAGGCCCGTCCCTTCGAGCCCAGCATCCCGGCGCACCAGCGGCGCGATATACGTGTATGCGGCGAAGCGGCCGACCACCAGCACCGCGGTGATCACGCAGAGCATCAGCACCTGCGGATCACGCCCGATCGCGACCGCTGCCCGCAGTTGCGCCCCGGCCCGCCTGGTCAGGTCGTGCGGGCGCGGCGGCAGCTTGGGCAACACTCGCAGCAGCGCCAGAACGCAGATCGCCCCGCCGAGCGCCAGCGCGCCGAGCGAGACCCGCCAGCCGAGCCACTGACCGAGCGCGGTGCCGAGCGGAACGCCGAGCACGATGGCCAGCGAGTTCCCGATGAAGACCAGTGCGGTGGCCCGTCCCGCCTGTCCCGGCGGCGCGAGGCGGGCGGCGACCGGCCCGATCACCGACCAGAAGACGCCGTGGGCCAGTGCGCAGACCAGCCGGGCGAGCACCAGCACCAGAAAGGTCGGCGCGAAGGCGGCCGCGGCCTGCGAGACCACGAAGATCGCCACGGTGATCGCGATCAGCGTGTGTCGTGGCACCCGCATGGTCAGCGCGGTAAGCGGAATAGTGCTCACCGCGGCCACCACGGCATAGCTGGTCAGCAGCAGCCCGACCTGAGCCTCGTCCACCGACAGGCCCGCGGCGATCTCGGGCAGCAGGCCGACCGGAATGGTCTCCGCGGTCACGTAGAAGAACGCGGAGACTCCCAGGGCGGCCAACGCCGGGCGGTTCATCCTCACCGAGACAGAATAAGCTCCTTGGCAGAGCAAAAGAAGGGATCCCCTGTGACGACCCGCTCGACCGAGTTGCTCCGGGCGGCGCACGCGCATCCCGGC
>Ga0247781_1000349_pt1 | contig 14130 bp, 10 predicted proteins | sample UWRJL184509B5_FD_179922 | JGI IMG/M metagenome (GOLD analysis project Ga0247781, IMG submission 179922) | Plant litter microbial communities from Arlington Agricultural Research Station in Wisconsin, United States - UWRJ-L184-509B-5 | ecosystem: Environmental > Terrestrial > Plant litter >...
CAAGTGCTCATGATTGATTCGATCACGGCAATTACTCAAGACTAACTGTTATTTCATTTGCATGTAGCCCCACCCTGCGGACTGGGATACCAACTTTCCCACGGGCTGGCAAAACAAAGACCTCGTTGACGCTACCAAACGTGTTTTTACCAGGATTCCCGGAACCACCCACCCCTCGATGGACGGAAAGCGGTACTTGGCCCAAGGCTTTGATATGCTGGGCGGGAGTCTGGACAAGGCCGGGTGGAAGTTTGTTGTTGCCAACGAGCATCCCGAGGAGAAGAACCGAACCTATGGCCACAGCACCTTCATGTACTCATTTGGAGAGCGGGGTGGGCCGCTAGCCACCTACCTGGTCTCTGCAAGCAGCCGCAAGACCTTCACTCTCTGGACCCACACGGTAGCGAAGCGGGTTGTCCGGACCGGCGGTCATGTCACCGGTGTGGAGCTCGAGTGCAACGGAGCGGGCCATGCTGGAGTCGTCTCGGTGACCCCCAAGACTGGCCGAGTTATTCTGGCTGCTGGCGCATTCGGATCTGCCAAGCTGCTTTTCCGAAGTAAATATTCCCAGTGGCATTTGATGACGTGGTTCTGGGATTGCTTGTGGTAATTATGGCATGGCTAATTGACTCTCGATCGACAGGTGGCATCGGTCCGACGGATCAACTGAACATCGTCAAAAACTCGACCGACGGCGAGACCATGATTGCATCTGACTCGTGGATCAATCTGCCAGTTGGATACAACCTCAACGACCATGTTGGAGTAAGGAGAATTCCGCCCGTGCTGCTCCACCTATGTTAGAAGATGGACTTGCTGACCCGGGAACCAGACCGACATCGAGATTGCACATCCTGATGTCGTCTTCTACGACTACTACGGCGCATGGAACAACCCAATTCTGAGCGACGAGGATACGTATTTGAGTATGATCCCTCCAGAACAAAGTGAATAGTTAGTTAATCCTGACGGGAAACAATTAGAAAACCGAACCGGCCCGCTGGCTCAGGCGGCTCCCAACATTGGGCCTATCGTGAGTCAACTGTCGACAGTATTGATTTTTGAATGTTGGTTGATTGGTCTACTAACTTGATTGTCATTACTAGTTCTGGGAGATTATCAAGGGCGCTGATGGCGTTGATCGACATTTTCACTGGCAGGCAAGAGTCGAAGGGATTCTCAACAGTAGGCCCCCCGTAGACATCAGATAATCATAACCAAAACATACGGAATCTCTAACACGGTGGCGCCGAAGCCTCGATGACGGTCACCCAATATCTCGGCACAGGATCCAAGTCGCGAGGGCGTATGACCATCACTAGACAGCTCAACACCATCGTCTCCACCCCTCCCTATCTCCGAGACGAAAACGACAAGAAAGCTGTCATTCAGGGTCTCATCAGCCTCCAAGAGTCGCTAAAGGGGGTAGCCAACCTGACCTGGATCACTCCCAAGACGAATGTCACGGCCGAACAATTCATCAACTCGGTGAGTGCAACCCAGTCTCGAGACCAGTACTTTGGTGTTACATTCATGTCGGGGAAGTTGAGGGATAAACAGCTGACATGGTGACACACAACGAAAGATCCCAGCCATTCCGTCTCGGCGCGGCTCCAACCACTGGATCGGTAAGTGGCCTGACTTGACTAAAGCACCTACCTACTTGAGTAGGTAGGTATCCAAGTCATCCGTTCTGACATTTCGCCTCTGCAACAGGAACCGCCAAGATCGGACCCGACGATGCTCGTTCTGGAGGCACCTCGGTCGTGGATCTCAACACCAAGGTCTACGGAACCGATAACCTCTTTGTTGTCGATGCCTCCATCATCCCCGGCATGATCACCGCCAACCCGTCTGCCGCCATTGTCATTCTCTCGGAACATGCGGCTACCAAGATTCTTGCCCTTCCGCCGCCAGCTACCTAAGCCTGTTTTGGTCCAATTACATCCAATGCATCATTATCTCTCGTTTTCGGTTCTTTCTTCCAAGAAAAGGAGAGGGGCGAGGAGGAGGAAGTGGGACTTTTTTGGATTGAGTGTGGGATTGTGTTTGGATTATGTTCACTATTATTCGACGAGAATCCGAAAGGGGCTCTCATAACTTTCTGTGGTACTTTTCTTGGCCATGGATTCTAAAGTTACCTACCTACCTACCTAGGTACTTAGTCCAGGTAATTACCTGGTCTACCTATTTTCTACCACCTTTACGAGTCTGCACCAATTGTTGAACCCCTGTTCCCCATTCCTTCCCTTTTTGACACAAGTTCTGGTTAAGCTCGGCGATCTGGAAGGTTGAGTTCAGACGACCCCACAGGCCAAGGCATCCCAGTGCCCTGAAGAAGCAACGCTGTCCCGGGGAGCCAAGACCCATGAAAGGTGGTTTCCCTTTCCACACCGACACTCTCTTCACGTGTCTCCAGGCAACCTAACTTATGTAATTGTCTTTGAAGAGTGGTGCATTCCTTCCGTCCATATCAACCTGGAACTAGATGAGGGGAAATGACCCGTCCGGGCCAGCATCGGCAGGCCTCGGACTTTGGTCCTGGGTCGCCTTGGATTGCACCATATGTCATAATCGACAAATGCGGAAGTCCATCAGTTTGACTTCTCACGTCGCATGATTTACCAATTACCCACCATGCAATCCCTGAACTCTTGTAAGCCCACGGCCCAATTACCGACCCGAATTAATTATGGTCCTGGAAATAGAACACAGTCCCGGCAAATGGAATTATGTTATTATCGAGGTACCTTGCTTTTGCTTTACCTTTCAAGTTGCTTTGCCATTTCTCCTTCTACCTCGGAACCACCTCAGGTTATCAGTGAGGTTTAAAAGCCAATAACCAAGGTCCCTAGGGACTACCTTAAATAACCTTAGCAGGCCCTAGCTACCGGTGCATCGCGTATAAACCCGTCTAGGTCAAGGGTCGTGATAGAGTGATAGGGGAGGATCGCGGCAGCAATCGCCCCACTCTTGGAATCGCCCCGAGCCTGGGCTACACTGCCAGACTGCCTCGACTTGGGGAGCTCGGCATTCATCAACGAAGCTCCATTCCCATTGGCCAATTCGTCGCCGCTGTGGAGAGAAAACGGCGTCCAAGTTCCCGCCTCCGCACTTGCTGCACGACGAACGGTCCTGCCAAGACAGAGGATTGCTACGACCTACCGTTAACAACCTAGCAGAATCGGCCGACTTCATGTGATTCGAGGCGGCTCAAAGGTCGCCAAGGTCTGACCTTTGCCGGAAGAGGAAGTTGACCAAGAAAAGGTAGCACCAGCTGCCACTTCAGGCGACATCAGGCGCCGATCTACTCGGTGCCATGGCGATATCCAGCGATATCCAGGGTTCGCACCAGAGTCGCACCAGAGCACACTGACTTGGCTCTCAACGTGCACCATCTCGGCAACATGCTTCGAGAAGCTGGTTTGGCTTCCAAGCATGCCCGCCACCCTTGGCAATAGCAGCTGTTAGTCTTTTGGTCGACTGCAACCCAAAATCTACATATGAGCCTGCGCCCCCTCCCTCCATCGAGAAATTGGTCTTGCTTCCCCAGGCTTCTGCTCCCACTGCACTTCTTTCTCCTCTTCCAAGTATCACTCCGCCGAGTCAAGATGAAGAACTTCGCTACCGTCTCGCTCGCCGTCCTTGCCCTGGCCTCGCCTGCTCTCGGCGACGGCAAAGGCAAAGGCAAGGAAGATGGCAAGGGCAAAGGAAAAGGGGGCGGTCACACCCCCCCCAAGCCCCTAGTCAGCTCCAAGACTCTCCAGGCCGACGTCTCTCTCAAAGCACTCCGGTCGCATGCCGAGAAGCTCCAGAGCATCGCCACTGCCAACGGTGGGAACCGTGTTTTCGGCAGCGCGGGCCACAACTCGACCGTCGACTGGATCTACAACACCATCAAGGCCACCGGCCACTACAACGTCTACAAGCAGCCCTTCACCGAGATCTACTCGGAGGGCAGCAGCTCCCTGTCTGTCAACGGTGAGGACATCAACTCCATCATCATGACCTACAGCCCGTCTGGCACTGCCACTGGAGCCGAGATCGTGCCCGTCTCCAATCTCGGGTGCACGGCCGCCGACTACCCCGCCGACGTGGCCGGCAAGATCGCCCTCATCAAGAGAGGCGAATGCAACTTTGGCGCCAAGTCTCTGAACGCCCATGCTGCTGGCGCCGTCGGTGCCCTCATCTACAACAACATCGAGGGCACCATCACGGGAACTCTCGGCGAGGCTTCCGACGACTTTGCCCCGGTTTCTAGCATCACCCTTGCCGACGGCGAGAAGATCATTGCCCTCATTGCCGAGGGCCCCGTCACTGCCGACTTTGCTGTCCATTCTCTGTCCGAGGAGCGTGTCAACTACAACGTCATCGCCGAGACCAAGGAGGGTGACCACGACAACGTCCTGGTGGTCGGTGCCCACTCCGACTCTGTCAAGGCCGGTGCCGGCATCAACGACGATGGATCTGGTTCCATTGGCATCCTCGAGGTTGCGCTGAACCTGCCCAAGTACAAGATCAACAACGCCGTCCGCTTTGGCTGGTGGGGCGCCGAGGAGTTTGGCAAGCTGGGCTCGTACTACTATGTCCGCCAAATCAACCAGACCGAGAGCGAGCTCGCCAAGATGAGGGCGTACCTCAACTTTGACATGGTGAGTTCTTTTTACTTGATATGATATATAAAAGACTTTCTTGCTGACATGGCCCCTTGCGCCGCCAAACAGATTGCCAGCCCCAACTTTGTCTACTCGGCCTACGACGGTGATGGATCTACCTTTGGCCTTGTCGGCCCCGCCGGCTCTGACGTCATCGAGAAGGACTTCCAGGACTACTACAAGACCAGGGGCTTCGAGACCATCCCCAAGGCGTTCGATGGCCGGTCTGATTATGCTGCTTTCATCGAGCACGGCGTCCCCGCCGGTGGAATCTTCACTGGTGCTGAGGAGCTCAAGACTGCCGAGGAGGCTCTTTTGTTTGGTGGCCAAGCCGGCGTTGCTCTGGATGCCAACTACCACGGCATTGGTGACACGATTGACAACCTCAACTGGGAGGCCTTTGTGCTCAACACCAAGAGCATCGCCAACTCGGTCGCCAAGTATGCTGCCAGCTTCAGCTCGCTGCCTTCCGTCAATCTCGACAAGAGACGTTACTCTGGCGACATGACTCGCCTCATGAAGTTGACTCGCGATGCCCAACCCCACAGCCACGAGCACTCGGGTCCTTGCGGCGGCGAGGAGAGGGCGCTTGCCTAAATATGGGGAAGATGAAGAGTTACGAATTCTCATGAACCATACATGTATATAAGGCAATTGACAGACAAGAGATGTGTCAAAAAGGTGTAATGTGTAAATAATTTAGCCCAAAGATATAATTAATGTCCAAACGTTACGAACAAATACTTGTAATTACATATTCGAGCGGTAATTAGTAGATTTAGAATGAGGTAACCATTCCATCCAAAGGATCGTAATGAGGGGTGGATCTCAAGTTGTGAAGCTGCAGGACGTAATATACACACGCTCGCTTGTCACTGTTGCTGTTTACTCGACTTCCCCAATGACTCGCTACATGAATCAGTATCAGAGTACAGACTATCACATACGGCCATAGATAGTGGAAAACTCGGGATCCCGTCCGCTCTCCCATAGATAAGCCCCTAATCGCCAGACTAGTAGTTGGGTGGGTGACCACCAGCGAATCCCTGGTGCTGTATGTTTTTTTCTTTTTGCTTCCAGTTCTTCTGACCCACCCACCACCCACCAGGATGATACCGGTATCAAGAGAACGCTTTCTGGATACCTACCCAGTTACCTCTCGGTACCTTTTGACCACCTATTTCGGGTTACATGCAAAAAGCCTAATTATGGGTACAAACCAGCCACCACGGTGAGTTGTGCTACGTAGTACATGGGGTGTAGAGACTAGTGGGTTTTCTAACTAACTGTGAGCGTTTGTGTGACATTGAAATGAGAGTAGATTCAACCTTGATGTTTAGCCTACAGCTCAATTTTTGTCTAGATAGGGGCAGAATTGGGGTCCATACAAGTGTCCAATCCCAATTAGACGCCGTATGGGAATCAGGGGGGCTGTGTTTCACACACGAGCACACCCTCAGCTCCCAGTCTACAAGGAGGTAAGGAGGGGGCAGTAAGCTGCCAAGGTGGATGTTCAACAATTATTAATATTTTAATCATCACCGCCCTTGCTCTGGATACAAGTGTGTCGACCCGATCTGAACCTGCCTTGCCTCCTGAAAGGGTCCAGGCATATGGAGGTAAGAATGCCAAGACTGTTGTTGGTATCAAGTAACGATTACGCGGCAACTGCGCTGTCGACATTGCCCATCGGCCGCCGTCCGATATATTTCGGACCCGGACTTGATGGCCATTATGACACGGGGCAATCCTGCCCCGTCTGCCCCGCGCTCTCAATCAGTGATCAATTTTGTTGGAATCATGGTGACATTTGCTGTTGTGCAACCGTAGCATCGGAAGACGGCCCTCCCGCAATGGTGGGAAGGAAGTCGGGGTGGCTGGCCGGGCAGCACTGTCAACGCCTCGTCGGGTCGGGCCTCGGGAGCGAGCTGCTCGTTTCGAGCCGTGGCGTTATGCAGGTGGCTCTTATATATCGATGCAGTGTAACGCAACCAGTGTCAGATTTGGTCATTAGCCAGAGGGAGCCCCGGAGACTTTGCTGCATCTTGTCATATGGCATCACGATTCACAGCAGGTACCGTGCATGAAGCCTGGGACGAGATGACCACGGCATATCTATCAGGCTCGAGCAATTTCTAGAACCACCTATAGACGTATCAAGGTGGTAAAAGACGGTGAAGGCAAAGGGTATTGGTTGCTATGGCGACAACCCTCTGCCCCGGACTGTTGTTGTCCAGGATCTTTCAACTAGACCTAATATATAGAATTATCACTACGGAATCGATCCATTGGACTAGATATTGGATTATCATGGTTAGAACCCGTCTGATGCATTTTTATTAGTGTTTGTGATGTGATCGAGTTGGGAACTCGGGGATGAACAAACCCACTTCAACATGTTGCTCTCCCTCGTCCCTCGTCTCTTTCGCCATATAACTATCGCCATGATACTCGAAAGAGACAATGCGGTTTTATACATGCATTCAAGTTAGCAGGAGTTCATCTGGGCACCGGTTACCTGGCGGTGAGTCTTCGCAGTACATGTAATTATCCCTAATCCGCTTGGAAAATGTCTCTTCGTTACCTTCACTTGATGAGATGGGGCAAGGGAGACCGGGCCGAATCGGGTGCCATCCTGGCATGTCCGGCACATTCCTCCCACATATTACGGAATATTTTTTTCTTGATGAAGTTGAAGATTCCACCTTGGCTCATGCGACATCAATGATAATTGATTCCTAGATCTTGCACCATGGCCACTCTGATCATCTCACCATCTGCCTGTTCATGGTCCTTGACCACCTCGAGACTAGCTCTATCCAAGAACCGAGCGATCATGATAACTAGTAGCTTCACCTCTACACTGTGTCTGCCCGGCCGAAATATCCCCGTCTGGAATGCCTGGAAGCGTGTTTCATATTCTAGCATTGTCTTTCGGCGTCATTCTTGGCACCGCCAAAAGTTTCCCAACCATGAGGATCATCAGGCCAAGACTTTACCACGGAGCCATTCCGGATGATTCTCCCTGGACCCGCCAACCTCTCTCTCGTGGTGCTTTAAGTATTTCCCAATGCCAAGACCTGGGGTCAGAGCATCTGTCTGTAGCCGACCAGAGAAAACGCCAATTTTCACATACATTTAACCTTCCTTCCATCATACTCATACTTCCTTACCCATCTCACCATCCCGGGGAGCCCGAGAAGCAGATATGATTACCCGAAGCAGTATTTCTAGGCCTACACATATTCAACATGACCCCTTCAACGACAGACATGCGATACCCGAAGGTGATGATATCACAGGCTTCGACGACTGGCGCACGGATCATGGCTTCAAGTTTGACTTTGACGACGACTTGAAAGTAGCCAACTTGAAGTTCGAGCATCCCCGACCTTCACCTCCACTTCCATGTCCGCCAACACCACTGCCGCCGACGACAGCACAGCCGGAACAGGAGCCCGAGCAGGAGCCCGAGCCCGAACCCGAGAACCAACCGTACCACGTCTATGACAAGGGCCAGAAATGGTTCCTCATCATCATCATCGGCGCGGCTGGGCTCTTCTCAGGCCTGTCGTCCAATATCTTTTTTCCTTCCATGGACGAGATCGCCACGGACCTAAACGTCAGCTTGGGGGCCGTGTCCCTAACCATCACATCCTACATGATAGCCCAAGGGATAACGCCGCTCATATGGGGCTCCTTTTCCGACACGGTCGGCCGTCGCCCGATATATATTGCTTCGTTTAGCGTCTACATCGTCGCCAACATTGCTCTCAGCTGCACACCCAATTACGCCGTTCTGTTGATTTTTCGCGCGTTGCAAGCAGCAGGGAGTGCGTCGACCGTAAGCATAGGTATGGTATGGTGTGGCGCGTTGTGTGTTGCTGTTCTGTATTGTTGGTTGAACTTGACCGCTGACGTTTGTTCACATGCAGGGAACGGTGTTATCCAGGATATTTCGCCGCCTGCAGAGAGGGGGTCATTTATCGCCTTTTATCAAGCGAGTAGGTCCATAATTATTTTCATTATGTACTGCAATATTGCAGCGGACCCTTTCCACGCCAATCGCTCTTGCCTAACCGCACAGCAACCATCTAGTACGCAACTTTAGCATAGCCGTCGGGCCGGTCCTAGGCGGCGTCCTCTCCGAATTTCTAGGATTCCGATCCATCTTTGGCTTCCTTTTGGTGCTCTCGTCGCTCGTCCTCGTCGTCATTGTCCTGTTCCTTCCCGAAACTCTCCGCAGCATCGCAGGCAACGGCTCCCTGAAGCTGAGTGGAGTCTACGTGCCGTCCATTCAACAACTCGTCAAGGAAGGAAGAGGGCCCAGGTTCCTGCAATACTTTGACAAGAATGGCGGAGGGGGTAACATGTTGCCCCGCAAAAAAGTGACCGTCATGACATTTGTCGAGCCCCTCAAGCTGCTGGGTGAGAAGGACATATTGTTCAATTTGATTTTTGGCGGTGTTGTATATGCCATCTGGACCATGGTGACCTCGAGCACGACAAGGCTCTTTCAACAGAGCTTTGGGCTGAGTGAACTGCTGGTTGGACTTGCCTTTTTGCCGAATGGTGAGTTTCCAGCCACAAAAGAGCTTTAATCAGTCGATATATAGGTATCCCCCAAACTGACACACACCACCCCTGCTCAAGGCATCGGTACCATAATAGGCTCAACCATCGTAGGCAAGCTGATGACGCGCGATTTCGCCACGCTCGAAGCAAGCTACAAAGTTCATCACCGCCCCCGTCTGCCCCCCGACTTCAAAATTGCAAAGAACATCCCGGCCGACTTCCCGCTTGAGCGAGCGCGTCTCCGCCATTTGCCGTGGATTTCCATCGCCTTCATCATTGCAACAGGTGCGTATGGGTTATCGCTGGCCGTGGTGCCGACCCCGACCTCCAAGCCACCTGGGTGGATCACGATCCCCCTCACTCTCCAATTCATCATTGCTGCGGCGAGCAACGCCGTGTTTGCGCTCAACCAAACCATCGTGGCAGATCTCTGCCCCGGACGAGGGGCAGGCGCCACGGCCATGAACAATCTGGTGAGATGTGGCCTGGGAGCCATAGGTGCAGGGGTTGTGGACGGGCTGATCACAGAGGTTGGAGTTGCGTCTGCATTTCTGGGACTGGCCATGATGACGATTGTGTTTGCTCCCTTTGCCGTGGTGAATTGGTATTGGGGGATGGAGTGGAGGGCAGAGAGGGCGGAGAGGAACGAGAGAAGGGATGCGGAGAAAAGGGAGAGGGACGTGGAGGCTGGGACACGGCCCTTGAAGGGCTAGGAATTTTCCTTGATGCCATTTGTGGGCCAAGGTAATTAGTGTGTACGTCAAACGTTTTTACAGAGTCAGTGAAGGAGTGTGAATCAATTACCCGGCTACCTAGATAGGGTACCTAGTCGTTAGATAATTACAACAAAAAGTTTGCTCTGGAAGCGACCGAATTTAGGAAACCATCTGACCACCATATCACTCCCTCTGCAATCGACACTCAGTCATCCGCGGACTAGACATAGATATAACACATGGGACTCCCAGCCAACCCAACAGTCGACACCAACTTCCGAATAGGCAACGGCGGCGCCAAATGGGCCAAATCAATCACATCATCCAACGTCCCGTTCCTGCTGGGCGGGGTATTCGCAATCGTGATAGTCCCCGCAATGGTATTCGTTCTCTCGGCCGGCTTTTGGTTCTGCCAGATCCACCAGGTCCTGTCAACCTGTGCATGGTGGAGATAAAAGCCCGGGTCCCCAGGGCTGATGAAGAAATCCCCGCCCGGGTCGCCGCCGACGGTAAAGTGGCCACCAGTGTGCACACCAAAGTTGCCGTCCTGGAAGTCGTCTCCTTGCATGTTGTACTGGAAACTCCCGATGTCGTTGTTCTGCACGATCAGATCCGAGACATTCTTGTCCGTGGTCCACCGCTGGCTCACCCAGCTGCTGATGTCTCGCCGCATGCAACGCGGGTTGTACTGGAACAGACCCCCGGGCTGGGTGAAGTCGATGGGGACCAGGCCGGGGATGCCTGAAAGAGAGAGCGCGATCGGCCCGAGATTGACAGAGATATTGGCAAACGGCCCCTTGGTGACACAGCCACCCCCGGTGCCGGGCGGGATGCAGTTTAGGTTGGTGGGCAGGGCATTGGTGCAGTTGTGCGGCGCGTAGTCGCCGTTTCCACTGAGCGACGAGGGGCTGCCGTCGAAGAGCGGGGAGTCGAGCGGGTTCCGGGCCCATCGACCCCAGTTCCAGTAGGGCTGATAGCCCTTGTAGCCGCACTCTTTGCGCAGAGCCTGCTCGTACGCCCACGTGTAGTAGCGGTGCCACGAGAGGAAGCTGGCCGTGAGGTGGATCGTGAAGGTCTGGTTGACGTGGACGGCCACAAAGTCGTCAAAGAGGGACTTGGTGCCGGGCACCTGGCTGGGATCGAAGCGCGATGGCTTTTTCATGAGGCATTTGACCGCATTGGTGTAGGCGATCCGGTCGGATTTGGAGAGCGAGCCCCTGTGCTTGTTGTTATTATTTGCATGCTTGGTTGACAGTTCCGCCAAATCAGAGACGAGAAAACACGGCGTAAGCTTCACCGACCAAGTGGGACGACTGTAAGCTTGACCGTGCTAGAAATAGGGATGGAGAGGCAATGCGAGATCTCTGTGGGGTTCTTTTTGTCTTGCTGACCGCAGCCGCAGCCGCCAGCAAGTATACGAAACAACCATTTTGAATACCGACCGAGGCAGACCGTTGATGTCTAATTCGACCACGTCTTGTGTGTTGCCATCGGATAATACCCTCGGAAAGGGAGCAGGATGGTAGCCTGGGGTAGCACAAAAAAAACCCAAAGAAATGGTGTCCAGGTAGGTATTCCGCAATAGCTAATTATTAGACTCGGTACTCACCATTCCTGTCGTTTGGCAGCGTTTGCAATGGTGCACTTTGGGTGGGGGCCGCCATTGATAGCCGCATAGCCCGTCAACTTGGTGAGTGCAACAGCCGCCAACACATCAGTCTGTGCCGTAGACGCCGTCGTGTAACAAGCGACAGTCTCGGCAGATATGACAAAGGCAGCCGCTGCGGCCGCTCCCAATCGAAAGCGCATGATCAACCGCCGATAAGATCGGGCCTTGTGGGTACGGCGAGAGTCTAGAGTCTAGACTCTGGTGTGTTGTGTAGGGATGTGAAGAGGTGTGCGATGAAGGTCTGGCTTTGGAAGATGACTAATCGTGGTGAATACCTAGAGACAAGGCGAGGATATTGACAGAGGTCCAGATCATATCTGGGAAAGGTTCTAGCCACCTCTGTTATACCAATTCCCACTCGCAAGCTGGACATCGACACCGGGCACCAAAACTCTTGCCCTCGGCGTCACAAACAAATGCCGTCTTCTTCGTGTAACCGATGGCGTTGATATCTGCAGACTCCGCACAATAGTTTGCGCCTTCGGACGCCCTCGCAAAGCACCGTACTTGATATTATTTATGGTCCAAGGGCGCAACTATTGAAATTCTCGAGATGCTACTCGTCCACCACGAAGCCTGCCAGGAGGGGGGGCAGGAAAATCGCCAAACATGGAAGGACCCAGAAACCGAGGTGAATGGACCGATGGCAATGCCGGCATACCTGGGCAATATCACGAGTTTCGATTCCATCCCTTCGGACCGGTGAAGAGGGAGATACAGGAAACTAGGCGGAATTTGGCCGCAAATGTAACTTTAGTTGCCGAAGAGAATTGTCGGGACGTGGCTTATTTGACTGATTCGGAAAGTTATCTCCCCGTGTACCGCTCCCGGGTGCCAGAGACTTGGTACGTGGCTCAATGTAACATGTAATCAATCATGCAGGGCAGGAAATATTTGAGATAGTTGCATCCCTAGGCTGCCACGCTGACATGCTTCGGCTTGCTTCGGATGGGTTGGCTGACTTGGGACGGCAGTCTCGTTGCACGGCAGGCACGCCCGACAGATGAGGTGAAAAGAAGTTGAATCTTTGATCCACCGACCCAGCAAAGGTGCCTAGGTATTCTAGTAACTACATACAGTGAAAATACAATCCTGACTCGGTTCGGCCTTGCGGCCACCCATGTTTCTCTAAACGTCTATGATGCTTCTTTCTTTATGTCATCAACTCATAACCACCTACTTGATGTCGATGTTGAAAAAAAAGGAAAGAAAGGGAGAATTAGTGGAAGGGAATAAATGCTAAAGAAAAGAAAAGGAGAAAAGAAAGGACTTTCAGGAAAGAAGCAAGAAAAACCCCAACAACCCCCGTAAAGTAGGTATGCACACGAATAGAAAGTAAAGGAAAAAGAAAAAGAAAAGAGAAAAAAGAATACAATCGAGTTCAAGTTTCAAAATACCGCTGTCCCAATCCATGCATGCTGCTATGCTTCAAAATATCCCAAACCGAAACGCCAACGTCTAATTCGACCCTTTATTTGCAAAGTCTCATGCAAGCAGAAGATTCCTCGTCTCGCACCCGTAAAAAAAGCCCTTGCGATTCGTGTACCCGATACACACTCCGACACGTCGATACGTCTCTCCACAGCCTGGGACGCGCTGGAGCAGAAGCATGGCCAGCTCGCCCACCTCGAGACACATCAGATGCGTCTCGGCGCCATCTGGAAGCCCAACGCCGACACGCTTGGTCTCGTCGCTGTCCATCACATCCAGGTAATCAAGCTGCCCGACAATCTCTCCCCCGTGTGCCTCTTTGGAGACAATACGGCCATATCGGAGATCTCTTGCGTGAAGATGCCGGCCAGGAAGAACCCGAAAGTCGAACCCTTCCCTGTCACCGCGCTTCCATTCAATATCCGACCATCGCACCTTCTCCGACCCCTCCGATATGAAGGGACGGAAGCGGCCTTGCACCTCGACAGATTTGACATGTCGGCCACGCTCCTCGATGGCGGCGCCACGTTCCCGAAAGTCGCACGACTCGTCTTTGAGCCGTGTGGCGAACCACTCCGTCGTCGTGGCAGAGTCAAATCGTGTGCCGATGAACCGAAAGTGTTCTGATTGCTTGAAGGCATGCTTGGCTTTTACGTGCACGCGCATGGGAAGGGAAGCCCACGACCACGACGGCGCGATATGCTGCAGGTTGTCTTCGGAACGGCCAGCCTTTGCGACCGACCAGGCCAAATGCTGGGCGAAGTTGTCTCTCCATAGTCCGGCGAGGTACTCTTCGGTGACGCGTGTCTTTCCACACTCTGCCTTGGCGTTGAAGAAACGCACGGCCAGGCCCGAGATGGCCAGAAAGCGGTCCTTTGGCTGCGCTAGATCGCGGCGCGAGTAAGCCTCGACGATGTCGAACCACTCTTGGTGCAGCTGCTGGTCGTCTCCGGACCGACAGACCTCGAGGAACTGGTGCGGTAAGCTCCATCCAGTCTTGCCTGCCTGGGGCACCGGGCAGCTCAACTCGCCCAGTTCCGTGACCTGCCGCTCGGGACAAGACCAGTACCACCGCTGGCCCGTG
>Ga0247781_1000350_pt1 | contig 14129 bp, 10 predicted proteins | sample UWRJL184509B5_FD_179922 | JGI IMG/M metagenome (GOLD analysis project Ga0247781, IMG submission 179922) | Plant litter microbial communities from Arlington Agricultural Research Station in Wisconsin, United States - UWRJ-L184-509B-5 | ecosystem: Environmental > Terrestrial > Plant litter >...
TACATCGCCCCGAGTGCCCCCCATCCCCGCCAAAGACAGGACAAAGCCGGGGAAAGTGCAACATCCAAACACCATTCACAAGCCTTTCTCCAACCACGTTTTTAACATGGTGATATCCCGACTCGAATTCAACCAGAGCTCTGTTTATTACCATACCTATCATTCGATACTATTCATTCATGTATTTATTAATCCCACATCCTCACGCTGTGAATGCGAACTACCACCCAACGATAATGGAAAAGAAATCAATATCATGGAAAGACTGGGATATAAAGGGCTGGCCGAGGGCCTCGACAAGAATGATGTGCTCACAAGAAATTCGGGTTTAGCCACACCTCGTCGCCCATATCATCCTCCAGTATCGAGTACGGTAATCATGACCGCCATGTTTATCACCGTCCTATGGGTTCTGTTGTTGTTGTCGCCAATATCTAGTTGCCGACAACACTACATCCCCTCAGACAATAAAATCCAGCCCCAGAAGGATGACAGCAGCCTTGCTCAACTTTCCCCTCTCGCCTTCCGACCAGATGGCACCTTTCAAATCTCCATCTTCGAGGACCTCCACTTTGGCGAGAGTACGTTCCCCTCTTACCCACCTCCTCTCTACCTACTATCCTGCTGACAACCCCTCCCTTCCATAAAGACGCATGGGAATCCTGGGGTCCCCAGCAAGACATCAACTCAGTCAAAGTGATGAACCAGGTCCTTGACGCGGAGCCAGACATCGGGCTCGTTGTTCTCAATGGAGACCTGATCACAGGCGAAAACACCTTCCTCGAGAACAGCACTCATTATATCGACCAGATTGTCGCTCCAATGGTTCATCGAGACCTAACATGGGCATCGACATACGGTAACCATGACAGCCACTATAACATCTCCCGGCAAGACATGCTAGCGCGTGAGAAGCTGTGGTCCAACTCCCGGACTCAATCCATGGTATCCAACCCCAACGCGGGCACAACCAACTACTACCTCCCAGTATACACCAACCCCCATTGCGACGAGGATACCTGCACCCCCACCCTCCTCCTCTGGTTCTTCGACAGCCGCGGCGGACAGCTCTTCCAACAAAAAGACCCCAACACCGGAAAATGGATCGCCCAGCCGGATTGGGTGGATGCCAGTGTCGCCGCCTGGTTCGAGCAAACCAACAGCCGTCTCGTCAGCAAGGCCAACGGACAGGTCATCCCCTCCTTAGCCTTCGTACATATTCCAATCAGCGCATCTCTCACCCTTCAAAACGATGGAGTCGACCCACACCGCCAGCCCGGAATCAACGCCGATAAACCCATCTCGCGGCAAGGACAAGGATGGTGCCCGGACGGAAGAAACGATGGAAGCTGCTCATACGGGGGACAAGACGTGCCGTTTATGCAAGCTATTGCTGGTACTCCGGGATTGATGGCCTTATTCTCAGGACACGACCACGGGAACACGTGGTGTTATAAATGGGATGGGAGTATTGATGGGAGTGCGGCTGGGGGTATTGTCAAGGGAAAGGGAGTTGACCTGTGTTTTGGGCAACATTCGGGGCATGGAGGGTATGGAAACTGGATAAGGGGGGGTAGACAGGTCGTTGTTTCTTTGGGGGGACTCGAGAATGAGGAGGATTATGTCGTTGACACCTACATCCGCCTCGAGAACGGTGGTCTGGTTGGGGCGGTCTCGTTGAATGGCACGTATGGCGAGGATGAGTATCCTGTTACGCCGGATAATAGGACTTAGGTGTCCTGGTTGTCATTCGTTCCATTCATTCTATAGGTATATACTATGTATTAATTAATTTCCCCTGCACTGCACTTAAGGTTGTTGCAGTTCCTGACAGATGTGCCATCTATGCGAATCAAAGTCTCCTGGGCAGATTGCAAAGAGGCATAAGGCGAGTACCGGGAGAGATTGCCACTGTGTAATTTTGAAAGAAGTACTTCTTTTTTCTCAGACGAGACATAGAGTATTGGTTGCTCTAACACTAGGACTCGCTGAGGTACCGGAGTACGATAGCTTGGTGTGTATCTACTTCCAAACCCACTACTATGTTCTTTGTGCTCACATGCCGACATTGACAGGTACATCCCATAGTCAAGGCCTCGTAGTTACATCCTGACTCCCTGTTTACAATGGCATTGTTCGTTTCGGCATTGGAACAGCCTGCGTGTCCTAACAATTTATTTCTGAATGATACATATCCACTCGAACGGTATATTTGTTCGTTATGCCAGTTTCTTTGAACAACAAGACAATCGCATTCTTTCCGTGGTACAAAATAAATACGAAGCCCATCCACCTCGTAGATTTCTCTCAAACTCGTCAGCATCGGCCTCGATCCTAATTCAGCCACAACTTCTTCCTTAAGCTTCACCCTTAATCAAGACGTCAACACGAATGAATAAAAGTCCGAAACTCCCAACCTACTAATTAACCAACCATCCAAGATGTGCCAGATTGAGATCTTCCGCTTCCGGTGCGTCTGCCCCGAACGGGACGAGCCCGTCTGCCCCCATCACAAATACGTCGAAACTAACAGTGACAGCGCCGCCCCCAACCCCAACTCTGATGGGTTCTACTCCCGTCAGGCTTGCGAGCCTCAACGTCATAAGAATTGGGAGGAACTTAGAGACGCCGGGCGGTGGCGGCCTTGCCAGGCTTACCTGGAGCAGGAAAAGTCTAACTCCAAACCCAAAGACACCTCTCCCGAGTGCCCAAACACCGTGTACAAACACTACCGCATGGCTAACCTGTGCGACCACTGCCGGCTTGGCCATCTAGGCTACAAAGAAGGCGACAAGGCGGCTCTCTCCCACAAGTGGGCTGCTGTCGCTCCGGAAGAGGCATGGGCGTGGGCCGACGATATGAAAGCTAACCGGCGAGGCGTAACAAGCAAGCATCGTCCTACTTGAGCGATGCAAGCTTCTTTGATATAATATCAATAATAACAAACTTCATTATACTTGAATTTTCAATAAAATAACAGTTCCTCGATTAATACTTGTAAAAATACGTGATATGCATAGAGATCACCTTTTTCTAACATACTCTAGATAAAACGTAAAATAACCTAGCCCATCTCCAGCAACCTCTCCCTAAGAATTCCTAGATTCATTAGTACTACTGACCCATCACGGGTAGCTACCTCACTACAACTGAGAAGTTCACGTCAATGATCCCCTGAAACCGGGGCACAAGTAACAACTTCTACTCCACGTCAGACATCAAGGATGCAAATAAGAAGGCTCAGGGTCTCGTCAAGAGCGCCGCCTTTGTAACCAACACGTTCTTCCCGATCACCACAGGACAGGACAACACCCAATACTCTATAGAGGAAGGGCACCCTGCTGGGGATGGTCTAGAGAATTGTGTGTACGAGCTATTCGAGTCTAACAACGAGATTACGGGCATCGACTCGGATCACGAGGGGGAGGACTGGTGAGATAGGGTGAATTTGGTCTGGGTGGAGAGGAGGATTGCATCTCCCCGGCTGGCGGTTTGTTCTACTTGGGATGTTGGATCGGATGGGGATTTTATAGGCAAAACAGACCGTAGAGCCTGCAATAGATCCATTTCCATACTTCATCTGGTGGTATTCCTCCTGCGATTTGCAAATTACTCTTGAGCACACGTCCAAGTGCTCAAGAGCGTCCAATAACTGCATAAAAACCAGGTATTCCCTCCAAGTCCAAGTCTCCCTTGCCGAATAGCATGTTATTTCGTGACCATAGCCGTGAACTTTGAATCCGATGGCTACTATTATTTGCTTCGAGCGTCCTTTTAGCTGTTCTGATCGGACGTCTGCTGCCAAAATGATGCCAGTGATGGGTTCCATTTCTGCCAGCTGTCAGAGGCGTCAAGGTGATTGGGAGCCTCCCCTTCAATCTGGTTAGCGCGTTAGGGGCATTTCATCCGAAGGTGGTTGACACCCTTTCTGCTCCACCCGGTTTCCGTCGCCACGGGTAGGGCACCCGACGCGTCGCTCCAGGCCAAAGGTCAACTCGTTTCCCACCCAGTTTGCCCGACCTCTCGACGTATGAACCGGGGCTTTCCACCTCCCACTTAGCAACCAAATGTGCCGTTAGCAAGCTCGACTCCAAACTCCTTCCAGCGCCCTCGCCCACAAGTCTTTCCCAAGCGCTACCAAGCCTCACACATACATACATCCATTTCGGCCACAGGTCTTGTTAAGCGCCGCCTAGACATCAAACATAATTACAGATATTTCGCCTACGAGTGTTTTTCGAGCACAACCTACCCACATTCACCCATCTGCATCTCATCCGGCTACTATACAACAACCGATATACGCGCTTAAGCCACGGTTACCAATAGTACACCGCAAGCCAGCAGTCCTGAAATCAGCAACACGAGAAATCCAACGTCTCAGCAACCAGATGGATCATTCAAATACCGCCGGCCAACGCGCCGCTTCTCAGCCCTCCGATAGCGCTGAGTTCACAGGCAATCGCCCACTGGCCGACAGTGAATTGCGCATCGACGAGAACTTCTTCAAGACGCCCAAGTATACCCAGAGGGTCGAGGACCCCGATGACACCTTTCTCATGATCGACGAGGACGAGGCAATGACACCCAGCCCCGCATCGAGCGTCTCAGGCTCATGCGGCGACCTTCGCGAGCTCCCTCGACCCGTCCCTAAGCGCAAGATCAATTTCACGAGAGCGGTGGAGAAAGCCCTCGACAATAGCCCTAAGGCAAAGAATCTCACCAAGGGCGCCGGCTCCGTTGCCAACACAGTCTTCGGCGTCTTCGGCATGGTCCGAGGCGCGGCTCGCAAGAATTCCCTCTCCGCTAAAAATTCCATGGACGACTTCAGCGCAAGTCAATGGCTAGCGGAGTCGGTTCTCAGAACCCAATTTCTGGACTCCCGTGACGACGAATTCCACATCGTGGACTCTGTGGACGCAGACGACGAGATTGATTATCGGCCTCTGGACCTCGAACCTGAGGAATTCCTCGACTACTGTCCTTCGGATCAAGAGTAACTCTTACCAACGGCGCTCCTAAGTTCAACTTGACTTGGACGTGCAGAGGTTGGGATCCGAGCACGTCAGACATGATTGATGGTAATGAATCCAATTCTACGTTAGTTCCGAGAATTATGGCTAATACTATGGTTCAGAGGATACGATGAAAGAAGAGGGTATGTGTGACATTAGAATGGCTGAAGTGGAGCAGGAGAAAGTAGGTGCAAAAGAGCGTTGTATTGTATATTCTGAGGAAAAGAGAGAGTAGTGAAAAGGGGCCGAAGGCCCCCCTTATATAGCCTATAGAGCCCCACTTTTCCTGGGTTTTCACACACCCCCCAGACTACATAGTCCGCGTAATGGTCTAAGAGATGAAAACGAGCTATATATACATAATAACGAACGTTGTAAAGCAATTACTCTGCTTTACAAACTCATAGCATTGCCACAATATAAGGAGGAAACGCGAGCTTTAGAGAGCCACACAAAATAGGCTAATTCTGTAGAGTTACTACAAGAAGAAGGCAAACTTGTAAGAGCTTCCAAACAGAAGTAGGGCAAGTTCCGAAAAATTGCCTACAAAATTGGCAAGTTTAAGAGAATTGTATAAAAGGGCGAACTTGTAAAAACTGCCCAAATAAAGGATAGTTGAGTCTAAAGGATTACCAAAACAAATAGTGTACACTTTGTAAAGCCACATATAATAAAAAAGCATGCTCGTAAACACTACCAAATACAAAAGTAGGGCCAGTTTTAGAAAGCTGCCTACATAAAAATAGAAAGCAAATTCAAAAAAACTGCCCATACAAAGATAATAGGGTAAGGCGGGCTCCGCAAAGCCCCTTCACAAAAGCAAGGCGAGTTCGAAAAAGCTGCCCACAAAGGAAAAGGGGCTATATTATTCTATAGAGTTGCGAGCTTTGTAAACAACCGCCAAAGTGGTTTTTTAGAACCTTCGGAATAAAAACTCCACTTTATTCTTTATACTCTTTTAACGCACTCTTCGCATACTACAGAGTTGGCTAGAATCACTAGTCTTATAAGTTTTTGGGGCAAGCTCGTAACCTACAAACTCCCTATACCTGCATTTTGGAAAGTACTGCCCTTTACCTACGTTAGTAATTTCGGTTATACTACACGCACTAAACTAAAATCTTATACAAATTTCTAAACTATCAGTTTTTTCTGTTCTAATCAATAGAGTCGACTTCTTAGTGGGCCTAATCTTCGCGCTTAAAGCTTCAAAAATGGCAAACTTGTAATAAAAAGCTTACCCCCTAACTAGCTATACGTATAATTAGTTGACATTATTCGCATTTGAGGCCTTTTACTATACGAGGGAGTATATATAGTATACACCCCCTAAGTAGTGTTGATTGCTAGTATTTTACGCATACTGAACTCGCAGTTGTACCGTTTTGTACATTACTTAGTGTAAGCTTCATTTATATAGCTCACTTTTTAGTTAACAATGCGGTCACATGCGCGTTGGCTGATTGTATTTTAGCAGAAGCTCGTTGTTATTATTAGTTGCTTAAGCGCATATGGGTTTTTTGTTGAGGCAATGTGCACTGATGTACGCACTATAGAAAGAGAATTTCGAATATTAGTCACGCCTGTGCGTGGATTAGACTGTTTTGTTGAGCCTCGTTTGTACAGCTTACCCTCTAGTTAGCTACGCAGTGCATAGTTGGGTGGCAATTGTATTCTAGCAAAAGCTCGTCGATGTCGATACTAGTTACTTGAGCGTACTAGACTTGTTGTTGGTTGTAGAGTACTGCTCGTACAAGGATTTCGTACCTCATAATTTGACTATTTGTACCGGTTTTTGCCGCGTATATAGCCAATTTATTGTATATAGGGCTAGAGTTTAAGTGTATAGTATTTTAGAAAGCTTGTAGCTAGTGGTGTTAGTGCATATACTGGGCTTTTTTCGAGGTAGTAGTACTACTGTGCACATTGTAGGAGAGCTTTGTATATTAATTACGCCCATACATAGATTAAACTACTCTGTTGAATTTTATAAAAGCAGCTTACCCCCTAGTCAACTACCTAGTAGTTGGCTGTTACTAATTGTAATGAGGCTTGATATTGAGGGCCAGTAGCGCCTGTGCGCATATTAGGCTTATTAACGAGAGTTTAGTAAGCTAGTTAAGGCTTCCAATATATAATTTTGTCCTTAAAGGCAGTTGTACTAGTATGTATACTATTTGTTGATTTGAAAATTTCAAATGCTAGTTACACCAAGTGTAAACTACTTTGTCGAACTAACTATACTATTTGTACGTATTATTCGAAAGAGTTTTGTTTTATTGGGGTTGTTTTTTTTTTTCTTTGGGTTTAGAATAGTAGTATTTGGTAGAAATTTGTAAAGACTTTTCACTAAAATTCACTTTACATATTTAGCGTTTATTCCAACTAAAGTTGACGGTGTTTTGTTATGGTAAGCTTTTGATCTTTTTGTATGGTTTTATACACTAGTAGAGCTTCTTTTTTGAAGTTTTGAGCGTTGAATGTGCGTGCGTAAGTACTAGGAGGCTCAAAAAGAGTAGGGAAAATGAAAGAAGAAGAAGCCATTTGTATATAATAGCCACATTACGCGAAAAACGCCGGGCTTATAACTATAATATTAGAATAGCTAAAGTAGAGTAGGAGAAAGTAGGTGCAAAAGAGCGTTGTATTGTATGTTCTAAGGAAAAGAGAGAGTAGTGAAAAGGGGCCGAAGGCCCCTTTTATATAGCCTATAGAGCCCCACTTTTCCTGGGTTTTCACAATATGGCAACTCGGATAGAGCATACACGGATAATTACGACCGAGACAAGACTGGAATGCGATTTCTTTCACACGGCATTTCTGGATTTCCACTGGAGATTCATGTTCCACGGTTAGACAACCTTACGATAGCTGTTGAGAACGGGAACAGGAGTATGAGTTTGTGAATACACTCAAGGATGTCAGGGATCCGAGACGGAGAGGTGGAATCAGTATTCACCACAAAACGGCAGTTTCTTTCTTGTACACCCATAGTATCATTGATTTTATCGAGGAGGAATTTTCATTTCATCATAAGGAAATACAGCAGTTTCCTTGCTGTTACCTATACTGCTTTATCGAGTTTTCATCACAAGGCAATAGTAATTAGACTACATCATGTTCATTCCAGTATACCCATATTATTTAGTTACTCTCACTGTGACCTTTCATAATTGCTCTCCTTATCTACTTGTGGTTAATTCTCCCCTAGAGTGTGTAAAATAGATAAGGAGCCGTCTATTGGAACTGTGCCATGTGTCTAATAAGACTGTGGGTATTCATTCCCCATACGGATTTACCTCCTATTTGATTGCCTGACACCTACGTTGACATCATAAAAAGCCTTCTATAATCGAATCCAAGTTGTTGCCCAACATAAATGGTCATAACGCGTTTAAACAGTCCCATTAGACGTTCGGCACGCCTTCCCGCACTCCACCCACTTACAAGGCAGGGTGGATTCCAGACCCCATCATTCGTCTGCCGGTTGCGCGACTGAGGTCCGTAACCTAAAACCTGCGGGGACTCCTGCTCCTCTCTACTACTACTATAACTCGATGCCTAAGGTACCAGGTAATTATCAGTTGCCCACCAAGCCACCAAGACGACGACGACGTCGACGGGAAGCCGTTACAGCAACAGCAGCAGGAGAATGAGGATATGGACAAAGCTACTGGCTCTAAGCTAATTTCTCTTCGGCAGATACGGTTTAGAGTTTATTCCAAGGAAATCCCATTCAAGTGCCGAAAGTTTAAAAGAGCATGTACATTTACGAATTGTCCGAGCCGTCGAGCAGGAGGCGGTCCTTTCCTTTCTTGCTGTTACACTCACCACGCCAAATACAAAAAGTCATGTCATTGTTCACAACATACTATCTATCCTGCGTCCATATCCAACGACGCCAAGCTCACCATGCCTCCCATTCCAGCCCCAACAACAGAAGCCCCCAACTCCGTGAAATCTGAACCCCAAGACGACACCAACACCAGTATCAACTCCGTCCCACCAAAGCCAGCTGTGAAATCCGAACCCAAAGACGACGCCAACGTCACCACCAACTCGATCCCACAAATACCAGCTCTAACCGGCTTAAAAGCATTAGAAATCATAGGCCTACACTTCAGTGTCCACCATCGCACATTCGTCTCCATGAAATCTATGGCCCCGGGATCCCGCGAGCACTTCAAAGCTCAGTGCGAGATGGCACTAGCCAAGTACGCGAGACATAACTGGAAAGCAAAGCGAAGGCAAGAGAGGGCAGATGAGGAGCAAAGGAGGATAAATAAGGAGCAAAGGAAGATCGACGCCGAGCGACAGATAGGTAGAGACTACCTGATGGATGCGTACAGGTTCGCTTTCAAATCGATCGAGTCCCCTTCTGTCAGCCCGGCCGAGTTTCGTGCCGCGAATCGTGCGGCAGAGACGAGGCGGAGCAAGGAGCTCCTTGAGAAAGTGATGGGAGAAGCGCCCATGCGCAAGGAAATTGCTGAATGGGCGAAGCAGGAGGAAAATGGTACTTCGGATACTGCTCGAGGGACGGGGACGAAGCTGTTGATGGGGACGACAGTATCCGCCAGCACTACTCAGCACAATACAGTCGAGGATGGAAACGTGATGCGAGGAACGGCCGAGGAGGGAGGGAATAAGCGCAAGAGGGTGGAGATGGAAGATTCGTCGGAAGCTATCGGTGACCGTGCAACCAAGAAATAATGAGATGGGCCTGGCGGATGTGGTATAATGGTTTATTGAGTTATTTAGAATACAGCTCGCGTTTCACAACCCGACATCTGCCTCAATTTGATCTGTAGATTGTTAGATCCAGTCTTCTTTCTCCCCCGTCTAAAGCTCGAGTCTTGCATTCTTATCCCAGAAACAAGAGGAATGACTGCTGATATCTTCCGCAGTACCTTCCAATATAATGATACGCTATTTCGATATGCTTCTTTTTACCTCAATGATAACGATCACCGCCATCGAACAACTGCACTTCTCAGTAACCTTATCCACCACCCAGCAACACCGTCTCCACCTCCATAGACCGGGGAAAAAGGATACCCAGACTGCATACCCGAGGACCATACCTCACATTCATGACGATGGTTTGCTTGCTTGAGCCTGTTTGACGTGTCAACAGGTACCGGCTTCATGCAGCCAACCACAAGCAAACACCCACAAGAATCAGATCAATCATTTATCACCTGCCCGCAACCATATCATCACAACCCCATACCTACCCTTTCAACAAACAATACAAGAAAAAAGGCGCGGTTAGTTCAGTGGTTAGAATTCTCGCTTCCCATCTTATCTTGGCCAGCGAGGGACTCGAGTTCGAATCTCGGATCGCGCAATTAACCTTTTCTTTTTTTTTCTTTCCGTTTTTCCGTTTTGCTTTTACTTATTTATGCACGAAACACTTTGGGTGAACTTCATTTACCCTTTTTAACCCCTTTAATTTGCGGATTGAATATCAGTTTCTTTGCTTGATGTTCATGACTCCCAAATTCCTGCTCAGATACCGACGTTTCTGGGTGCATTGAGGCAACACAAGGCACGGCACCCCATCAGTAATCATGAGGAAGTTTTTATTGATCATTCTGTAGACATTGACAATTTTTGTGCACGTATATTATATATATCTATTTTCAGTTGACGCCTATTTGTTCCAACTATCCCATCAATCTTAAATAATTCCGAGAAAAGGATAACGAGAACGAAGTAGGAGAACCCTCTGGACAACCCCTTGACCACAAACCACCGGGAAAAGAGAGGGAGGATCTATGAACAATGGTGCTGGCCATGGCCATGGAAGTAATTGATCCCATGTTCTTGTTGCATGGCATTCGCAAAACGACCGAATACAGAAGCAAACGTATGGGCAAGAGGATACCAACACCACCGAGCAAGGACATCGATTCAACATCAACATAGAAGCAAGAAGCAATATACATTAGGTACGTAGCTATCAACAATCACCTCCAGTCTCCTATCCATCCGCCGAAAAATATATAAATATATTAAAATGATCATCAACAACCACAAGCACCACTGTGATAATATAAACACCACAGAAAGAATACAACATGTGGACCTGAATAAGGAGAGAGAGAAAAGAAAAGGGTATGCAATGGTTCGTCCATTTATTTCCCAACACAAAGACGCCTCGGAAATGCATTCAGAACAAGTCATAAAAAGAAGGGGAGAGCGCCGCCTGGCCACTACCTGAGCCACAACCACAACCGTAACCTCCGGTCTATGCACAGCCAGACGACAAACATAATGCGACAAGAACAGGTAATTGTCGTAGACAAGAGCGGGTTGACATTACCGCGAGTAAGACGATTCGTTGGATGACTTGATGCCTTGCTTGGCCTGAGACAGTCAAAGTTGGTTAGCATTGATTGGGACAAATTGTGTCTCCGAAACGGATTGTTGACATACCTTCATCTGCTCAATTCTCGCCTTGAGCTGACTGGTCACTTCGGCAGCCCTCTTCCAGCTTTCCATGCCACTTCCCGTTGAAGCTCCTGTCGACGGCGCATTGCCTGGCCTGCCTTCCGCCCGGTTGCCGGTTCTGCTACCCGACCTATCACCGTAGCTGGTGTAACCCATTCCACCCGGCGCGGATTCGTTTCGGGCCTCCCTCTCGTCCGACACATCTCTTCTGAAGCCCCGTGCGGGACTGCCACGACCACTGCTACCACTGCCGGCATACCGCATGTCAGGGCTCAGCTTGTTTCGCGGGTACGACACGCCATCCCCATTCTCCTTCTCCTCGCTCATGGTGCTCGTAAAGCTCATGCGATTCCTATTCGCACCAGCCGAGAACCCGCTGCCATCCCGGTAAATGCCCACATCGTCGTGCGTGGGGCTCATCATGCCGATATGGGGCGAGCTGGGGCTAGCTGGCCCCGCGCCATTGCCAATTGCGGCTTCTGCTTTGCTGAGGGCGCGCTTAAGCCGATCAAGCTCGCGCCGTAGCCGCTCATTGGTCTGCTCCGCTGCCTCTGCGTCGCTGCGTGCCCTGACTAACTGTGTCTCCTTGGCCTTGATAGACAAGACGTCCCTGGTGTGGTCTTCGATCAGACCAGCGTTCTGGTTCTTGAGTTCCTGAATCTCCGACATGAGTTTCTGTCTATCGTGCCTCCCATCTTCAATTTGTTTCAGTAGGCGATCATTGGCATCGCGGAGGTCTTCAAGCTCAGCACGCTCAATTGCCGAGAAGTTAGAAACGGGAGTAGGGGATGGGGGTGCGACAGGTGGGGCCATCGTCATCGGCCTGGCCAAGGAACGGGTGGCAAGTCCTCCTCTTCCTAATCCCATGCGAGGTGCTTGCCGGGTTGCAGAGGGTGATGGGGGTTCTTCGTCGTCTTCGATGGGGGGCGACGGTGCTGGTGCTGGGCGGCGTGGTGATGCGGTGCCAGGTCCGGCAAGGGTTCGTTTCTGAGGGGCCTTCAGCCCGCCAAGTCCTCCCGGCTTTGGCATGCCGAGTTTGCTGCCCGGAGTGGGAGCGGTACGGGATGTTGGTTGGGGCGCCAGTTCTGCTGGAGGCGGTGGTGCTGCGGCGGGCGCCGCTTTCTTCATACCTAACGCAGGCTTCTTACCAACAACCTTCTTGGGCGGAGGGCCTCGAGCAACCGGGGCTGGTGGCGGCTTTGGTTTTTCCTTGGCCTTGACTTCGGCTACTTCATAGAACTCGCGGATCTTGGTCTTGCGAATCTCGTCCAGGCCTTCCAGATGGGGATTCATGGGTCGCTCGCCAATAATCTTCATGACGGTACCCAAGATCTCAGCACCACCAGATCGGAGAGCTTCACTTCCCTCTGATAGGAGCTTCTTTGCCGACTCGACGATGGTCGCAATGTCTTGTTTGGGGGGGACATCGCGGATCGTCCGCAAGCAACGAACAAGGAACTTCATGGTGCCTTCTTTGACCTGGGGGTTCTTGTTTGCGAGATAGGTTGTGATGTCCTCGAGACAATCGGGCAGCTCATTTGTGGACTGGAAGACGGCATCCAAAGCCGCAGCCAACGCATCGGCAACCGTCTGTTTCTTTTCCTTCATTCTCTCCATAATCGGCTGCATGACAATAGACCGGTATTTTCCAAAACTTCTCCGTAGACCCTTGGCCAGCAGTTCGATGCATTGGGCCGCCTGGGTGACAACCGCTATGTTGGCATCCTTCATACACTTGGCCAGAGCATGCGCTACTTCGTTGAAGTTGGCGTCCTTGATTCGCGGTATATTGACGATGGCGTACAGAGCCTCGAGTGCCTCTTTTCTCTCCTTCCATTTGGACGAAGCCAAGTTGTCGAAGAAGTCTTTGGGGAGCTTGCCTAGAACGTCCTGGGGTTCTGCTAGATCGAAGGCATCGATTTCTGCTGGCTCATCTTCCCCTCCCTCGTCATACTCCTCTTCGTCGGCGACCCCAACTGGAGCTCTCTCCTTGGCAGCTTGCTGTGATCGTAGTAGTCGCTCTTGCTTTGGTGCGCCTTCTGCCTTGACCTTTTCAAACTGAGCCTCGAGGTCCGCCTGTTGCGAGGGTTTGAGGTCGCCCCAAAACATGGGCTTCATCGCCTCGCGCAGCCACCTGTAAAGCTCGACGGCGAGATTTGTCGCCTCGGCTCGCACATTCTTGTCCGCATGGCCAAACACTTTAGGCAGCGCCTTAAGCACAGGCTTAGGGTCTGCTGTCTTGCAGCCATAGTTGTGGAATATGCTGGTGAGAGCAGCAAGTGACGCAGCGACAACTTTAGGTTGCTTGTTAGACAGCGCGGGGAGGATGTCCTCAATCACAGGTGCGGCAACGTCGAGTTCGACGAAGAGTAGTAATGCCTCAAGGGCGGAGGCTTTGGTGGCGGCTCGAGTGGACGAAAGGCCTTTCTCGACGACGGGAGTGATGGCGTGTGGTCTCGCGCGTACTGCTCCCTCACGACCTCCAAACTTTAGAAAGGCGCAGAGGGCGGCGAGTCCTTCTTGTTGCGCCGCCACGTTCGAGTCTGCCGCGGCGCTCTTCCATAGACCCGAGTCTTGAACAAAAGGCCGAAATGCTGGGTCGTATTCGTCGGCCGTCTTTTCGAATGCCTGGGCAGCCTCTTCGTATGCTTGCTTGCGGAC
>Ga0247781_1000351_pt1 | contig 14076 bp, 14 predicted proteins | sample UWRJL184509B5_FD_179922 | JGI IMG/M metagenome (GOLD analysis project Ga0247781, IMG submission 179922) | Plant litter microbial communities from Arlington Agricultural Research Station in Wisconsin, United States - UWRJ-L184-509B-5 | ecosystem: Environmental > Terrestrial > Plant litter >...
AGGCGACGCGGTCTCCGGGGTGATGTCGATGGCGGGCTCGACGACCGGTTCGGCCTTCGGCTCGTCCTCGGTGGTTGTGGCGGCGGACGCCGGCGCGCTGGTCGTGTCGGCGATCGGGGCGGGCGTGTCGGACGTCGCGGGCTTGGGGGACCGCTGCGCGCGCAGCAGCCACCCGGCGAAGAAGCCGACGACGACCCCGGCGACAAGGGAGAGGAACGATGCCATCTGAAGGGCTCCGAACAATGAGAGCTGAGAATGTAGCGCGCAGCTTTCCACATCAGTTCGTTTGCGCACCATGTGGGTGGTGCGACAGAGCGACAACGGACTTCTCGCCCATCACCTGCCGTCAGCGATCCATTACATACCGGGACTCTGGTGCCATTCCGCAATGGACCGGAAACGCAAAAGGTGTTTGTCGCCCGCCCACCAAGACGCGCTCACCCGGCCTGGGAGTCGACGACCAGCCGGGCTCCGCGCTTGGCCGCCTGGATTTGCTCGTACACGTGGGTCCGCAACTCGGTGAAGCGTGGGTCGGCCCTGGTGTGCAACTGATCGCGGGCGGCCGGCAGGTCGACCGTGATCTCGTCCTGCACCACCGTCGGTGACGACGACAGCATCACCACCCGTTGACCGAGATAGATCGCCTCGTCGATGTCGTGGGTGATGAACAGGACGGTCACCTTCAGGCGCTGCCACAGCGCGCGCACCAGATCCTCCAGGTCGGCCCGGGTCTGCGCGTCGACCGCCGCGAACGGCTCGTCCATCAGCAGCGTCGACGGTTCGTAGGCCACCGCCCGGGCGATCGCCACGCGCTGCTGCATGCCGCCGGAGAGCTGCCACGGGTACGCCGTCTCGGTGCCCTCCAGCCCGACCGCGTTCAGCGCCTCCGCCACCAGGGTCGCCCGGCGCGGTTTGGGAATCTTCTTCTGCTTCAGCGGCAGCTCGACGTTGTCGCGCACGCTCATCCAGGGGAACAGGCTCCGCCCGTACTCCTGGAACACCATCGCCAGGCCCGGCGCCGGGCCACTCACCTCGCGTCCGTCCAGCCGCACGCTGCCGCCGCTCGGTTCGAGCAGCCCGGCGATGCAGCGCAACAGCGTCGTCTTGCCGCAGCCGGAGGGCCCGACCAGGCAGACCAGGTCGCCGTTGTCGACGGTGAACGTCAGATCGCGGAGCGCCTCGACCTCGCGCTCGCCCGAGCGGTAGATCTTGCGCAACCCGGAAACCTCCAGCATCGCGGACGCCTCTCAAGCTTTTCGCTGCGCCTCGCGCAGACCGTGGTACCAGCGGAGCGCCCGCCCCTCGGCGAGCCGGAACAGCAGCGAGAGCGCGAAGCCGAGCAGCCCGAGCAGGATGATCCCGCTCCACATCTCGGGGATCGCGAAGCTGCGTTGGAACTGGACGATGGTGAAGCCGAGCCCGTTGCTGGAGGCGAACATCTCGCTGATCACCATGAGGATGATCGCGATGGACAGGGCCTGCCGCAGCCCGGCCGCGATCTGTGGTGACGCGGCCGGCAGGACCACCCGGGAGATCCGGGCCGGGCCACCGATCCCGTACGCCTTGGCCGTGTCGAGCTGCACGCTGTCGACCGCGCGGACACCCTCGACCGTGTTGAGCAGGATCGGCCAGACGCAGCCGAACGCGATCACGATGATTTTCATGCCGTCGCCGATCCCGGCGAACAACATGATCACCGGTACGAGTACCGGCGGCGGGACGGCCCGGAAGAACTCCAGCACTGGCTCGACCGTGGCCCGTACCCGCCGGTTGAGACCGATCGTGACGCCGACCGCCACCCCGAGGACCCCGGCGATCGCGTAGCCGGCCAGCAGGCGCAGCAGGCTCGGCAGCACGTCGGCGTCGAGCCGTTCGAGCGTCCACGTGTCCGCGAACGATCGCAGGATCTGCCGCAGCGGGGGAGCGTAGAAGTTCTCGCTCCCGGCACTGGCGAGGAACCAGATCCCGAACAGCACAACCGGCAGACCCAGCACGTACGCGATCCGCCGCATCCCGAACGCCCGGGCGACCGACGTCATGGCGCGACCTCCCCGCGCACGGATTGATGCCAGGCCAGCGTCCGGCGTTCGAAGAAGCGGGCGGCCAGGTTGATCGCGACGCCGAGCAGCCCGGTCACCGCGATCAGCGCGTACATGACCGGGACCGCGCCCGAGTTCTGCGCCACCGCGATCAGCTTGCCCAGTCCGGGCGCACCGATGACCAGCTCAGCGGTTACCGCCAAGACCAGGGCCACCGAGGCGGCCAGCCGAATGCCGGTGAAGACGTACGGCAGGGCGGTCGGCCACAGCACGTAGCGCACCCGGGCCCACGTGCCGAACCCGAAGCTCCGCGCCGTCTCGTCGGCGATCGGGTCGACGTCGGCCACCCCGTAGAGCACCTGCACCAGCACCTGCCAGAACGCCGCGTAGACCACGAGCAGCAGCACCGAGCCCAGGTCGGTGCCGTAGAGCAGCACCGCGAGCGGGATCAGCGCCACCGACGGGATCGGCCGCAGGAACTCGATCGTGGACGCGGTCGCCGCGCGCAGCACCGGCATCGCCCCGATCACGATCCCCGCGACCACGCCGGCGCTGACCGCGATGACCAGGCCGATCGCCCACCCCGTGAGCGTGTCGCGAACCGCCTGCCAGAATTCCACCGTGGCGAGCTCGTCGGCCAGGGCGGCCGCTATCCGGCTGGTCGGCGGCAGATACGCGTCGTTCACCACGCCGAGCCGCGGCAACGCCTCGAGGAACAGGAGCAACCCGGCCAGCCCGGCGAGGCCGAGCAGAGTCGAGTTGTCCCGAGGTCTCGTTACCGCCGGAGCTGCGCCCGCAATCCCCGTGCAGACACGTCCTATCCCCGTGCAGACACGTCCTATCCCCGTGCAGACACGTCGCATTCGTTTCCTCCGGCAAGCTGTGCGCATTGCGAACGAAGGTTCTCGAGGTGAACGCTAGGATGTGGGCCGTGTCACGTCAACGATCTTTGTCGATACCGTTCTGCGGCGGCCGCACCACGTTCAGTCACTGGAACGCGGCTTCGCGGTCATCCGGACCTCCGTCGCACCGATCTGCCTGGTCAGGATCGTTTCGGCGGCGCCGGCTCGCAACGGGCAGCAAGATCAGCCGTTGCCAGACAAAGGGCGCCGCGGCGGTGCGTCCACCGCTGCGGCGCCCTGTCCCGGCGGGAGTGGCTGCGTTCAGCTGACCGCGGGCACGCCCACCATGTCGGCGCTGCGGTCCCACACCCGCGCGATGAGTTCCTCGTCGTTGACCTGTGGGTTGGGGCGCCGGGCGGGCTTCTTCTTCTCGTAGTACTCGCCGGAGTCCCAGTCGATCCCCGGCGTGCCCTCGGCCAGCCAGACCAACTGGTCCGCGCCCTTGTCGGCCGAGATCAGGAACATCCGCCCGACCTTGCTGCCGTAGACGTGCCGCATCGCGCTGGTGGAATCCGAGGCGAAGCTGGTCGCGACGGCTCCGGGGTGGAACGCGGCCGCGGAGATGCCCCGCTCGTGCAGTCCCTTGGTGAACAAGATATTCAGGAGCTTCGAGTCCCCGTACGCCTTGTTCGGCGAGAATTTGCGGTCGTTGTTCAGGTCGTCGACGTCGACGTGACCGAACAGCTTCGAGCCGACGCTGGAGGTCTGGATCACCGTGCCGTTGGCGGCCTTGATGTTGTCCAGCAGCAGGTTGGTGAGCAGGAACGGCGACAGGTGGTTGACCTGCAGCGTCTTCTCGAAACCGTCAACCGTGCGGGCCGGGTCGCCGAAGACCCCGCCGGCGTTGTTGACCAGCACGTCGATCTTCGGATAGGCCGCGCTCAGCTCGCGCGCGAGCCGCCGGACGTCGGCGAAGTTCGTGAAGTCGGCCACGAAGTAGTCGGCGCCCAACTCCTTCGCGGCGGCCTCGGTCTTCGACGGTGATCGGCCGACGAGCACCACGTCGTGGCCGTCCGCCTTGAGCCGGCGAGCAGCGGCCAGACCGATGCCATCGCTGGCGCCGGTGACGACGATGGTCTTGGGCATGGGTGTCTCCTGGGACGAGAATGGATGTCAATACGACGCTATGTCGTCTGACGGTGGCGGATCTACGCACGAATGTGCGATGCACGTCCGGGCGAAAGATTCATGCGCCTGAGCGACAGTCGCTCGGTGTCATGCCGAACTCCTGGCGGAACGCCGTGGCGAACGCCGCGTGGCTGCGGAAGCCGCACGAGTGCGCGACCTGAGCGATCGAGGAGGGTGCCCAGGTCTTGCCGGCCAACCGGGCGCGCGCCAGGCGCAGTCGTTCCTGCCGGATCAGCTCCCGCGAGGTGGTGTTCGCCTCCTGCAGCACCTGCTGGATGTAGCGGGGGGACCAGCCGAGCGCTCGGGCGATGGACGTGACGTCCAGCTCGTTGTCGGTGGCGTGCCGGCGGATGTAGCGCCGGATGTCGGCCTCCACCGTGTCGCGGTGCATGTGGGGTGCGGCCGTTGCTCCCTCGGCGGCGAGGCAGACCAGGTCGAGCAACTGGTCGCAAGCGAGGTCGAACGCCGTCTCGGAGAGCGCTTCCCGCTCCTCCTGCAGCGTGACGACCAGCTGCCGGATGACGCGGCCCAGACCGCCGGTGCCGGAGAGCAGCTGTGGCTCGTGGCCGGCGGCCGGACTGCGCCGGGTGATGTCCTGCTGCGGCACGATCAGGGCGATCGATCGGAAGCCGGTCTCGTGCGCGAACGTGTATGGCTGGTCGGCGTCGCAGAGCGCCAGCTGCCCGGGCCGGATCTCCGTGCTCGACGGGCCCTGCGCCATCCAGGCGCTGCCGGTCAGGGGCACGAGCAACTCGCAGGCACCGCGGGGGTCGGCCTTGATGTGGCGGGTCTGCCGGTCGACCTCCTGCCCGCTGCCGGTGCAGAGCGCGAGGCCGTAGGTGCGCGACTGCTGCCACTCCAGCCGGGCTGCCCAGGGTGCGGAGGGATCGGACACGCTGATCCGGCTGGCACCGTGAAGACCCGTGAAGGTCTCGTCCCAGACGCGGACGGACGGGATGGTGGTGGCCGGGTTCCAGGAGTACACGTTCCAGACTACCGCCCTGCGTTCGCGGTCAAGGAACGTGCGCGTACGCGAAAGACGGGGCCGCCGCCGAGCGCGACGATCAAAATATGGCCATTCGAACGCAGGTGCCGACCGTGCGCGGCCCCGTTGACGTGAACGACCTGGGCATTGTCCTGATGCACGAGCACGTCTTCGTGCTGAGCGAGGAGATCCGGCGGAGTCTCCCGGAGACCTGGGACGAGCAGGAGCGGATCGACGACGCGGTGTTCCGGCTGAAGGCCCTGGCCGCCGCCGGGGTCACGACCATCGTCGACCCCACCGTCATCGGACTGGGCCGGGACCTGGCCCGCGTGGCTCTGGTCAACGACCAGGTCGACCTGAACATCCTGGTGGCGACGGGTCTCTACACGGTATCCGACATTCCGGACTACTACCGCTACCACGGCCCAGGGACGATCCTGGGCGGTCCCGAGCAGATGACCGAACTGTTCGTCCGGGAACTGACCGTCGGCGTGGCCGACACCGGCATCCGGGCCGCGTTCCTCAAGTGCGCCGTCGAGCAGGAGTTCACGCCGGGCGTCGAGCGGGTGATGCGGGCCGTGGCCCAGGCGCACGTCCGCACCGGCGCCCCGATCACGGTCCACACGAATCCCGGTGCCCGCACCGGTCTGATCACCCAGGAGGTCCTGCGCAGTGAGGGCGTGGACCTCGGTGCGGTGGTCATCGGGCACAGCGGCGACACCGCCGACCTGGACTACCTGCGCGAGCTGATCGACAACGGGTCGTACCTCGGCATGGATCGTTTCGGCCTGGACATCCTGCTCCCCAACGACCAGCGGGTGGCGACCATCGCCGCGCTGGCCGCGGAGGGCTTCGCCGATCGGATGGTCCTGTCCCAGGACGCGTCGTGCCACATCGACTGGTTCCCGGCGGGCGTCCGCGAGCAGATCGCCCCGAACTGGCACCACACCTTCGTGATCGAGGAAGTCGTCCCCGCCCTGCGTGCGGCCGGCGTCACCGAGGAGCAGATCACCACGATGCTGGTCGACAACCCCCGCCGGTACTTCAGCGCCAAGAAGTAGCGGTCAGAACCCGATCGGCAGTCCGGCGTAGTTCTCGGCCAGTCCGGTGGCGCCGGCCGGACTGGTGGTCACCCACCGTAACTGGGAGAGCTGCAACTGCGCGTCGAACGGATCCCCGGTCGCGTGCAGCATCGTCGTCATCCACCAGGAGAAGTGGGTGCACCGCCAGACCCGCCGCAGCGCGTCGTCGGAGTAGCTGTCGGCACGCCGCGGGTCGTTCTCGAGCACTGCCGAGACGAGCGCCCGGCTCAGCAGGGCCACGTCGGCGATCGCCAGGTTCAGTCCCTTGGCGCCGGTCGGCGGGACGATGTGCGCGGCGTCCCCGGCCAGGAAGAGCCGCCCGTGCCGCATCGGCGTCCGCACGTGGCTGCGCATCGGCAGCACGCTCTTGTCGGTGATCGGCCCGGGCGTCAGCTGCCACCCGTCCACCCCGTGCCCGAGCCGCGTCGCCAGCTCGTCCCAGATCCGGTCGTCGGACCAGTCGGCCGGCTCGGTCCCGTTCGGCACCTGCAGGTAGAGGCGGCTCACCGTCTCGGAGCGCATCGAGTGCAGCGCGAACCCGTCCGGGTGCCACGCATAGATCAACTCATCGGTCGAGGGCGCGACTTCGGCCAAGATCCCGAGCCAGGAGTACGGATACCGGCGCTCGAACTGGTCGGTGGGCACGGCGGCCCCGCGCGAAGGCCCGAACGATCCGTCACACCCCGCGATGACGTCCGCGTCGAGTCGCCGTGCCGCTCCCGTCGAGTCCACAAAGGTCACGAACGGCCGGTCGGTGGTGACCTCGTGCAGCGCGACGTCACGAACCTCGTAGTGCACCTGCGCCGTCCCCGCGGCGACGAGATCCTTCTGCACCTCGGTCTGGCCGTAGACCCAGACGCCGTGCCCGGTCAGGTCGACGAAGTCGAGGTGGTGCCGCTCGCCGGGCAGCTGCAGGTAGATGCCGCGGTGCTCGTGCCCCTCGGCGCGCAGCCGCCCACCCAGCCCGACCGACTCGAGCAGTTCGACGCTCGAGCTCTCCAGGATCCCGGCCCGGACGCGCGCGGCCACATAGTCCTGCGAGCGGGTCTCGACCACCACCGCGTCGACGCCGCCGCGGTGCAGCAGGTGGGCGAGGAGCAGGCCGGCCGGGCCGGCGCCGATGATGGCGACCTGGGTACGCATGCGGTTCAGCCAACGGCAGCGGATGCCGCCCGGCAAGGCCCTATTTCCAGTCAGCGGAAACCAGCGTACGGCTGATCCCTCGGGCCGCGACTTGCAGCGCGGCCACCAAACGGGCCTGTTCTCGTCGCAGATCAGGGACGACCATGCCCAGCGCGGCGACGACGTCGTCCCCAGCACCACGGACGGGCACGGCGACCGAGCAGGCGCCCAGGCTCATCTCCTCGCCCGTGGTCGCGTACCCCTCGGTCCTGACCCGGCGAAGCTGCTCGGCGAGCCGGGCCGGCTGCGTGACGGTGTAGGCGGTGATCCGGGTGAGCCGGCCGAACGCCTCGGCGCGAACGTCCTCCGGGGCGTACGCCAGAAGGACCTTGCCCACCCCCGTCGCGTGCAGCGGAAGCCGCGACCCGATCTCGCTGACCACCGGCACCGAGACGTGCCCGGCCAGCCGGTCGACGTAGAGCACCTCGCACCCGTCCCGGACCCCGAGGTGCACCGTCGCCAGGGTGGCGCCGTAGAGGTCGTGCAGGAACGGCGACGCGGCCTGGCGCAGACCGGACTGCACCGGGGCGAGCAGCCCGAGGTCCCACAAGCGCCGCCCGATCACGTACTCGCCCGAGGACAGCCGTGCCACCGCACCCCACCGCCGCAGCTCGGCGACCAGCCGGTGCGCGGTCGCCAGCGGCAGCCCGGCGCGGCGGGCCAGCGCACTCAGGGTGAGGCGGCGATGCTCCGGGTCGAACGCGCCGAGCAGAGCGAGCGCCCGCGACGTCACGCTGGGAGCCATCGCCACCTCTTCCGTCCAGTGGAGGGCAGGTATCTTCCGTCCAGTGGAAGGCAAGTATCGTCCGGCCGCCCTCGACTGGTCTAGCGTCGCCGTCGTGACGACTCAGGCGGACATCAATCGCGAGATCGAGGAGTTGCGCGGGGGCGGCGGTCCGCAACCGCGGCTGGAGTACCCGCCCTATCGCAGCAGCGTGCTGCGCCACCCGACGAAGGACAAGCGGCTGGTCGACCCGGAGGGCGTCGAGCTGTGGGCGCCCTGTTTCGGCCCGGCCGACGTCGCCGCCACCGAGGCCGACCTGACCATCCAGCACGCGGGCGAGCCGATCGGCGAACGGATCGTGGTCACCGGGCGGGTGATCGACGGCGAGGGCCGGCCGGTGCGCCACCAACTGGTCGAGATCTGGCAGGCCAACGCGGCCGGCCGCTACTGGCACCAGGGTGATCAGCACCCGGCGCCGAACGACCCGAACTTCACCGGCGCGGGCCGCTGCCTGACCGACGGCGCCGGCGTCTACTCGTTCCAGACGATCAAGCCGGGCGCCTACCCGTGGCGCAACCACCTGAACGCGTGGCGTCCGGCGCACATCCACTTCTCGCTCTTCGGCACCGACTTCACCCAGCGCCTGGTCACCCAGATGTACTTCCCGGGCGACCCGCTCTTCGACCTCGACCCGATCTACCAGTCGATCACCGACGCGAAGGCGCGCGAACTGCTGGTGGCGTCCTTCGACCACGGCGTGACCACGCCCGAGTACCGGTTGGGCTACCGCTGGGACATCGTGCTGAGCGGGACCCACCGAACGCCCCTGGAGGAGTCTTGAGTTTCGCGCCGGGTCAGACCGTCGGGCCGTTCTTCCACCTCGGGCTGCCTTTCGACGGCGGCAATCTGTTGGTCCCGGCCGGACACCCCGAGGGCGTACGTCTCCACGGCCGCGTCCTCGACGGCGCCGGTGACCCGGTTCCCGACGCCCTGATCGAGCTGTGGCAGGCCGACGCGAACGGCCGGGTGCCGCGCGCGACGGGCTCGATCCACCGCGACGGCTACACGTTCACCGGCTGGGGCCGGGCGCAGACCGACGGTGCCGGCCACTACTGGTTCTCCACGCTGATCCCCGGCGCGACCGCCGTCGGCAAGCGCCCGTTCTTCGCGCTCACCGTCTTCGCCCGCGGGCTCACCGACCGGCTCTTCACCCGCGCCTACCTGCCCGGCGACGAACCGGACGCGCTTCTCGACGGGCTCGAACCCGCCGCCCGCGCTACGCTGATCACCACCCGCGAGGAGCGCGGCCTGCTCTTCGACATCCACCTGCAGGGCGAGGGTGAAACGGTGTTCCTGAGCTATCCCCGGCAGGCGCGATGAGCCGGCGCCGATGAGTGACCTGCTCTGGCCCGGTGACGCCCGCGGCGGCGACCTCTGCACCGACGCGAGCGTCCTCGCCGCCATGCTGCGGGTCGAGGCCGCCTGGCTCGGCACCACACTTCCCGAGGTGGTCGGCCCCGACGACCTGCCGGCGCTGGCGTTCGCGGCCGAGGAGGGCGGCAACCCCGTCCTCCCGATGCTCGCCCTGCTGCGCGACCGGCTCGGCGCCGACTTCGAGGCTCTGCACCGCGGCCTGACCAGCCAGGACGTGCTCGACACCGCGCTCGTGCTGTGCCTGCGCGACGCCGCCGCGCGGCTCCGCGACGACCTTGACGCCCAGATCGGCACGCTCGCCGCGCTGGCCGACCGGCACCGGAACACCGAGATGGCCGGCCGCACCCTCACCCAGCACGCCGTGCCGATCACCTTCGGCCTCAAGGTGGCCGGCTGGCTGCAGGGAGTGCTCGACGCACGCGACGCCCTGGCCGCCGCCGGCCTTCCCGTCCAGATCGGCGGGGCGGCCGGCAACCTGGCCGCCGTCGTGGCGATCACCGGCTCGCCCGCCGCGGCCCGCGCGCGGGTCGCCGCCACCGCCGCCCGGCTCGGCCTGCCCGTCCGCGAGCCCTGGCACACCAGCCGGGCACCGTTCACCCGCTTCGGCGACGCGCTCGTGACCTGCACCGACGCCTGGGGCCGGATCGCCGCCGACGTGCTGATCGGCGCCCGCCCCGAGATCGGCGAGCTGCACGAGGGCCGGGGCGGTGGGTCGTCCGCGATGCCGAACAAACACAACCCCGTGCTCTCCGTGCTGATCCGGCGGGCCGCGCTGGCCGGGCCGCCGCTCGCCGCGACCCTGCACACCGCTGCCGCGACGATGGTCGACGAGCGCGCCGACGGCGCCTGGCACGTCGAGTGGGCCACGCTGCGGACGCTCGCCCGGCGTACGGTCGTGGCCGGCTCGCAGACCGCCGACCTGCTCGCCGGCCTGCGCGTCGACGCGGTCCGGATGGCCGTCACCCGCGCGGCCGCCCGCCCGGGCATCGACGCCGAGCGGGCGAAGTACGAAGGCTCGAGCGACCACCCTTACGAGGGCGCCACCGACGAGATCATCGACGCCGCGTTGAAGCGGTCGGGGGAGTGGCCGTGCTGACCGGCACCACGATCGTGGACGCCCCCGGCCACCCGTTGCTGGTGCTCGGGCCGTCGCTCGGCACCTCGGCCGAGACGCTCTGGCGGCGTAGCGCCGAGCGGCTCGAGGCCCGGCATCACGTGATCGGCTGGGACCTGCCCGGCCACGGCGAGAGCAAGCCCGCGCACGGCGCCTTCGACATCGCCGACCTGGCCCGTGGCGTGCTCAACCTGGCCGACCGGATCCGGCCCGGCGAGTCGTTCCGCTACGCGGGGGTCTCCGTGGGTGGCGCGGTCGGCCTGCAGTTGCTGCTCGACGCCCCGGGGCGACTCGAGTCGGCCGCGCTGATCTGCACCGGCGCCAAGATCGGCGAGAGCACCGGGTGGCGGCAACGAGCCGAGACCGTACGCGCGGACGGCACCCACGCCGTCGTCGGCGCCTCCCAGCAGCGATGGTTCGCGCCCGGGTTCGCCCAGCGCGCGCCGGCGGTGACGGCGGCCCTGCTGAACGATCTGCGCGGCGCCGACCCCGAGAGCTACGCGCTGGTCTGCGAGGCCCTCGCCGCGTTCGACGTGCGCGATCGGCTGGGCGAGATCACCGCGCCGGTCCTGGCCATCGCCGGGGCCGACGACCAGCCGACCCCGCCCGAGGGCGTGGCCCGGATCGCCGCGAGCGTGCGCAACGGCCGCCTGGTCGTCCTCGAGAACGTCGCCCACCTCGCCCCGGCCGAACGGCCCGACGAGGTCGCGGCGCTGCTGGACGAGCACTTCGGCGGCCCCGCGACCCTCGACCGGGTGCGGGCGGCCGGAATGACCGTCAGGCGGCAGGTGCTCGGCGACGAGCACGTCGACCGGGCGATCGCGGCCACGACCCCGTTCACCCGGGACTTCCAAGACCTCATCACCACGTACGCCTGGGGGGAGATCTGGACCCGCCCCGGCCTGGACCGCCGCAGTCGCTCGATGATCACCCTCACCGCGCTGGTCGCCCTCGGCCACCACGACGAGCTGGCGATGCACGTGCGCGCGGCCCGCACCAACGGGCTCACCGACGACGAGATCAAGGAAGTGTTGTTGCAGACCGCGATCTACTGCGGAGTGCCGGCCGCGAACATCGCCTTCCGCATCGCCCAGCGCGTCCTCGGCGAGACGTCGTGACCGCCTCCGTCCTGGACGCGGCCCAGGCCGTCTCGGTCGTCAAGGACGGGAACACCGTGCTGGTCGGCGGGTTCGGCATGGCCGGAATGCCCGTCGAACTGATCGACGCGCTCATCGAGCACGGCGCCGGCGACCTGACCATCGTCAGCAACAACGCGGGCAACGGCGACACCGGGCTCGCCGCACTGCTGGCGGCGGGCCGCGTCCGCAAGGTCGTCTGCTCCTTCCCCCGGCAGGCCGACTCGTGGGTCTTCGACGGCCTCTACCGTGCGGGCAAGATCGAGCTCGAGGTCGTGCCGCAGGGCAACCTGGCCGAACGGATGCGCGCCGCCGGAGCGGGCATCGGCGCGTTCTTCAGCCCGGCGGGGGTCGGCACGCCGCTCGCCGAGGGCAAGGAGTCGCGCGTCATCGACGGCCGGGAATACCTCCTGGAATACCCGATCCGGGGCGACGTGGCGCTGATCCGCGCGCACGTCGCCGACCGGATGGGCAACCTGATCTACCGAAAGACGGCCCGCAACTTCGGCCCGGTGATGGCGACCGCGGCGGCCGTGACGATCGCCCAGGTGTCGCGGATCGTCGAGGTCGGCGAGATCGATCCCGAGGTGGTCGTGACCCCGGCCATCTACGTCGACCGGCTGGTGGAGGTGGCGCGGTGAGCCTCACCCGCGCGGAGATGGCCCGCGTCGTCGCCCGGGACATTCCCGACGGCAGCTACGTCAACCTGGGCATCGGCCAGCCCACGACGGTCGCCGACTTCCTGCGGCCGGGCAGCGGCGTCGTGCTGCACACCGAGAACGGGATGCTCGGGATGGGCCTGCCGGCCACCGGCGACGCGATCGACCCTGACCTGACCAACGCGGGCAAACAGCCGGTCACCGAGCTGCCCGGCGCCGCCTACTTCCACCACGCCGACTCGTTCGCGATGATGCGCGGCGGCCACCTCGACATCTGCGTCATGGGCGCGTTCCAGGTGTCGGCCGCCGGTGATCTGGCGAACTGGTCGACCGGCGCACCCGACGCGATCCCGGCCGTGGGCGGGGCGATGGACCTCGCCATCGGGGCCAAGCAGGTCTTCGTGATGATGACGCTGTTCGCCAAGGACGGGAAGCCGAAGCTGGTGCCCACCTGCACCTACCCGCTGACCGGCCGGGCCTGCGTGAGCAGGGTCTATACCGACGTGGCGACGTTCGCCGTGGGCGCGGACGGCGTCCGGGTGGTCGAGACGTTCGGCGTCACGGTCGAGGAGTTGAGCACACGGCTCGATGTACCGCTGGTGTTCTCGCCGTGATTTCCGGTGCTCCTTGTCGGCCTCGCTCTGGTGCCCGGCACGTCCCTGCCGGTCACGTCCCTGCCGGTCACGTCGTTCGGTTCCCGCGCCGCGGTCGGCCCGGTCCGCACGCTTCCCGAGCCGCGTACATCCGCTCTCCGCCGACGTAGGTGAACGCCACCGCGGCGTCGGCGATCTCCTCGACCGGCGCGGCGAACGGGTCACGGTCGAGCACGACCAGGTCGGCGCGGAAACCCGGACGCAGGCGGCCGGTGTCGTCCAGGCGATTCACGTACGCCGAACCGGCCGTATAGGCGGACAACGCCGTACGCAGATCGAGAGCCTGCTCGGGCAGGAAGCGCTCCCGGTCCTCGCCCGGCAGCACCCGGTTGACCGCCACATGAACGCCCTGGAGCGGGTCCGGGGTGCTGACCGGCCAGTCGCTGCCCCCGGCCAGTCGCGCGCGGGCGCGGTGCAGGTCGCCGAACGGGTACTGCCTGGTCACCGCGGCGGGATCCAGGAAAGGGATGGTCAGGTCGTCCATCTGCGGCTCGTGGGCGGCCCAGTAGGGCTGCAGGTTCGCGGTGGCGTCGAGCTGCGCGAAGCGAGGTACGTCGTCAGGGTGCACGACCTGCAGATGGGCGAGATGAGGCCGGGTGTCACTCGGACCGTTCGCCTTCCGCGCGGCCTCGACGGCATCGAGCGCAACACGGACGGCGCGGTCACCCAGCGCGTGGAAGTGCGTCTGGAAGCCCAGCGCGTCCAGCTCGGTGACATAGCGGGGGAGCGCCGTGGGGTCGATGAAGGAGAGACCACGGTTGGTGGTGGCACACCCGCAGGCGTCGAGGTAGGGCTCGATCATCGCGGCGGTGAAGTTCTCGGCGATGCCGTCCAGCATGAGCTTCACGGAGTCACAGCGAAGCCGGCCGATACTGAGGCGGTCACGCTTGGCGACCAGGTCGGGGATCTGCTCGGCACCTCGCTCTCGGTCCCACCAGAGAGCGCCGACGACGGTCGCGGCGAGCGTCTGCTCGCGCGCGGCCCGGACGTACGCGTCGGAGACGTCGGCATACCCGTTGGTGGCGGCGATCATGGCGT
>Ga0247781_1000352_pt1 | contig 14071 bp, 8 predicted proteins | sample UWRJL184509B5_FD_179922 | JGI IMG/M metagenome (GOLD analysis project Ga0247781, IMG submission 179922) | Plant litter microbial communities from Arlington Agricultural Research Station in Wisconsin, United States - UWRJ-L184-509B-5 | ecosystem: Environmental > Terrestrial > Plant litter >...
GCCGAGACAGGGGTCACGAGAACGTGGGTCGAGTTCTCGGTTGGGCGGGACAGGATGATGACGGGGTGGCCAGCCGCCTTGGCAGGGAGGTACCCGTGGAGGTTGCCGGGAGCAGGCTTGATCAGAGCCGCGTACTCCTCGGCCGTGAATGCATCCTCTGGCTTGAGGAATGCAATGTCACCTTGGCTCCAGCGGTACTGGGACGAGTAGGTCTGGTCGAAGGCTCGCTCGTACCGCCCGTGGGTGCGGCCCCAGTATGGTCGCTTGCTGCGCGGGCCAGAGTTGCCGGTGGTGGTGACTGGCATCTTGTCGGTGGTGGCGGTGTTGGTGGTTGGTGATGGTGGTGGCGGTGGTGGGTGGTGGTAAGTGCCAGTGAATTGTCAACTGGACTGGTGTGAACCGGCGTGGTGTCGAAGCGCGGCTGGTAGGATGTCGAAGAATAAGGTGAGGTGATAAATAACCAGTGAAGTTTCAACTGGTGGTTGCTGTAATACTCTCTGGTGGGATCTAGGATCAGTATGGGGTGTGAAGAGTCGATGAAGAGTCGATGAAGAGTCGAGTACGTGTCCTTTCTGAGGGGTGAAAAGAAGAAAATAAGACGAGGGGTGAAATGGGAAATGGGAGCCGGTCGGGGCTTTATACTGCTGGGAACCAGAGAACTTTACTCCAACAACTGAAATTTCTAGTTTGACTCATACCAAACTTCCCGGCCCTGTGATCTTGACCTCGAAAGAAACGTGCTCAGGGCGGAAGGATGGCATCACTGAAGCTTAACCCAATTCTATGCAGATTCGACATTTTACCTCGGCCACGGCTTGGGTTCAGGAAACTTGTAACCTTACTAGATAGCACGTCACTTCGAGATTGAGCATCTTTGGTTGGGGGAGGGATTTAAAATCACCAGTTAATGGAACAAAAGCCGATTCGTGATATCGGCTCCAAGTACCGTACTGCCAGACCGGTAGAAACGGGCAGCACGACCCGAGCGTTGATCCTATTGATGACTTCACCGTTAAGAGGCCGTTGGGTTTCCCGTTGGGAGTTTCGGCTTCAAGTTTAAGCCCACAAAGTCAATTCTGGCAAGCCAAGTTTCCCCTTGTGATCCAGGCATGTGGAGTCAAGTCAGGAGAGGTTAATGTAATCTTTGTGAAGGACGCCTTCGTATGTCATATAATAAGGTTTTCAGCCTCACCCATCAGGTTAGACGAGCGGAGCACAGTCTGGCATATTAGCTTCGGGATTTTCACTGCTTGTGAGTACAGACTCGAGCGGTTTGGACCAAAGGGCGTCTTTTCACGAATGATGAAGAATAAAATGATGTATTCAACACAGCCAGTTAATCTATTAGGGATTCAATTTCATCAAGGCATTGTGCGTGCCTATTGTCCCAGGTGGTCCTGGTTCATGAAATAAAATTATTCGTTTCTAGATCTGTAGTTTCCCCATACTTTCACCCACAAGATGCCACATGGCGGCTTGTCGTGGCTTTCACTCCTTATAGCTTAAAGTCCGGGCTGTCAAGACAGAACCCCTAGTTCTTTCCTGCAGTATCCCGTAGACGGATTCCCAAGAACGATCTGGGCCCAGATGAAGCTTTGTGTCAGAAGGAGTCATGATGTTTGAAAACTTAGCATGGAAGCTGGGTGCTAATTTTTTAAACGAAGACCAATATTGATTTTTGTTCCAGCACAGAATATTTTCCATCGTCTTAAATTCTATTCCCTTAAAACTAGCTGGCTATACATGTGACCTGACAGAGAAAACGCATCTCAAACCCTAAACACAATTATTCAAACCCCACCCCCTACAGCTTCTCCAAAGACTGCAGCCCCCTATCTCCATCAACAAGCACACACCATCCCTCTCCACCATGGCCGCCCTCACCAGCAACAACAGCCTTAAAGTTGGCCCGGGCAAAGGCGAGGACGTCATCGTCAAAAGTCCCCGGCTGCAGCCACACAGAGGGGATTCCGAGATCCTTGGCCTCCTTGAGGGTCTTGAGGGTGATGGGAGGGGCGGTGATGATGGAAAGTGAAGTCTCCTTAGGGTTCTCGAGGGCCGAGATGGATGCAATGGTTGGGAGGTCATCGGTGCCAACCTTGATGGTCTTGGCTGTGGGGTTGACGGGCGTAACGGCGAGCTTGCGCGTGACGTACCATTTGAAGACTATTCGATATAAGAGTTGAGGTTAATGCTTTGATATGGTGAATTCGCTGTCTAGGTAGGTACAGATAATTACTGACCTTTGTATCCCCATTTATCCGGGTTGGTGCTGGCCCCGACAACCGCAAAGTTGGGAGAGGTGAAGAAAGTCCTCATAGTCGCATCAGTGGCCGCCATTTTTGCAGTGGAGTAGTATTTGTGTTCAAAAAAGGAGGGAACCGTTTTTGAAGATGAGATTGTCACGGCGGGGTTGACGAAAGGGAGAGTAATACGGAGAGTCTGGGGACAACGAGGGAGATATAGACAGTCTTTCAGGAGTGGTATTGAAAAGCGATGCATCAAGGGTTCAGTCGTGCTAAGTATAGGTTCACAATGAGATATGCAGGGTGACAAATAGGCTTGTTTCTAAACAAAGAGCGATGGCGGCATTGTCAGACCGTTGGTCGTGAAAGAACCCCGCGAAGGCATGTAACCGCGGCTGATGACGTGCCTGGTCTTGCCCCACTGTTACTTCGGGACTGGAGGTTACAGTACGGAATACTGCACATACGATACCATACAGTACCAAGGGGGCCAGAAATGCCAACATTGATCGGATTTCGTCGGCTCGGTCGCTGATTAGGACGACTCATGACCGTCCTGTGGCCGAGAGGTCTGGGAAAAGAGCCTCATAAAGACATAACCGCGATCCGATGAACGGAGATATTGAGCCTTGAAAGGAAACAGGATCGGTTTGAGTACATCGTGGTACCCCCGGGCTTCGGAAGATTCAGCGTGATCCAGATTTTGAACAATTGCAACAGAGACAAAACACCCACACAATGTCAATATTTGGGCAAGTTCAAAACCGCCGTCCTGCGATTATGTCTTGGGCTGAGGGCCTTCTCCGCTGACTGTAGTCCACTACAGCCGATCCACTTACTCCTCTGCCGGATACGCCGCCTTCCGGCCATCATACCCTCCCGTGCTGTTCAACCGGGTGCTGGCCTTCCACAATGCAAAACCCACCGGAGATGCTAGCACTGGCAGCGGCACGCTATTGGACCTGGGCTGCGGTCATGGGCTGATATCGCGGGCAATGGCGTCGTCGTTCGGATCGGTTATTGCCCTCGACCCGTCGGCCGGTATGGTGGAGCAAGCCCGGAAGCTCACCTCGGACCCCAAGATCACAATCCGGAAGGGCAGCGCCGAAGATCTCTCCTTCTTGCCGGACAGTTCGGTGGACTGTGTTGTGGCTGGACAGGCGGCGCATTGGTTCGACTACACGAAGGTCTGGCCTGCGCTCGCCCGGGTAGTCAGACGAGGTGGCTCACTTGCCTTTTGGGGCTACAAAGACCACATCATTGTTGGGCGTCCCGAAACGACACCAATCTTTGACAAGTTCATCTACGGCGTACAGGAGCCGGTTCCCGGGGTGGAGAGCCTGGCACGATTCTGGGAATTACCGGGACGGGACATACTTCGGGACTCGTTCCGTACTGTGGTTCCGCCTGCCACAGACTGGGAAAGTGTCATGCGTATTGCATGGGATCCAGACCGGAAGGCAGGTGATATAAACGATGCGCCCGAGGAGGCACTCTGGCAACGCAAGACGCTCAAGCTTGGTGAGCTGGAAGGGTACGTGCGGACCTATAGTTCCTTTAGCGGGTGGAAGAATGTCCACCCGGAGAAGAAGAGCAGGGCGGAGGGAGGAGATGGAGATGTGGTGGATTTGATGTTTGATGAGATTGTTGCGGCGGTGCCGGAATGGAAGGCGCTGGGTGATGGCCGGTGGAGGGACGTTGAAGTTGATACGGTTTGGGGTACTGTTCTTTTGATGGCCAAGAGACGATGAAGACCGCGATTCTGAACTCTTTCGAATTTCTGTTTGTACACTAGCATTGATATCCAAATCCCAACTCTCCTCTCAAACGTGCGACTTCGGGACCAATCGTGAAACTTGGCAGGAGGGGCAGGCGGCATCTTTGGTGTGCCGATGTGACCCGCTGTTGTTTGTTGCTGCGGTTGTTGCCCCGTCAAACGGACGAATGCTTGGCGCATTGATCGCACAGACCACCAAGCAACTACCAGTGCCTGGAATTGACACCCAAGGACCAGAAAAAACACAACCATTTGTTTTCACTGCCTTTACCCACAACCACTCTTCCTCCCATTGCGAATAGCGTCATTTCAGCGATTCGTCTTTCCTCCAAGTCTTGCAAGTTTCTTGCTGCTCAGTTTTCCACTGTCTTCCAGCGCGCCTTCATACACAATGGTACGTTTTGTCGGATTTCTTCCTTCTTTCGCGGTTATGCTTTTGCCACCCACCAGCAGCACAGGGAGCCCCACGGTTGCGGTTGTCCGTGTCAACGAAGGGGTACCTTGAGTGAGCAAGCGCTCCAAATCTGGCCACTAAAATTGGCCGATGCCCTCTGTTAGCGCAGACCTGTGCTGCAAAGTGTGGTCATCAGCAGCATAACAGGCGGTCATCTAACGGGCAACGGCCCTCGTTCGAATCTCGCGATTTTACCAACAAAAGCGAACTCTACCTCGTCGCATGCGGCTCCCACATCCCCCCCGCAGCACAACTCCATGCTTGCCTTGAAATCCTAAATTACAGATCGACTCCAGCACTCATTATTCTCTCTTGCTCCCTTGATTTTGCGCATTGTTACCCCGCCGTGCCGCAGTCGGGTTCGGGCGAAAACAGACAAAAATTGCACAGCACTTGGAGACAATGATATCTAACGGGTACGACGGTCAGGCTTCGACCAACTACAAGGAGGCCTTTTCCCTCTTCGACAAGCGCGGCAACGGTCGTGTTACCCTCGATAGTTTGGGAGATTTGCTGCGCGCATGCGGCCAGAACCCTACCCTCTCCGAGATCCGCGACCTCGAGAAGAATGTTGGTGGTGATTGTAAGTGATCTTCTAGACAAGTCTACATCTCGCTCCCACTTTCAAGGCGGAGAACAAAAACTAACAGAGTATCCTTCGCTCTCCAACAGTCGACTTCGAGACCTTCCAGCGCGTTCTGAACCGACCAGGCGGCTTCCGCGACCCCGGCGACCCCGAGGAGTACTGCCGTGGATTCCAGGTCTTCGATAAGGATATGACGGGCTTCATCGGTGTTGGCCAACTCAAATACATCCTGACAAACCTGGGCGAGAAGATGACGGATGAGGAGGTGGATGAGCTGCTCAAGGCCGTTGACACCAGCTCCGGCCAGGTCAATTACACCGGTACGTCGTTTTACTCGGATTATATTGGAGACGTTTATGCAGAGTGGCGGTGTGACTAGCAATTACCAGTTGACTAACAATTTTCTCCTCGCAATATAGAGCTCGTTCGAACCATCCTTGCGAACTAGAGGAATTACGATTGCCAACGAGGGGCAGAAAGGCGGGACATGGAATGGCTCTCGCCAAGAGAACCTCTAAGAATAGAGGCGGAAAGCAGAAGAGCAGACATTCGTCAAGGGGATATTATTGCATTATTTGGGGGAATTGGTTTCGAGGCGGATTTACCTGGTTGGCCGGCGTTGGTGTCCTCTTTTTTATTGCAAACAAATCTAGCACTACTGTATCGAATTGTATGAATTGTATAACTGGGCGATAATGCAGGTTGGTCTTGCGTGCCTTTGAATCGCCTCCTGGACAGGAGGTGGCTCGCAGCACCAGCCATAGACCAACCCTTTTCATTGTCATTATACACTACGTGAAGACACATGCCATGTGTCGATATTGAAGTACGCTATGTGAGCCAGTATGATGGTGGGATAGGTATCATACATCCTATCGATTTACCTAGGTTGAAGGGCGGGAAACGAGGGAGGATGGCCGTTTTTTGGTTCGACGAGTTTGACTGCAGAATGACTTGGTAGGATAGGGGCCAGATGCAAGCCACGAAGCACCGCAGTGACCACATCTGGATATGCATACAGTCTGGCCGAGAGCAGGTGCATCAGTAAGATCATGTTGCCCGGTTTCAAACTCCCAGTTTGACGGAATCTCGACACCCTCACGGCCACCGCCCTGAAATCAAACCGCCAAGCTTTCTCCCTCACCAGTAAATCACTAACCGATCTGCCAGGCAGATGCATCCGCCCCCCACCTTGGCATTCCCTTGGTAAACTGGGGAAGCTGCCACCTTACCTCAACGTCCCATCACAGCACCTTCCAATTTGGCTCCCATCGTTCAATATAGCCTTGTTTTCCATAAGTGCCATGAGAGTGTTGTTGTGACGCATAAAGTGACAAGAAGGCACGAATTGTTAGTCTGACCGCCTCATTCCACGCCTGGACTTTCTCAAACGCTCTCAACAGGGCGGGCTACGGGCAATCAACCACAGCCTGAGAGCCGCCGCAGGTGGTCGTGCATCGAGGTCCATCCGGCTCCGGCTCTTCCCCGCATAAGCACTGGCAGCTTCCATCCCACCAACGCAACGTGTGGACCTCTGCACAACATTAAACCTCCAATCAGGAAAGTCGAATCAAGTCGCCCGGGAACACACTCCCTGCGATTCGATCCGTCACAACCGTCTTCAAACTGGCACTGCCAAAGTCATCACGCGCGAGGAAGGCCAGCTTCCTCTTGATTCTCTCTCTGCTCTTCTTCTCGGCCGCCGTCGTCATCCTGGCTGCCCCACGTCTCGTCGTCCGCCTCTCGTCGCTCTTCGGACAGCTCAAATACACCCGACCTGCCCACCAGGAGCCGATAAAAGGAGGCCCTCTTGCCTTCACCACGATTCCTTCCATAGCAACATTTGCCTCGATATCCCTCCCCGCCTTGCTAACACACGCACCCAACGTCAACATGGCCAAGTACGCAAACCCGCCCCAGGCCCCGCCTCTCTTCACCGGCACCAAGGAGAGCATCGTAGCCGACGCCAACTCCCTCTGCGGAAACACTCGCTCCCTGCTGGACAAGCTCGTCGCCGAGATCAAGCCGGCCGATGATTCCAAGGCCGCCACCTTCGATACCGTCATGCGCCCTCAGACGGAGGACGAGAACGTCTCGAGCCTAAGCGCCCGCATCCTGGGCTTCTACCAATATGTCAGCGCTGACAGTGCCTTGCGTGATGCAAGCACCGAGGCCGAGAAGATCATGGACGAGTTTGGAATTGAGTGCAGCATGCGTGAGGATGTCTTCCACTTGGTTGACACCGTCTACCAGAACTCGGGGCTGGCCAAGAGCAAGGAGGCGGATGCTGAGCGTCTGATTGATGAGGCCCTAGCCACGAGTGCTGGCCTTGACAACGTCGAGAGCGCGCGTCTGTTGGAGAAGGAGAGAAAGAACTTCATCAAGAACGGTCTGGGCCTGCCCGCCGGCGACAAGAGAGAGCGTTTCCGGGAGATCAAGAAGAGGCTGAGCCAGATTCAGATCGCATTCCAGAAGAACCTGAACGAGGAGAACGGAGGTCTTTGGTTCACCAAGGAAGGCCTCGATGGCGTCCCAGAGGATGTGCTGGTCAATCTCGAAAAGGGCGAAGGCGAGAACGAGGGCAAGGTGAAGCTCTCGTTCAAGTACCCGGACCTCTTCCCGACTCTGAAGTTTGCCAAGAGTCCCGAGACCCGGAGGAAGTTGTTTATCGGTAATGAGAACAAGGTATGGTGTCCTATGGCTTTTGGTGGCTTGGGTTTCATGCTTACCTATCGTTTGTTCTAGTGCAACGAAAACGCACCGCTGTTCAAGGAGGCGATCCTTCTTCGTGATGAGGCCGCCCGCCTTCTCGGATACCCCGACCACGCCTCGTTTGTTATCGAAGATAAGATGGCCAAGACGCCAAAGACAGTCTTGGACTTTCTCGGCGACCTCAAGTCTCGCCTAGTGCCCGGAGGAGCCAAAGAGGTTGACCATCTCTTGGAGCTGAAGAAGAAGGATCATGAATCTCGGGGTATTCCCTTTGACGGCAACTACTACCTGTGGGATCATCGGTATTATGATCGCCTCATGGTCGAGAAGGAGTACAGCATCGACGAGAATGCAGTTTCCGAGTACTTCCCCATCCAGTCGACTGTCGCTGGCATGCTGAAAATCTTCGAGGAGATCTTCGGCCTTGTCTTTGTCGAGTTGACCCCTGAGGACCGCAAGCGCATCTCTTCCACTGGCAAGGCTGAAGATATCGCGTGGCATGAGGACGTCATCATCTTCAGCGTCTGGAATGATGAGTCCGAGGGCGATGAGTTTGTGGGTTATCTCTACCTGGACCTCCACCCGCGTCCGGGCAAGTATGGCCACGCTGCCAACTTCAACCTCCAGCCAGGCTTCTTGCAGGCCAACGGCTCGAGGCGTTACCCCGCGACCGCCCTCGTTTGCAACTTCAGCAAGCCGACACCCAACAAACCTTCACTTCTGAAGCATGATGAAGTCGTGACACTTTTCCATGAGCTTGGCCACGGTATCCACGACTTGGCAGGAAAGACACAGTACGCAAGGTTCCATGGAACCTCGACGGTCAGGGATTTCGTCGAGGCCCCAAGCCAGATGCTTGAAAACTGGTGCTGGACTGCCGGTCCTCTCAAGAGCCTGAGCAACCACTACAAGACAAACGAGCAGATTCCCGACGACCTGATTGAGAAGCTCATGGCAACCAAGCATGTCAATGACGCCCTGTTCAACCTTCGGCAGTTGCACTTTGGCCTCTTCGACATGACTGTCCACAGCCCCAAGTCCCATGCCGATCTGGAGGCGCTGGATGTGGCCGCGACATACAATGAGCTGAGGACTGAGATTTCCAAGCTGAAGGGACCCGAGGCACAAGGCGAGCCAGCGTAAGTGACTGGAATCAATATCTTTTGTGAGGAAATATTTACCGCTGACACACCTTCACAGTACGTGGGGCAACGGCCAAGCCACATTCGGCCACCTTATCGGAGGTTATGATGCTGGATACTACGGCTACCTGTCCTCCGAGGTCTATTCCACCGACATGTTCTACTCCAAGTTCAAGCACAACCCCATGGACAAGGCGGAGGGCCGTCGGTACCGACACACTGTCCTGGAGAAGGGTGGATCCCAAGATGAAATGCTCACCCTCGAGCAGTTCTTGGGTCGCAAGCCCAGCTCCGAGGCATTCTACAAGGAACTTGGTGTAGAGAACTAGATGGGTGAATGTCTATTGCTCGTACGATACCTCTTATCACGATAGATGCTGTCTGGTCCGGAAACAAGATGCGTGTGCAAGGAGTGCCCCATGTCATTCCCGCCAAGGACATCATATGATTCGACATGAAATAGCAATAATTTACCTTTGATCACAAGTCGATGCAGTCTTCTTTTGAGTTCCCGAGAGCAGGGGTATCTCGGTCTACCTCCCCACATCAACAGGGGACGAACTGACACCAGCTCCACCAAGTCTGATCGGGAAGACCATGCGGTTCAAGGGCAGTAACCCGACCACAGAGTGATTCTTTATGACCAGTAATCAGTGTCCTTTATATCAAATACTATCAAGCCCGATTAGCTCAGCTGGTTAGAGCGTCGTACTAATAGAATTCCACCTCCTGGGTTCTATCCAGTCCATGCGAAGGTCAACAGTTCAATCCTGTTATTGGGCAATGCATTTCATTTTGCTCTTGTTTCGTTTACTTTTATATATATATATATATATATTCAGACCCCCTTCCCCTCGGTTCGTCTCTGTTCCTGCCAACGAAAACACCCTCTCGTTCAGTTGATGATTCCCATTTTTGTTCCCTTCCTTTGCATTGAACTTTTGGATCTACAGCCTTCCTCCGCCAGTCCGTGCTGGTCCGCAGCATGAACCCTATCCACCCATAATTTGCCTCCTTGCTTATGTTATGCTATCTGCTCTCGGCGTTGGTCATGTCACGCCAAGTCTTCTCCATAGACACTCACCTCTTCGCCCTCCACCGGGCTTCCCCGTCGTGCGATCGCAAGATAGGGAATGCCCGAGAAACCCCGGTGTCCACCAAGCACTGGGTGCCCGTCGGCAGATGCATTGCGAGGGCTAGGCGCGGTGATAACGGATTTAGAGTTTCAGGGCAATTGAAACCTTGACATGATACATCCAGGGATCGTGCTGTGCAGCTGTTGGCCCGATGCTGTGGTCCCTTGGTGCATGCTGTCGGCTTTGCAAGGCCGGAGTTGCAGTATTTCTCCCATGGACGGTCTTAACACCATTGCACTACACTAAGAACCTACCTACCTTCCACCCTACCAATTCCAGTGCTTAATTGATTACGTCTCATTAAGCTTTCCACTTTGTCCTTTGGGCCGTCTGGGCGTGGGAATTCTCCGACTCTTCTCCGGGGGGATGGACCAACTTGGGCAAAGCCCGAGAGACCTAACCAACCGTTGGACGGGAGTTTGCTTTACCAAACCTTCCCCAGGGTGGAGATCCACAGTCTGTCGTCATATGCTCCATGTTGTTGCGGGAAAAAAAAGGGGAAAGTGAAAAGCGCATGCCGACCTGGACCCCTGTCAACTGGCACCGGGCCAGTGGAGAGGTACCTGCCAGGGTTGCAAGACTAACATCGACCTGACTCGTGGTAGGGAGGAAGGTTCAGGAACGAGAATAGGCGTTTTTGCGAAGAATCTCGGATTTCCTTGGAGAATAGGGGGGATTTTAGGCAATGTGCTGTGTATTCGATTAACATTACGGCACTGTGGTCTTGGGTAGAAACCGAATAACCCACGAGGAGACGGGCGGGCTGGACTGGCCTCGTGGTCTCGCTGCAGGTTGTGGATTCGGACGTTGCATGTTCTGGAGAAAGGTTCAAGCAAAGTGGAAATGGCTTCCACCTCCGCCTCCCCATCCCACTTCTGGAAGTCTGGAAGCATGTTCTCGGTCCAGGTGCAAGGGGACACCTACATACGGTATTTACTAATGATAATGCGAGGTCTTCTGATAGGATGCCCGGAAGTCGAGAGATAACCGTACGGGAGATGCGGGCAGATGGGGTCCTGCCTGGTAGTGGTTGCCTCTGACTCGGTCTCCCCCACGAATCCAGAAACTCCTTAAAGTCTTCCGCTCCTGCTCCCCGAGACTTTTTCGTTCCCCAGGTTTCTGCTCAACAAGCCCATCTACCCTTCCGACGGCCCCCGTGTCGCGCAGTCCTCGTCCTCTTCCGCCGTCGCTTTCTCGTTCACGTCTGTCTTCTACACTCCTTCTTGCAGCCAGCTTCCGCATTCGCCCATCATCGCCCTTTGGATATCTTTTGTCACTCCTTGCAACAATATCTTGTATTGATACAGTTAAAGGATCCACTGACTCGGGTCAACCACTTGGCTTGCGAAGTAGAATATCAACGGGCGTTTGCTGGAAGCAAAGCGGGTGCAGCGACCTCCACCACCACCAACACACGCGAGGCATCTGAGAAACACCAGAGGCCTGAGTGATGGAGGGAGGACAAATCTTCGAGGGGGGACGAAACCGCAGCAGTCCTGATCCCAAACTCAAGGATGAGGAGGACCAGTTGGCCCAGGGCGCGATTCCCAAATATGGCGTCGACAGCGGGTCTTCCTCTGACGGGTACGTGGTCGGGGAGGTCCAGAACATGAGCGCCGCCGATTTCGAGAAACAAAAACGAGAGGAGGGCCATGCAAAGTTCCACCAACTGGGCTGGAAACGCCTGACGGTTGTTCTCATTGTCACGGCGATTGCCTTGGGCGCGCTCAGTCTCCCAGGTGCCTTTGCGACTCTGGGCATGGTGGCGGGTGTTATCTGCACCGTCGGCCTCGGCTTGGTTGCAATGTACACCAGCTATGTCGTCGGCCAGATGAAGGTCAAATATCCCGAGATTGCGCATTTCGCCGATGTTGGCCGTCTCATGTTTGGAAGAGTCGGCTACGAGGTCCTCGGTGTCATGTTTTGCCTGCAGCTGATCTTCACCACGGGGTCTCACGTCCTGACGGGCAAGATCATGTTTGGAAACCTCACCGAGGACGGGGCCTGTTCGATTGTTTTTGGCGTCGTTTCGGCCATCATTCTGTTTCTCGTCGCCATCCCGCCCAGTTTCGCCGAGATGGCCATTCTCGGATACATTGACTTTGCATCCATCGCTGCGGCCATTCTCATCACCATGATTGCCACTGGCATCAAGAGCAGCGGTGCTCCCGGGGGTCTGGAGGCTGTCAACTGGTCCGCATGGCCCAAGGAGGGCATCACCGTTGCTGAGGCCTTCATTGCTATTGCCAACATTGTCTTTGCCTACAGCTTCTCGCTGTGCCAGTTCAGCTTCATGGACGAGATGCACACCCCCACCGACTTCCCCAAGTCCATTCTGTCGTTGGGTGTCATTGAGATCATCATCTACACCTTGACCGGAGCCTTGGTATACGCCTTTGTCGGCGTTGACGTGCAGTCGCCTGCCCTCCTGTCAGCCGGTCCCCTCGTGTCCAAGGTCGCCTTTGGCATTGCCCTCCCCGTCATCTTCATCTCGGGCAGCATCAACACGGTCGTTGTCGGGCGGTACCTCCACACGCGCATGTTCAGGAAATCGGTCATCCGGTACATCAACACGCCCATGGGATGGGCGACCTGGCTGGGACTCGACGCCGTCATCACCATCATTGCGTGGGTGATTGCCGAGGCCATTCCTTTCTTCTCGGATCTCCTTGCCATCTGCTCGTCCTTGTTCATCTCGGGCTTCACCTTTTATATCCCTGCCATTATGTGGTTCTGGTTCATCAAGGAGGGCAAGTGGTATGAGCGGAAGAATTTGCCGCTGAGCATCATGAATGCCTTTTGCTTTTGTATTGGGCTTATTGTGCTTGGGCTTGGGACGTATTCCAGTATTTGGGATATTGTAAGTTTTCTCACACTCCTTCCCTGTCCTCGTTTATTGTGTTATCACCGATGGTGATGCACTCGCGTCTTCTCTATCATTAGTATTCTGCCAAAGAAAGATTAACTAACAAGATTTTTTCTCGTCACACAGATGCACCGATATTCTACAGGGTCAGTAAACGATCCCTTTACCTGCAGCCCGATGAAGTAAATGGTGGTCGGTTATACATACCATGAGGAGAGATTTCGGGGGAGCGGACGGGAGATGCATGACATTCCTTTTTCTTTTCTCTTCAAAACTTATTCCAGAAGTTGTTCAGGATATCCATTGCAACAGCGAAGTAGACCTTTGGCGGTCGGTAGATATGAATGAAATATATAATGCTTTATGATTCCAACAAAACGTTTGAGGCTGGGGTGTAATATATCTCGCGGCGCGAGGCCGAAGAGCGGAATGTGAGGCTGGTTTTTGCTTGTTGTTTGCCGGATTGGTACGTAATCATTTGTCAATTTTGCGTGTTGGACTCCGCCTTGTAGGGATGTTTCTGGGATGAAGGGAGTGGTATGTCCACTTTGGTGGTTATTTTTACTCGATGGTAATTCTGTGGGAGGGTCGTGGTGGGACTGAGGTTGGATGGTGTGGGTGGTGTCGTATGAAGAGATTTCTCTGGGGGGGGGTGATTTTGGGGGTGGGATGAGATGAGTAATTGATGTGATGTGCTTTGTGAGAAGTGGGAGGATAGAGTGGTGATTTGGAGATATATGTAAGTCAAAAGGATAATAAAAGAAAATAACTTCTCATACTGCGGAGGGAAAAGGTAAGTTCGAGAACGGCAGGGCAAACAAACATGCAAAAAACATACAGCACCAGGGATTCGCTGGTGGTCACCCACCCAACTACTAGTCTGGCGATTAGATTTCTTATTTGTTGGGTCAAAGGGGTCAAAAACAAGCTCCTTTCAGGTCTGAAAGCGGGAGCCTCTGATCCTGGCTGCCAAGACATATAACCAACGGACAGACCGTCTCCCCCTCAGTTTTCCTCCGTTTTCATTCGTTTAACCCCTGCCATACGTAGTCGAATGGGAGTAGAGCCTTCCACATCATCCCCTGCCGTGTTCCTGAGCAACTGAACGTCCAACAACCGCCATACCCTCCATCTACAATTCGTCATGAATAG
>Ga0247781_1000353_pt1 | contig 14060 bp, 8 predicted proteins | sample UWRJL184509B5_FD_179922 | JGI IMG/M metagenome (GOLD analysis project Ga0247781, IMG submission 179922) | Plant litter microbial communities from Arlington Agricultural Research Station in Wisconsin, United States - UWRJ-L184-509B-5 | ecosystem: Environmental > Terrestrial > Plant litter >...
ATGCTGTAGCTAAAACAACCTATACAACCAGCCTCAGGACCAATCAGCCCCCCTGGCTAAACGAATACGAATACACTCGCCTGGGCAGACCATATAAATCCGCAAATACTCTGATCCTGCCGCGTCTTCACGTCACAATCCAGCCGGGTGCTTTGACTCGAAAGCGCCCTCCTTCTGATAGTCGCCGATGCTTAGGTGAAGCAACGTTCATCCCGCTGGATGACAAGCGGCCGCTAAGTTAGCAAGGGATAAGACAATATCGCCGTCAGTAGCGGCGTCCTAGCAATGAACCACCCGACGGCCGACGGGTTGAGTGTCCTAGCAATGAGCCACCCGACGGCCGACGGGCCGCCTATATGCGGGTTGATTCCCGCCATCCGCTTCAGCTTCGATTTATTACCGAATCAGGCACAAGTTTAGCACCGTTGGGTCGCCGTTCGAGGAGCTGCCGGCGACATCGACGTCAATGGACTCCCTTGGTGTTAGTACTGCTGTTGTTGTTGTCGGAGACCTCAGACTTGGCTGCTGCCCGGAGGATCAACTCACACCGGCCGCATCCAATACCAAGGATGGTCTCAGCTGTGAGCGCCCAAGAAGAGATCAAGTAACTCATCCGCATGGCTTTCGAGGGACGGGGAAGGTACAGCAACACGGCGTATCTCGTAGAGCTGAGTTAACCCGCCCCTTGACAAGGGCATGAAGGCACACAATGGGCGGACGAATACCGCAGGGGGGCCTCTATCACTCTCACTGGGAACCAGAGCAACATATGGGAGAACGGATTTGCTTCTTCATAATTTTTCATTTCATTTCGTGTCGAGCTCGTCAAAGCAAGCTTCATATGTGATCATATATCATACAATGGTAATAATAAATCCAGTCCAATGCAAGACGAAATGTCCAACTTGAAGTGTATCCTACACATGAAGTGATTAGGTGATCATCTGTTGCGGTTCGCGGAGAATCTCCGGACCATGACCTCGCGGATCGTGTACTTCTTCAACGCAGCCGCAATGCCGCCCTGACGGACAAGCTCATCAAAGAGAGCCGGAGACGGCACGTCGACGTACACGAGAACAAGACCCTTGAGAACGTGGGATAAAACCCGGTTCACTCCCATCAGCCAAGACCACGACCTCTTGGGCGTATCATGTTCATGATCTTTCCAAAGCGGATCAGAAAATGAAGGGACGATTATCAGGCCAAATTCACTGTGGTCAAAGACCGGTCCGCGCTGGTAGAGGATGAAGTCTACCCCGAATTTAATGCCATGGCGAGGAACCCAACCAAGGGAACGGAAGTGATGATATACCGCATACTGCACAAGGAAGGGGTCGCTGGGTTGCAAGGGTGTTACTGTGGAGCCAACTTTCCGTGGAGGGAAGTACGAGTACGATCGGAACAAGGTCAAGAGATGGTCGGTTGGGATGGGAGCGCCCGTGACGGGATCAACGACTGACAGGGCACCAAGGCCAAAGGCCACGAAGAAGGCTTCCTCGGGCGCGAGCTGGAAGTGTTCCTTGTCTACCAAATCCCCAACAGGTATTGGGACGGGTAGTTCGGAGACTGTCAAGCTTTCAGGTGATGGGGATAATTGGATGGCAGCTGGTGCATCGGTCTCTGAAGCTACTGTGGGATTGCTGTCATCAGCTGCTGGGGATGGGGCCCTCCTTACTGAAGTATCTGCAGAGCGATTTGGGCTAGGGGGATCAGTGTGTTGGAAAGTGGTGGACTCAACCTCGGGCGAGAAACGGACACTTTTCCGGCGCTTAAGAGGTGCCTTTTCTGGGTTGGGACAGGCCCCGGTTGAGCCATTGGAAGGCGGTGACGGAACTGAAGAAACTGAAGACGAAACTCCGTTGATCTTTCCATTCAGACCATTCACCACGGCTCCATTGTCGTCGGAATCGTGGTCAGAAGAGGTACTTGCCCCAAAGCTGTGAGAGTCGACGCCGTTGACAAGCCCGTTTGTCCGGGCATTTCCATCGACCACCTTGCCATTTGCGTGCCCATTTGCTCGAACGTCTGCTGGCGATGGTTCAGCGAGAGACTGAATCAGTACGGGTCTATCGCGGGCGACAACATTCCCGGGGGAAAGAGAGGCGGCCTCTAGATCCACCAGCGAGTTGGGAAGCGCCAGAATACCCGCAGGGGTTACTGGCGCATGAGACGCGTCTCGAGGAAGCTCCTGGACTTGCTTAGGGGCTGGTGCAACATCGGCAGCGACTTCCTCCAGAAGTTGGGATTCTTCAACCACCACCAAGGAATTAGGCAGAGCCAGCAAGTCTGCAGGGGTGACAGGTCCTCTTGGCCCCTTGAAATCACCATTCAATGTGATCTCTTCGACCTCAACGGGAGCAGTGGTAGTGGCATTGGCTTCTTCCTGGCGCTGTCTTTCGATTGCCTCCAGTTCTGTCTTTGCTCTCTCCCATTTTGCGAGTCGCCGCTCCTCACGCCTGGACTCGGTGTGTTGTTCACTGACTCTCGTGCTCTGGAGAGCCCCGCGACGGTTTTGCTCCCTCTTGAGCCAGTTGGGTTCACTGCGACTGAGGCTGCCCTTGCCAAAAAAGCCTTGTTCCCATAAGGCGCGTATCGACTTGGGATCCTTGATGTGGACGGACCCGGTGCTCGGGTCCCAGATACCCTGATGGACAACGGATGGCTCAGCCGGGGGTGGAGAGACAATCTGTCGTACCCATGCGAATATCAGATGGACGAGGGAGATTGGATTGCTCGGGAAAAACGTAGGTAGCGGGAATGTCCTGACTGGTGCAGGGAGGGCATACACTTGGTGTAGAGGTATCCTGGGCTGTGACGGCGGAGGGCGCCTGTTCCCTGTGGTGGGGGTGTTGGTTGGAGGAGAGGTTGAACTTGGTTCGTTGGGAATTGTGATTGGTTGGGACATGGTCGCGATGGTCGTAGTTTCAGCCATCTTGTCTTCTGTTCATGTCGGCCTAGGGGACAGCGTGTTAGTTTGAAAACATGACTGCTGTCATTCTGCCATCAAGGACAGATTGTAAATGTTTACTCAGATACCGTCAGTAGTCAAATACTGGGCCACAGCGAGCGTCCACTGAAGGAATATTGCTCTAAGCTCTTGAAATGGTGTCATCATTGCAAACAGGAGAAGCAGCACTACCTGGCTCCCCTGGATATAAAAGAGATGGTCAAGACATATACTTACGCGCTTGAGGGATATTCCACCCAGTTTACCGAAGATTTCGACGAGTATCTGGCCATCCAGCAAGCTCGCTCGTACCACCAACGGACGCCAGCGCCGTGAAATATCGCGTAAAGATATCGCAAATGGTCGATTGGTTATTGTCGCGGAAGCTTCGGCTCTTTCTCCTGTGATATAAAAAAAGGAGAGAGAAGGAGATGGCGGAAGGTTTCGGCTTCCAGGCACAGACTTTTAAACCTTGACTGGAGCTCCAAAATTTTCTCGGCCTGACTCGAATGCTCTGAGTGGAGTCTCAATCCGGCCGGTTCAACTTCGGAGCCGTTTGAAACGGCACTTGACCCCAGCCGCTCGGGTCAATCCGCTGGCAGGCATGCCTCAGCCACTGGAAAAGGCCCCGTCAATCCACTAAATCCCACAGCCGCCACAGTGGCACAAGGCTGCAGATCACCGGAATTGACTTTTTATGACGATGGGTCGCTTCCGCACGCCAAACCAATGGTTGCTGGGTATCGCAGGCCAGTCTTCCTAGCGCGCCATCACCAAAGAGCCAGCTACCACCTGGGTCCTTGCTTCCCTGTGAGAGCTCATCCGACGATCCGGGCTTCGTGATGCCCAATTGAAGCCTTCCAGTGCATTCCCGCTAACTTGGGCCTGCCTCCGAATTCCTCCCCACATGGACTTACTTGAGCGCAACACCAATAAATTCTCCCGTCTCACCCGACCTGCCATCGTGTCCTCGACTGCTTGCATCCAACCTCACCCCTAAGTTCTTGTTTTGCAATCTCCTCTCATGACAACTGTCGACCATGTTCCAATGTCAAACCTACTCCAAGGGGCCGCCTTGGTTTCTCTCATCTGGGGATCTACCGTCTTCCTAGTGCAATCCATTGGCCTCTACAAGCTGTATGTAAACAAAGCCCCTCTCTGCTTCTCCACACCAATTTCGAGTTTCTAACAAGCTTTTCCTCCAGCTTCCGCCACCTCTCTCGTCCCCTTCCCCCTCCGGTATCGCCCAAACTTCCTCGAGATGAAGTCCCCCATATCACCATAATCCGACCAACCAAGGGCGTCGAGCCCGGGTTGTACGAAACCCTCGCATCGACCTTCTACCAAGAATACCCAACAGAAAGGTTGACCATCTTCTTTTGCGTCGCAACAGCCCAAGACCCCGTATATCCAATCCTCAAACAGCTGGTCTCCGATTTCCCCCAGTTCGACGCCACCGTCTTGGTCGAAGAAACCGATCCTCTGCTCCACGGCTCGAGCGGTCACATCGATAATCTCGGACCGAATCCCAAGATCAGAAACATTAGTCGTGCCTACCGGGAAGCAAAAGGCGATGTCATCTGGATCCTGGACTGCAATGTCTGGGTAGGAAAGGGAGCCGCAGGGAGACTGGTGGACAAACTCTTCGGATTCCAACCCAATGGCTCAAGAACAACCCCCTACAAACTCGTGCACCAGCTGCCCCTCGTGGTTGATATAGAGTCGACCAACACCGAGGAGGCCCAAAGCCTCCTGTCCCGCGGCCCCGACCACCACACCAGCCCCAAGACAGGCCTCATGGGCCGCGGCGGCCGTCTCGAGCAAATGTTCATGTCCACCGGCCACGCCAAATTCTACAGCGCCATCAACACCGTCGGCGTCGCCCCCTGTCTCGTAGGCAAGAGCAACATGTTCCGCAAATCCCACCTCGAGCGCTTCACCGACCCCGACCAGAACCCAATCATCTCCGCCTCCGAGGCCTCCCGCGGCAGGGGCATCGATTTCTTCTCGTCCTACATCTGTGAAGACCACCTCATCGGCGACCTGATCTGGCGCTCCAAAGCCCCCGGCTACCTCAACCACGGGCTTGTCGTCGGCGACGTGGCCATCCAGCCTATGTCGGGGATGTCCATCGCCGCCTACATCGCCCGTCGGGTCCGCTGGTTGCGCGTGCGCAAATGGACCGTCCCCGCCGCGACGCTTGTCGAGCCAGGCGTCGAGTCGTTCCTCTGCTCTCTCCACTTCTCCTTCGCCATGACCACCCTCCCTTGGGTCCACGAGCATATCGGTATCCCGCCCACGTACAAGGCCATGGGCGCCCTCTGGCTATTCGCAGTTACGATCTGGATGCTCCTCGACAGATGGGCCACGACCATGCTTTATGAACTGCGTAGTGTGGAGGTGGACGAGAATACCCCATCATTTGCCCGGGGGACCGCTCGCAAGGGTGGCGCCAAGAAGCCGACCTTTATGGAATGGCTGCCTGCATGGATCGGGAGAGAAACACTCGCCTTGCCCATCTGGACATGGGCAGTGTTGCTGGGGACGACTGTCAACTGGCGGGGTAGGATGTTCAGGGTCAACATGGACATGAGTGTTGTAGAGATGGGCGACGGTGGAAGAAAAAAAGCCGCTAACGGCACTAACATTGTAACATCATCCTCTGTCGATGCTGTACGGGGAGTGGAAGGGGCCTCAAACACCCCAAGGTCAAGGAGCAAAGGCCGCATCGAGTAGACTACTTACCTAATGATTTGCCTAACGTATTGTACGATGGAGTTGGAATGCATTAGATACCCTGTTAGAGTTTAGAAATACCAATGTAGAATTGTATCCTTCTCTCAAGTCATGTTCCTACAAGAGACACGATCTGTCATCCGTTGGAGTAAAGGAGTGCATCACGAGTGAAATAATAACAACTCAAGTTTGTGATATCTGCGTTTAAGGATGGATAATTTTTCTCCGCCGCCACACTCGCCAATCTTGAGATAGAACCTCCCTTAAAAATATTCTAGTCAACGCCCTCACCAGCCCCCCCCGAGATATGACCAAACGAAAAAAGGGAAAAAAGGGAAAAAAGAGATTTTTGCTAACCCGCCATGTCCCTGCCGTGTCCACGCCGATCCGTAAAAAGATAACATTAAAATGGCAACCCCCTCGCCTCCGGCGCCTGCAAAACGAAACAAGTCAAAGAAATACATCAGTCATTAATAATCCTCCTCAACAGTCCACTCCCCGGGCAGCCCAAGCACCCAAAGAGTCACTACTCCTCCCACTTCTTGGCCTCAACTCCCTCGGGAGGGATGGTCTCGACCTTGCGTGCCTTGACATCATTCCAATCGGTGCTAAGGGCGGTCCCGTTGCTCTCGACGAAGCTCTTCATCATGGCGCGCTGCTGCTCGGGTGTAGCACCCTGGTACAGCTTCTTGAAGAAGAAGTTAACATCATTCTTGTCCTCTTCATCGTCTCCATCTTCTACCTTGTCCCAGTCCTTGGGTCCGGACTTGCTGCTGGTGGGATATGCTGGGCCGGCGGGTTTGGTATTTTCCTTGGGTGCAGGCGCGGGAGGAGCTGTCTCAACAGGTTTCGCGGCCACTGGAGCAGGAGCAGGAGTCTGGACAGCCTCAACGGGAACATCTCCGCCTCCAATCTGCTCCTGTCCCCAAGTTTTCCACTTGAGACCTGGGGCGGCCTTTTGCAGGACCAACTCGATCTTGCGAGGTGTGGCAGACCACCGTGATCCTTCTGGGACGATCTCTCCGTCGAAGACGATTGTCGATGTCGCCTCGCGGTCTCCGGGTCTAACGTAGGGGGCAGTCTCACGAGGAAGAGGTGAAATACGGGCCTAGATTGGGTATAAGGTTAGCAAGAGAGAACATATCCTGTGCACCACGTGCATGCGATTGCACTCACCTGGGTCGAAGTGAGTTGCACTTGGAGGTCATCCTTCTTCAGGTCCTTTGCAAACAACGAGATGGTGACATTCTGGTTGGTCTGATAGTAGTCGATGCGAAGCTTCAGCTTGTCGTCAGGGACTGAACCTGGAGCCACAGGGGTTGGTGTAGAGATCTTGGTCGGCTCCTCTTTAACGGACTTCACCGCCGATTTCGCAGGTTGCTGCTCGACCTTTCTCTTCTCTGGCTTGGTCGGGATCTTGGTGACGGTAACCTTGCGTCCGGGGTGGTCGGCTGGTAGACTCTTGAGCTGGCCAAGGGCTTGACTTCTCCAGGCGTATCCGCGGTTCCAATCGGCTTCAAAGCCAGTCTTGTTGCCAACCTCCATGCCTGGTACTCCCCCCGATATGGGTTGATCCTTTTTGTCGGCAACACCATCTTCATAAGTGACCGTGTAGCGGCCTTCCTCATCAACATTCTTCTCCACCTCATCGTTCTCGCGGGCAGGGCGGCCTTCCGCCAAGAGCATACTCCATTTGGCACAGCAATCGGAATCGGCGTAACGGCCGAGTCTGAAGTAGATTGTGGCGCGGCGGTATTGAGCCTCGATCATGAGCTTCCGGGAGTTTCCAGATCCACGTTCAGCGGCTGTATGGTAGGCGAGTTCGGCATCCTGGAGAGCAGCCTCGTAGTTCTTGAGTTGCTGGTTGGCGTGTGCGCGAGCGAGAAGCCATGTTGGGGAGTCGGATGACTCCAGAGCCTTGTCAAGATACTTAACGGCGCTGGCATAGTCCCTGTTTTTGACAGCTTCAATGCCCTTCTGGGCCAATGTGGTGCTCGACATTGTGATGCGGGGTGGTGAACTGGGTGCTGTCACGACTTGCAAACGCAGGTGAAATGAGATGCTAGTCTGTCGCGAACTGTGTGCGTGTTCGTGTGTGCGCAGCTTCGAAAAGTTGACGCGTGAAGCTTAGATTGAGATTCCAGAATTGCCAGAAGCTAGGAGAACACTTCTGTCTTGAGACAGCTCATGGGGACCTTGAAGTGTGGTGGAGATGCATGTCGAAGCTGGCAGAAGCGCGGGGAGCTATAGTGGGGCATCTGCCTGAACATCTCACCGCCTGCCATTTATAGCGCATGGCATGACATCAGGCCTGGGCCCCACCCCCAAGGAGAAAGGCAAAGAAGGGATGCACGGAAAACAAAATAGACATTAAATTATAATTAAGCTAAAACGGGCAGACGCTCTTTGAACAATAATGAAAAGTGGCTCAAACAATCTCGTTTGGATACTTCTTCGCAAACATGCCCAGGGCCTTGATGGGGAAGGTGAACTTGTAGTTGGGATACGAGATCATGCAACTCTTATTGAACACTCCCTCGATCGCCTCCTGTAGCCACTCGCCATTGGGCTGTTGTCGGTCCATAATCAGCTTGATACCCTTCTTGATGCGCTCAACATCCGGGTATTTGGCCTTCATGAGCCCAATCAGCGCCCATGCAGTCATGACCACTTGGGAGCCATTCGGGTGCTCGACATATTCACCTGTTTCACATGCCTGCCGGGATCGGGTATTAGTCTTTGGGCATGGCCATAGAAAACAGCGGTGTTAAGAAAACTAACCTTGTAACTTTCTGACCACCCTCCATCCTCTCTCTGTTTGGAGATCAAGAAATCACAACCCCTCTTGGAATGGCTGCTGTTCTCGTAGGTCTCGTCGATTGACGACAAACTCTCCAGAGCAAACATGGTGGCGTACGTGAAGCAGATGGCCCAGCTGCCGTACCAGCCACCGTGAGGTCTCTGCACAGTCTTGATCCACTTAACGGACCGAGCTTTGAACTCTCGGATTTCCTGCGCCCTGTAATCTGGCCAGTGCTCGCTGAAAAGGGACAGGGCGGTGACAACTGCAGTGGTGCATTCTGGGTAGTCATATTCCACCATGATGTTGCCAAACACCTCGGCGGCGTTCAGTATCTCCAGCCATGACCCGGCTCGCGGTGGTTCGTACGAAGCACATCCTCCAGACGGACTCTGGTATGTGAGGAGGGTGTCGATGGCATCGTAGATTCGCTGGTCGTCGATCAAGGTGGGGAACCCAGGCGTCTTTTGGAGAATGATGACAGACTTCAGGGCCTCTGAGACGCAGTCGCTGACCGCGTATCCTTGATCTTTGTTGCTGAACGCCCATGCGCCTTTTCGTTGTTGGCGATAGCATTTCGACTGGTCCTTCACATTCTCTCGGATCTGTTGGCTGTCCAGGTACTTGAGGGCCTTGAGCAACATGTCCCGCCAGCGAGGATCCTCGGTCAGCCCGGCATCCATCACGGTTTGGATGGCAAAGGCCGTGTCCCAGCACTGCACTCCATTAGTGCCGTTGACGAGCATCCCCTCGTCCTTGACCCAGATAAACTCCTCGGCTCTTTCCAAGTGCCTGCGCACAGAATACGAACCAGGCCCATCGCGGACATAGCAGGCCACCAGATTCATGGCGGCATTGACAGGTGCCAAATCAGCATAGTCGGTATTTTCGTCCTCCATATCCATAAGCTCCGATGCCCAAGCTTCTGCACGATCCACTAGAGATTTTGGTCGGATGTACGGAATGTAGACATTGACCAAGGCCCAGTTGATTGTATTGAGAAGCCATGACTTGGCATGATAGTTGTCTGTCGCGCAAATCGAATTCCGGTGCCCAACCCAGTTGACCTTGTCCCAGTCTTGGACTAGAAGCTCTTTCCTCAGCGAGCGAATGACGTCCGTCTCCTCTGCTTGCCATCTCTTGGACCACAGGTAGCTCATTGGGACCATGACCTGTCTCATGTGGATCCACCATCGCCAAGGGGCAAACGGAACCCAGTCAGGAAGGAGCCAGAGCTCGGGCGGCACAGGGTTGACAATGTCCCAGTCCAGCACTCCCAACACTGATAGCCAGAGCTTGGTCCAGTGAGGAGCATGTGTTACGCCTCCGAGTTTATGTAGAGTGGCCCGAGCCTTGATCATCTTAGGGTGGTCGGCCTCCACTCCCACCAGACGCAGAGCCGTGTAGTTGAGCGCGGTCCCAAGCACCGAAGTCTCTCCTTCAATATGTAGGCCCCAGCCTCCATCCTCTGGGTTTGCGCGTGCAAACAGGTAGTTCTTGATCTCGGTCGCCTTATGCCAGGAGATTGGCGTCTTGGTCACATACCAGGCGATGACGATGCCGGGGAGAAGGAACATCGGTCCGCCGTATTCGCAGGCCCAGTGTCCCGAGGGCATCTGGAACTTCTCGAAGAAGGTAAGCCCATTTTTGGCGGCATCGAGGGGCGTCTTCGGCGGCTCGAGATCAGGTAGGTTCTGAAGGGAGAGGATGAACGGGTTAGCTACCTTGCCCGTATCACCATGCAGAACATCAACATACAAGAGGGAGACCGAGAAAGTACTTGTCGGCCAATGTCTGGGGCCACTTCTTGGCCTCAGCATCGTCCTCAAGGTAGTGCCATGTGTGTCGGCTCTCGTCGTCGCGCATGCGCCATCGCGAATAGTCGGTGCGGTCCTCAATTCGCAGACGCTTGGCGGTGTGCCCATCTCCATCGCCATCGCCATTGACGTCGCCGGTTCGCTTCTTAATTGACCCTTTTTCGCCGACCGAGTCCGGGGCACCTTTCGCGACTGCTGAGCCTTTTGTTCCCGCCATGCTTATCCGAGCTGTCCTATCGTGTGACACAATGGTTTGGGGGTGGTGGAAGGGGCCGTAAGAGAGTTCGGTTTCCCGGTCCCCTGTGATGTCCCCTGAATCCTACTGAATCCTACGGGTCGCGCGGAACCATCCCATTGACCAATTGAGCGGGGAGATCGCACCAATCAGGTGAAGTGATGAAGAATGGGTGGGTCCTTGGGGTTTGCAGAGCTAGCGCTTAATCGAATATACATATAGCGGGACCAAGACACCGTTTACTACATGTTAGTTGTTGATGAGGAAGGAGCAAGGTGCACGATGAAATGGCTCGCTCTTGCAGTCCTGCCTTCATTGACCAACCCAAAATGCTTCTAGAGCTTGGAAAACCTTGAATGGTTTCCTCGTCATTCCGGACAAAACTTTTTACCCATTACAATCATTGCGAGAGAACATCGCAACATATCCTACTCTGTCATTCTCTTGTTGAAGTATTGTTCCTACTATTTTGTTATCGCCGCATGATTCCCCCGACCAGAATTATTCAGTTGTTTCTTATTCAGCATGTCTTCAACCGACAGCCGCCAGAGCAGCGCCATCTCAAGCTCAAATACCCCAGAGGATCACACCGAAGCATCGAGTATCCCGCGCTCCGAAGAATTTGTGGAGGTCCCACCGAATCATTCGAATGAAGGTGTAATCCGCCAGATCGAAGAGCTATTCCAGTCGATGATAGACTCAATTGTCAATGGCGTCGAGCTCATCATCACATACCGGACTGGAAAGAACAGGACTTCCCATGACACGATTCCGGTCGAAATCCCAACGCACAGATACTGGACTCGAAGCAAGAACACTTCCCAGAGCACGACTCAGAATAGAAATCAGACGCAAACTCAGAGAGATTTATTGATGTTTCCTGCCCGGAATCTCCAAAAACAGAAGAGATTTGGTGAGATTGCCCTTCCCGGCTCACTTGGACACTCCAAGATTACTGACTTTGTTCCAGTGTCGCTGTTTCGCATCCTGGAAATAGTCCACGATGCTCTACATTCTGGAAATCTCGTTACCAAAAGGTTTGAACAAGAATACCATGTCCCGAGCTTATTGTTCAAGAATCCTGACACAAATAGGAGCATCTACTACCAGAATATCGAGCTATTCTCGTCACAGGCCACTGTAGACAATATGGTTGACAATCTTGCATTCACGCTTGGCGTCGGGCGTGGGGATCTCAATGTTGCATGCTTCAACCAAATCCACAAGTCAAGCTGATCTCAGATCTATGCTAATACCTTTGCAGGTTGCAGCCGCCAAAGGTCTGGTAGCTGGACCAATCGACCTCAAGATTCGCTATGGTTCTATTATCCAATGTGGTCTCTCCCAGGACAGTGTACGTGGCCAGTCTCCGTGTGCTTCGTCTCCATCCCGGCGCTAACAAATAACAACCCTAGGGAGTATTGCTTCCATCTATCAACTCCGTCGAGGCGGTCGACTTTCGCTCCGCCAAATGGCTGCTCGTCATTGAGAAGGAGGTACAGCTTTTCGTCCTCAGCCAGATAGGGGACATGATTGCAGCTAACCAACCTGATGAAGGCCACCTTTCGAACCCTGGCAGCTTCCAAATATTACACCACATCCAAAGCAGGCCCCGGAATCTTGGTCACTGTATGGTTCCTGTTCCTGGTTTATAACTTGGCTTTATCCTAGTGCTGATAATTATTACAGGCAAAGGGCTTCCCCGATCTGGCTACCCGACGATTCCTTCATGTCATCCGCTCCATCAGACCTGAAATGGTATTCCTTGCGCTAGTCGACTTCGATCCTCACGGTATCTCGATTTTCCGAACGTACGAGAGCGGTAGCCGGCGACTGGAGCACGAACGGGCTGTCGCAATTCCGGGTTTGAAATGGCTAGGCATTCGCAGTGGCGATATTCAACCATATCTATCCGGCGAGGGCGTGCAGCCTCCAAGTCTGCAGAGCTCGCAAAGCAGCTCGCAAAGCAGCTCGCAAAGCAGTTCGAGTCAGTCGAGCCAGGAATCCATTGCGTATTCCTTTGATGGTAATCCACCCCCCAAACGGCATCAGTCCTCGATCAAATACGCTAATCAGCATATGTAGGCTCGGAATTCGAATTGCCCCCCAGGAAAAGAATCAAACTGTCAGCTACGCCATCAACAGACAGTGGTTCCTTCGCGCCTCTCACAATGAGTGCTAGGAAGAGAGCGGTCAACTTGTTGAAAGAACTTGTCGCCGTACATAAGAGGAGTGAAGGCTACGACACAGCAATGGACCAAATGCAAGACGTCCAGAAAATGTTGATGATGAATGTCAAAGCAGAAATCCAAGCTGTGGATAACTTTGGCGACATTACCGATTGGCTGGACCAGAAGCTTTGCTTGCATCTTTCTTCGTAGGACCGATGCTACGGGTTTTGGGGCCTTGATTGACATATATGTTGGAGATGGGCGTGGTAATTAATTGTTACAGAGAAGCATCAACAAGAGGGATACGACGCAGAGCACGAGATTTCTTTACCCAATCACCGATATGTACCATTTCTAACAACAGTATTTACCTGTCTCGCTACTATATATAATCTTAATATTAGTAATTACATGATTTTCCCAACTATTTCGAGGAACTGGTGATTGTCGTGGGGCTATTCTAACCCATCCGGTTAATACCCCCTTTCGGACAGCTGGTTTCCCATTGCGTCGTGGCCACGAGGGAGTCGTTCGGTCTTGATAATCTCATCGCTTGAATCCAGGTTGCCTCCCAGTCACAAGAAGCCAAGGGTAACTCGGCATCAAGCGCCTTGTCCTCGATGACTGCAAGCAACGGTAGCCCTGAGACCGACCGGTTGCTCAGCCACGTGGGCCATCCAGTCATCTTGAACCGGCATATCGTATTTGTGGCGAAGAGAACGTAATCCAGTCTCTTGTCCAACTTTGATACAGACGTGCTGCTCCTCCCATCTCCTGCGTACCTATCTTTCTGTGGTGCTTCCTTTCAAATTCGGTAAGCAGATCACCGCCCTCATACCGGACACCTCTCACATATATCACTACCTCGTATTATATAATAAGTTTCTCTCACAGAGCAGTGAAAGTCCAAATATTGCAAAACACTCATGTACCAATTGAGTCTCTGGGCGAGTGTGCGGCACGGTTGTATATCAAAATATACGCCTAGATAGTCACTTCCTGGTAGTACAATAAGATTCATCCCATCTATCCCAGCTCACCTAAGTGATGTACTAAAACTTAGTTACACAAACTTCAGTCGTGCATAACAAACCTCTAATGGCGGAAAAGGGGGGACCCACAGTGCCAAGCCACTCCCCGCACTCATACCCCGCACTGTCTGGGTCAAATGCAAAAAACTCCAAAAAAATTCGAGCCCAAGGTGCAGTGATGTCAGCAGCCAGCCAGCAGCACCCAAAAAAATCTCAACCACTATACCCCCCCAACCTTACCGCATCGGGAAGACAACGAAGAAACGAACATTTTTGGAGAAAAGAGAAGCAGAGAATATCAAACCCAAACCACCCATCATCAT
>Ga0247781_1000354_pt1 | contig 14019 bp, 11 predicted proteins | sample UWRJL184509B5_FD_179922 | JGI IMG/M metagenome (GOLD analysis project Ga0247781, IMG submission 179922) | Plant litter microbial communities from Arlington Agricultural Research Station in Wisconsin, United States - UWRJ-L184-509B-5 | ecosystem: Environmental > Terrestrial > Plant litter >...
AATAAAAACCCTCTCCCCCCTCGGATTCGCACACCCCGGCACAACCCCTTTACACCGCTCCACCAGCTCCTTATAATGCCCCGGCGGCCGTGAATAAGACGGGTTCACCACCGGCGTGAGAACCACCAGCAATATCATCGCCAGCGGCGTGAGCAGCACAATCCAGCACAGAATCGACATCCCTCTTGATCGCCAGCGCCGGAGGGGAGACGGACCCCGTCGTTTCCGTCGTCGGAGGGTGAGTGCGCGGATCCGAGAGAATAGCCATGTTTTGACTAATCGACTGGTGGTGGTGGTCGTTGGGCGGTGAACGTGAAGGAGATTCCATTCCTCGTCATTTTCGGACGAAGAACTGTGGCTGTGGCGGGGGTTTTTCATCTCCAGGTCAGGTGGTGCATCCCAGTGTTAACGACACATGTGTGAAGACCGGTGAGTGGTATATGTTGAGTTCTGTCACGTTAAAAGTAGTTAACCAACACGTCGTACAACAATCTCATTCCGTCTGGTTCGAAGAAACAAGCAAAGTATACCTAATCAACAAGAAACAGAATCATGAAAAAAGAAAAAGAAAAGAAACCAAGAAGGCGGCTCCAAGAACATTTCCCAGGGCCCTAAACTATTGCCAACTAGTCCCAAAGCAGTCCGAGTCTCACCCCAGGATCAAGCCTTGTCCGAATCTGGGGCTGAGAATATACGTAATAAAAAAAAAGGTTGGACAGTCGGTTGGACCCCTTATTCCCAAATGGTACCTTAAACGTGACTAGCTTCATGTCCTGCAGTTGAAAGTTGGGGAAAGGCTTGCGTGGACAAATCCCAGGCAACCACTTTGCGATCCATCCAACGAAAAGGAGGGGGGGGAAAAAGGTGAGCCAACAAGTCCGAATAGAGCAGGCCAACTTGCGATGGCATGGTAAGAAAAACGAGTAAGCCTTGTCAGGGTGGGTGACTTGATTCATGTGCCATTGACGTGCATCTCACTCACAAAGGTCATGCATCTCCGCCGGTCTCACTACAACGGTATCAGGATATACGGCACCGCGTGACCAACCGGGTCGGATACGATTACCTATTTACCATTGGGAGATAGAGCGACGCGCGGTCCTATACGGGGATGCATGTGAGGACCTGACAATGCTTGCCGATCAAGTAGCCTGGAATCTGGACCGATGCTTCGCATCGGCAACGAAAGGCTCCATCTGGGCGGCCGACAGTTAGGGGGAGGGGGGACACCGTTCCGGACCCACACCCGGCATTTGGTCGCTCGCCGGTTTTGCAGTCTCGGTTCTCCAATCAGCCACTCAGCCAATAATATTCCGTACCGGCACCAACCACACAGTAAATGCACATGTAAGCTGCCCAAATCGAAATCAGAGGTGGAATGAAACAAATAAATCAGACGACAAAATGGTATCCCGGTACGCCCCAACCAACCACCTGAACTCCAGAAGCTGACTGAAATAAAAAAAGAACAAGAGTATCTATACAAGGTAATAATGAAACCATCATCATAACCAATCGAAAAAAGTATATCCCGTCCCCGAACTTTTGGCCCTGTTGGGCAGTTTTATCCTTTTGGTGCAATACCCCGAGTAACCCACCATGGTCCCCTTGGTAGCATCACACTCGCAACGACACCCAATTGCATCCGGGTCGTCATGCTTCCCCTCGGGTGCCCAATCGGTATTCTTTTTCAGGGCCGAAGACTGTGGTAGCTGCTTGTCGCCGGGAGCATTGGCGGGACATGAATGGAACCAGTCATGGCGGTATCCAATATCCTGGAAATGATGAACTTGTTTAGAGTCGAGTAACATCGCCAATGCCAGTGAATGAACCGCTGCGTCGCCCCACTGGAGATGATACAAGTTAGCAAAAGTGGGCAGAGAGAAAAAGATAAATAGTGACAACCACTTACCCTCTCATGATAAAACCCACCACTCCGATCCAGATACTCAAACAAGTCCTGGTACTCCTTCCCCCGAAAGAAATCCAAACTCGCAATCTCAAAATTACTCCAGTAATGACACATATTCCACCCGTCGCCGTTGCGGTCGGTGTGGTTAAACAGCCAGGCCATCAAGCTGCGAAACGGCCAAGGGGCCCATGATGCCGAAACGATGGCCTTCCACAGCGTCGTGGTGGGTATGTGGTGCGCCTCCTTGTACTCGGCAATATGGCGGAACAGCGTAGGACAGGTGCGCTTCTCCTCCGGCAGCGAGATGGTGAAGCCGTACACCTTGTCGTGCCGGGCCATTTCGACAAAGGGGTCGTAGGTTAGTGCGCAGTAAAAGTCGACGTCGGGCTCGATGCGCCAGTACCATTTGTAGGGTTTTAGGGCGGGTATGGTGTAGAATTTTCTGTTTGGTGAGAATTAGCATGTCGTCGGGTTGCAAGTCACAGACGTTGAAAGAGCAAGATGAGCGAGGATAAGAGAAAAACATACCCAGAATAAAACCGACACATGTGATGATAACTCTCCAACCCGGCATAGATAATCCCCGCCCTCCCCTGCTGCGCAATGCTCTCCTTTGCGCTCTCCGTGTCCATCCACTCGGGGAAACTCCATTCCTCCTTGGTCAGCACATCGAACTTGACCTCCCCGCTCGCGGCTTCCTTCATCTTGCTCATGAACTCCTCGGACCAGGGCTCATCGTTGAGAAACACAAACGGGTAGTGAAACCACTGGTTGAAGTGCTTCTCGACGCTCTGGATCGTCCTAAGTGCCTTGTCCAACTCCTTGTTACGCACTAACATGACGAGCGCGGCGTTCTCGCGCGGCTGGTCGACCGCCGGTTCTTGACATTGTGAGTAGAATGGGGTGTCGAGATGTTGTTCTGGTTGGATGACGGCGTATTCGCGCGAGTGGAGGTGGACTTCGACGAGGGCGGCGATGATGAGCAGGAGGAGGGGGAGGCGGTATTGGCGGAGGAATTTTAGGAGGCGGGCGAAAAAGAGGGAGCCCCGGTTTTGAGGGAATCTGAGGTTCCGAAGGAGCATTGTGTTGAATAGGGACAATCTTGTAGGGATATTTCCTGGTGTGTAGGAATGGCGGCCAGGTCAGGAGGGTCTGACCAAACCTCGGTGGGGAGTCGAGTTAGGGACTAAGGTGCCGGTGATTTCAACATGTCGGTCGTACCTTCCGTCGGATAGTGTGAATTTCTGTTGTAAGGTAAGGTAATGTGAGGCAAGTGGGATGTCGTGTAGCTCTTGCCGTTGTAAATTTCCTTATCCTTGTTTTACAGGTTCAAAACAAATTCACGGCGGACAAGCATTGAACATTGAAATGGAGTTGGTAGGCGGCTCAGCTTGTCACCTGAAGGGGAATAGTGGGAGGACAGGGGTCTCAGCCGGGTCTGGACCCGTCTTAATTAAAGGCGGCATCGCGTCCAATGGCGCCATGAGATGAAATCGGCTTGATTTGAGCTCAAGAGCTCAAGCATTTTGTTACCATATTTTGCAATACACTTGCAAATTCCGAGGCCCATCTCTTTGCTTTACAGACTGACGAGCGCCCATATATCTCCAAAGTGAGACAGCGTTACACGAAGGAACATCGAATCTCGAACTGATGACGACTCACTTTAGGCACCACAAAGATTGTTAGTGGGGTGGAAAGGACAGGGCCACCAGCTTGGTCTTGGCAGCCAGGGGCTGGGAGTGAGTTGAGACAAAGTCTGATAAAGTCATAAGAGGTGACAACCATCGAACCAATTCTATCCCCGACTCCATGGGGAGATTCTGATGTCTAGGTTGTATAACTGCCAGTATATTTCTCATCAACAAACACATCCTCAAAGAGTTGGCAATTCAACCACCTTGTCTCACTATTGTCTAAGTCTTGTTCTACTTTTCCCCATCACATGCATAATGAATCCGTGTCTACCCAAAAAGAAATACCACAAATTGAGAATAAAAAGCTAGGTAATGTGACAGCCTTAGAAATGATATTATACAACCGTAGACAGGGTTATTCATTGTCTGCCGAACCAAACTCCTTGCTGGTATCACTCGTCAATCATGTGACAATTCCAATCCACGGTCCTCATTTCCATTACAACACCGTATCCCAAAGACAAGACGTCCCTGACAAGAACAGAAACAACAGCGTGAGCCAACGCGTACCGACTGCTGGGAAGTCGTGTTTTGCTCAGGGGGTGCTCCGCTTCCCCAATATGCGCTCAGAGCTGATCCCGGCTTTGCTCTGAAGCAGGGAACAGCTTCCAATCTTGACGTCAAACCGAGTGGAATGCTGTAGCCATGGTTCGAGGAGTTCACCCAACGTCAGAGCCGGGCCGTTTCCAAGCTTCGTATTCTTCGACATCGTAAAGCCAATTGCAACCGACATCCGCATATCAGGTCAGATATGTAGACCAGAGCGAGCAGGTAGGTACCTGAGAGAGAGGACAGAATCCAAGCCCTCTCACAAGTCATCCTCCAGAAACCTCCTCATCAACAGATTGAACCTCGTATCCTTCGCCCGGATAACCTCAGGCGACAGCTTCTTGAGGTACCTATCCCACGCCATTTGGCTCCAAGCATGATACGCAACCTGGTTCTCAAACAAACTCCCCCCGTTCTTCTTAATCTGCGCGGCCCATAATTGCGCATCTTTCGGCCCCAAGGTCTCATGCATCCAATCGACATGTCTCCACGTCCATGTCGGCCAGAAAAAGGCATCTGGCGCAAGCGCGCATACCTCGTCCGGATGCGCAGTAGCCATCTCCTTGGGGAGTAACACACTGTGGTAATTCCACTCCTTGCCCAGATTCACGTCTTCGTATGACTTTAACCACCTCGATACAAATGTGCTGTTTGGTCGGGCAGCCATGATCGCGTTGCAGAGACCCCATCTGTTTCCTCCCTCGTGGCCGAGGACAATATCGCGGCCCGGCGGTGGGTTTCGGAGCTCGTCAAAGGATCGTAGGGCGAAGCTGTCCATGTCGAGGTAGATGCCGCCTTTCTCGGAAAGGAATTGGAGGCGGAGGGTGTCGGAGATGTGGGCATATCGCGCCGAGGCGGAGGAGGATGTCGGCGCAGGTGGATGGTAGATTAACTCGATGTGCTTAGAGAGGCGCTTGATCCAGGGGTTAGCCATCGGGTCATTGGTGATGTCTTTGTTGTCGGAATCGCTCTTGGAGGTGGGTGGCGCGGGCAGGTAGGTGTAGTGCAGGTAGATCGTTTTGGGTTTAAGGGAGACGATGGCGCTTCGGACGGCGAGGTACGAGTGGAAGTCGAAGTGCCCTGCGCGCGAGTTCACGAGGGGGTTCTCGAGCCCGAAGACGAAGTGTACGATGTTGGGAATTGGCTTGGCCTTGGTCGCGGTCTGGTCGTCGCTGGCGAGTGGCTTATGGCCGTGCAGGCAGGCGAGCTCCTCCTTTGTGGTTTCGAAGGCCAGCTCGGTGTATTTCTGCCCTGACCAGGGGTTTGTCTGCCGTACATAATCGCCTAGGTAGTAGAGCCATGGGAAGGTAAAATATGCAAGAACGAATGCTGATAGCAACACCAGGAGGCGGTAGCGAAGAACCGCCATGCTGTGGCTGTTTGGCGACGAGGCTGGAGGCCGGTTGCGCCCAGGACGGCGGACGGAGACGGGTGTCCGCCGGGTTGTAAGGCGAGAGGCCGAGAAGCTAATTGATGCTAGAACAGGTGTCGCACAGAGAGAGAAGTCACATGTGGGCGTGAGACATGTCTTATGGGATGGTTGAGGTTGAGGAAAGAGGAAATGAAACGCGGCGTGAGATTGGGGAAAAGTGTAATCGTCACATTGCCAATTCCGTATTCCAGTCCGTAGTCCCAATTGTGACCGTTGAATAGCTGGGTGAGCCAGGTCAGAAGCTAAGTGCCTGTCAGGGCCTGTCAAACTTCCCCGTGGGGGGCTGCCCCCGCTAGCGTCAGCCTCAAGCGCTGGGTTTGGGGATGTCCCCGCCTGTATTCCGTGTGCACAGTGCCTACAAGCAGCCCATGTGCCAGTAATTGCACGTTGCGAATTAAGGTTCAGAAGCTTATATCCCAACATCACAAACCCCCAATCACCAACTAGAAAACGATTGAGACTCGTAGCCTAGCTTGTAGTAGAGGTACTTGTAACCAAGAGGCTCTGCGTTCGAGCAAAAGACAAATATCTTTTCGTAGACGTTCTTATCTTCTCGAAGTAATCTAAGCATGTTGAGAGTGTAGGTGAGGACCGTGAGGTCGAGTTTTTTGCTTTTCTTTTCGTTTTGGATGACTCAAACTCCTGAAATCGGAGATCGAGACTATCTTGGAGATGGTTACATGCGCGAATCTTCCATCTCCACACGCAGCTGCAGGAACAACAACCATTAAAACCACCAGACTGAATTCGGTATAATTTTCCTATATTCGACGATAAAACCCGGATGATAAGTGACACCGGGAAGCAACTGGCAGTGACTCACTCCAAACATCGGGAGATCAACCTCCCAGCTTATCAAGTATGATGTACGATGTAAATATAAAGGGCGTCCAATAACACACACATCTCAGGCATAGCCAAGCATCTCTCCTCTTGTTTTCTACTTTATAGATCTCTCCTCCCCCTTCCTGTAAACACATTTCATTCCACCACCCAAAGCTCTGTCTACCATATCTCTTACAAAAACACCATACGACTATCTCCATTTCCATCTCCATCGTAACAACCACACACACACATAAAATGTCTGCCCCAATCCCCCCCTTTCCCAAAGGCTCCTTCACCCGAACCAAGCAAATCCCAAACACAACAACCACCTACCTCTTAACCGACGACCCCTCCCTCATCGACTTTCCCGCCCTCTCAGCAGCTTTCACATCCCCCCTAGTCTGGTGGGCCACCACGCCCTCCACCCCGTCTCAGCTCCAAGCCCTCGTCCAAAACTCCTACTCCTTCGGCCTCTACCACATCACCGACAACAGCACTGCCAAGACTATGGTCGGTTTCGCCCGTCTAATAACAGACTACGTCACCTTCGCCTACCTAACGGATGTCTACGTCCTAAAAGAGCATCAGGGTCTTGGGCTCGGAAATTTCATGATGGAGGGAGTGAAGGATGCGTGTGCGGGTTGGCCTGATTTTAGACGTGGCCTGCTTATTACGAATGGCGGGTCTGGGGCGGAGAAGGTGTATAGACGGGTGTTTGGGGCCATTGATATTCGGGAGCGGCCGAGGGTTGATGGGGAGGGGGAGTTGATTGCTATGGAGTGGAAGAACAAGAAGGCCGAGGTGTGAAGGTGACGGATGAGTAGAGTGATGTTTTGTAATGGGAATAGAGGGGTGGAAGAATAGTGGAAGAAACTGGACTGAACAGTATATAAGCATTGTTGTATCAAGAGATATGTCATCGGTATTCTTTTATGGTCTAGTAAATAATTATCATAGAATCAACTTCATTTTATCGTTTTCTTGTAAGCGCCACCATTGGCCCTTCTAAGCTCGATGGCGCGTTTGTACGGAGGGGCTGTGGGCGGCTGGACGGGGTCCAACGAGACGTGGTCGTCTGGAAGCTTATAAGAGGCATCCGAGTCGAAAGCTGACAGGTCTCCGCAGGCAACAAAGGGCGCCACCCACCGAATGTCTTTGGCGTTGGTGTCGTCGGCCGTCAAGTCTTGGACTTCGAGGTCGTAAATGCCATCTTCATCTGCTTCGTCCTCCGCCTTTTCGGGATCGGAAGGAGCAGACAGGACGGATTGCCTATCCTGCAGCATCTCTGGGAGCCGATTTCCAACGCCAAGGGGCTCCTCTAGACTGGCCTGGAAGCCCTCTGGCGGCTGAAAGTTGATACAAACAATAAAGGCCTCGACACTGCTCGCCCGAGATGAGCGTGGCTTTGCGACGTAGACCTTTTCGAAAAATATTTTGAGCTGGGCGTAAAGGAGGTCGACATTGCGGCCCCTGAAAATCTTGGCAACAAACTTGCCGCCTGGCTTCAGGACACAGAGGGCGAGGTTGAGGGCGGCGAAAAGAAGCTGAGACTGGACGTAGATATCGAGGTCATGAAGACCAGTAACGTCTGGGGCACCGTCGCTGATGACGAGATCCACTCGGTGCGATGCTTGTTGGCTCATTGTGCTGGGGTCATATTCGGGATCGAGCGCCTTCAGCAAGAGCGGTACTGTGGCTGGATGGGTGATATCGGCCCGTAATGTGATGATGCCTGGAAGAGGCGATATGGGTTGCAGATCGATGGAAACGATCTTGACATTTCGCCTGGGCTGTGAATCCTTTCCCTCAAGTTGTTCTTCTTGGGCCTGGCTGGTCTCTTCGTTGGAGTCCGGGCCAAAGACATTGAGCATCTGTTGGCGAAGCTTGGCCTCTCTATCCTGCCAGGCGCAACGACCAAATGATTCACCCTTGATAAGGACTCTGGAGAGAACCTGTGACCAACTGCCCGGTGCAGCGCAAAGGTCGACTACCCGGGTGACATTTTCGAAAAGATTGAACTCTGTGATTGCAGTTAGTGAATGCCCGACTCTCACGGTTGACATCTGTGGAAGGGAGACACACCCTCGTCAAGTTGAAGCAACTTGAATGCACTTCTAGCCCTCCATCCCTGTTCCTTTGCCAGCCTATAGTAAGCATCACGCTTGTCTTTCGAAGATTTTCCCATTTTGAAGTGAAAATGGATGTGTATTAGACTCGACACCCTGTAACAACGTGCGTGAGTGAGAGGCGGGTGGGATTCAGTGTGTTTTGGGATGGATGAGTCTAACTGCCCCGCCTTGGCATTCAGGGATCTTGCTTCTTCATGGGTCCACTAAGCGACTCACCGCCTAAATTTCGGCTGGATTTGTGAATTCAGACAATGGTCACCGCCTAATATGGCCGGCAGAACTGAAGGCGGTGAGCCCCTCCATGCGCATCTGGAAACCCGAACCCCCACAGCTTCACCAGCTTCCAGGTTCACTCGTAAATGAACGAGACAATCAAATCAGAGAAGCTCATCCGCATTCCTGGTCACAGGCAAGAGGGAAATCGTTCGAGGTACTCAAAGTATATATATACCTAGGTATTTCCTGTTAAATGACAGTTCAATGTCCATAGCCGATTTGCTCTGTCCTTTGACAGCCTTGAAACACCACAAGATGAATCTCGACATTTTAAAACTTGAGAAGCTAAACTCATTAAACCACAGGATATTAACTTGAATCTTGGCCGCCCGATGCCTCGGATGCATATTCGCCGTCATCAATTGATCCTGCACAGATGGTCTCTCAAATGGCTGGCATTCTTGCCAGAACCTCGCCCGAAGGCAACGATGACAGCGACGCTGGCACGAAAGTGAACACACAAGCCAACTGTCTCTTACTGAATCAGCCCGTCGACATTGTGTTCCAGATACTTGAACACCTCCCACCCGAGTCTTCGGTAGCTTTCTCACTCACCTGCAAAGCTGCCTACTCGGGATTCTTCCAAAGAATGAAGCAGGGTCTCGATGTGACCGCGAAGCAGAATCTCCTCCCTTTACTAGAAGAAAGCCTTAGCCAAGACTTCTTCTTCTGCCATAACTGCGCAAAACTCCACCCACTCAACCCTGCGTGGACTCGCGATCCTGGTTCCAATCCTGTCCACAGGCCTCACCTTGGTCCCGGAGGAGGGCAGCCACAGCTACCCTGTAAACCCCGGATCCATACTCCCGGCGGCCTAGGTATCGGCTTCCACCATATCAAACTTGCCACCAACGCGCATCTTTGGGGGTCTGGACATGGTATGAGCCTCGCCTGGCTCAAAAGGGACATACCGGTTCTCGAGGATTGGAAATATACCAATTTGGATAGCACCCATTGGAAGATCGGACATGATGCTCGGATTTCTGGAGACGCCCAGCTGTTCTTACGCGTCACGCACAAGGCCCTGGTTTCCGGATATGCCAAAATCAGTTCATGTGTGAATATTCTGCATAGTCGTCCGCATTTTATCTGCCACCACGTCGCAAACCGAGCTTCAGGAGGAACCAGCAATCTATTTCTTCCCCTTGATTTACGTTACAACAATACACGCGGGTCCTGCGATATCTGCCTAACAGACTACACAGCAACCGTCAAGCGACTCGGAAGAGAAGATTACCCATTCGGCAACAAGAACGCTTACGGCACAGTATGGGAGAAAACCATTATATCCTACCACCAGCTAGGCCGGTGCCGTTCACCCTCTGACCCGGCATGGGTCGCCTTTTCACAACGCCGTCCAACTTTCTCCGATGGTGAAGGTTACGGGTTCACACCCAGAACCGCCATTCCCGTACTCCTTAGTGAGCCAGGCGCAATCAAGAGGCAGTGGGACATGTTGAATCCGACAGGGGAGTAACTGGGTTGTTTGCTGCAAGCCAAGGTCTTTTGGGATTGTGACCGTACCAGGTTTCCCAATCCCGAATTGGCTTTGGTACTGGAGGCAGACTGGAGGCAGGCAGGCTGGAGGTAGACTGGAGGTATTATTTCGCAGCAGGATGGGACGTAGTCGACTGTCCCTCTGTCGATATTATGTTAGCACATGCTTGGCTGCGCTTTCCATGCGTTGCATTTTCCATGCGTTCCCTTTTCTATGCGGCCTCAGCCGTGATAACTATCAATTCAAATAAAAATTTACCACTCTGCCATCAGACTGCTATGTGAAATGTGGCAATGGCGACCTCCAGCTGTTCTGTTATTCTTCTAACAGGGATCATCGCTGCATTGGGGATATGCAAATACGCGGTGCCGATCGGTGGGTTGGGATGGGAGCTGCTAAAAGTTTATGGTGGGGCAAACCGAAGCAAGGAAAGCGGGTCCGAAATTTACATTTTCACGACTTCAATGCATCACTCAACATCAGGGCACATCGGAACCAATCTCACCAAATCAACCACAAGTGCAACTTGCCCGATAAATAATAACTCATCATGGCGATCGATAAAAAACGCAAGATCTCAAAACCAACGGCGGGGCAGCCCAAGCGGCGAAAGACGCAGCAGGTACAGCAGGTCGAGAGGGCACCAGCAAGTCTCGATTCGCTGCGATGGAAGCCCGTCGAGGTGCCCGACATGTTTGATGACCTCGAGGGCTTCTACGGCCTGGAGGAGATTGACGGAGTTGATATCGTGAAAGAGGGTGATAGCATCAAATTTGTGAGTCCCTCTTCCAGCGATGACCTGAATATTCTTACTGACAGAATCTCAGTTGGCACCAAAACAAGCGGTTCAGGAGTCGGGGGGTGATGAGTTTGAGGGGTTTGATGATGGTGCGGCGGCCACCGAAAAGGCTGTCGGCGAGGAGAAGCCGTCAGCAGAGAAGCCGGTAGCCGAGAAGCCCACGGCAGTGAAGCCGGTAGCAACAAAGCCCGCAGTGAAGCCCGCCGGAAAGGAACAGAAGGAGGCCAAGAAGCTCCCCAAAAAGGAGAAAAAGGTCAACAGCAAAAACCCGACGAAGAAGGAGAGATTAGCGGCTCAAAAGGAGGCCAGAAAGCCCCAACCCCAAGAGGAGAACACACTGGCTGAAAATGACGACCAAGAGGACCCAGAGCTCGAATCCAACATATTTGCGAACGCGGGTGACTTATCCGAACCCGATGAGGACTTCGACCTGTCAGACTGGGTGCCGCTCAAACTATCTTCGCAACTGCTCTCATCAATCGCCCGTCTGAAGTTCGCCAAACCATCACCCATCCAGGCCGCCTCGATTCCTGAGATTATGGACGGACACGACGTTATTGGAAAGGCGGCCACCGGTTCCGGAAAGACGTTGGCCTTTGCCATACCCATTGTCGAGCACTGGCTCAACCGGGCGGCGCCATCCAAAACGGTTGAAGAGGGGAAGAAAACGCCTATTGCCTTGATACTCTCGCCGACCAGAGAGCTGGCGCACCAGATTTCCGACCACATCAAGGAGCTCTGTGCCGGTCTCACCACTTCGCCTTACATCTGCTCCGTCACTGGTGGCTTGTCGCTGCTCAAGCAGCAGAGGCAACTAGAGAAAGCGGATATCATCATCGGAACTCCTGGAAGAACCTGGGAGATTATGAGCACAAGTAACGCGACCATGAACTCTCTGAGGGGGATCAGCTTCCTTGTTGTTGACGAGGCAGATCGCTTGCTCAAGGACGGTCATTTCAAGGAGGCTGAGGAGATATTCACTGCTTTGGATAAGGGCGCTACAACAAACGAGGACGATGGAAGCGACGATGAATCTGACGAGGAGCCCGAAGTGACCAACAAGCGGCAAACTCTGGTCTTCTCGGCCACATTCAACAAGAACCTGCAGCAGAAACTAGCAGGCAAAAGTCAATTCAAACCCGACGACACCGAGTCGCTCGAATATCTCCTCCAGAAACTCAACTTCCGCGAGGACCACCCCAAATTCATCGACGCCAATCCCGTCTCCCAGATGGCAGATAAGCTCAAGGAAGGTCTCATCCTGTGCGGCGACATGGAGAAGGACCTTTACCTCTACGCAACCCTCCTCCTACAGCCATGCCGACGAACACTAGTCTTCACCAACTCAATCAACTCCGTCCGCCGTCTCACGCCGCTCCTCCAGGCCCTCGGTCTCCCGGCCCTGGCGCTCCACTCTACCATGATCCAAAAGGCCCGTCTGCGCTCCCTCGAAAAATTCAAGGCGGCCGACGTTTCTACCAACACACACGCGAACAACACCAAAGGAAACCCGTTGGTCTCCTCGGCCGCTGCATCAATCCTCGTCGCCACAGATGTCGCAGCCCGTGGTCTCCATATCCCCGACGTCGACATGGTAATACACTACCACGTCCCGCGGTCAGCAGACGACTACGTGCATCGCTCCGGACGTACAGCCCGCGCCGCCAACTCGGGTATCAGCGTCCTCCTCTGCGGTCCCAAGGAGGCCATCCCCACCCAACGTCTCGTCGCCAAGGTCCACGCCAAAGCCCAGATGAAGAAGCACTCCAAGAAGCATACCAACCTCGGCTCGGGCGTCGTCCGTACAATCGACATTGATAGAAAGCTCGTCTCCCGTCTGCGGGACCGTGTAGTCCTCGCCAAGGCGATCACCGAGGCCGACCTCGCCAAGGAGAAGGTCAAGAAGGAAGACGACTGGGTGAAACAAGCTGCGGAGGATCTGGGGGTGGAATATGATTCCGAGGAGCTGGAGAAGGCAGGTAACTGGAGCGGACGCGGAAGAGGAAGAAAGGAGAAGGAGAAGACGATTTCTAGGGAGGTTACCAAGGGGGAGATGGCTAGCATGAGGGCGCAGCTGAGGGAGTTGTTGGGCACGAGGGTCAATGTCGGTGTTAGTGAGAGGTATATCACGGGTGGTGCAGGTGGTGTGGATTTGGAGGCGCTCATGAAGGGTGAGAATGTTGGTGGTTTCTTGGGGAGGGTGGATGGGTTGGGGTTGGATGATTGAGTGTTCTACACCATACTGAAAGGGAGGAAGTAGGGTATTGGTAGGATGCGTTGTGATCCGTAGCTGTTGAGGTTCTTTCATTTAAGTATATAATTACCTTGACATGTTACATCTTGTCATTAAATTGTGTTCGGCGTATTTTCGATTATTGGGCTAGATGACTAGATGACTCGATAAAAGATTCATAGACCCCGTTATCGAGAAGATATGATAGTACGCATTGACGAAATACCGACAACCCCTTGGTACTTCCCCAAGGCCCAAACCCTCTCGCGCAATCACATATAAGACGAATCATAAAACCCAGCACTGGTATACCCACCCCCCAAGATGGTCGAAATCCCCACCGCCGAGCCCAACTTGGTCGAAAACGGCGCCCTCGTGCCCGACGCCCCAGCACCGGTATTCCCATACTCGCCAAAATACACGTTGCTCGTCCGCTCATCCCCCGAATTCCAGATTCTCCAACCAGCCGAGTTGATGACGCTCGACATGGACGTTCGCTGGAACACCACCCGCGCGTATTGTCTCCACGGACGACCGAGGTAGAAGGCCCCGTTGGCGACATTGTTGCCGTTCGCCGCGGCAACGGTGCAGCTGTTGAAGACGTAGTAGTTTGGGTCCGAGGAGGAGTCCCGGCCGGAAGCTATTTACGTCCGTCAGTACCTAACC